>ULTF01035282.1_pt1 | contig 14881 bp, 13 predicted proteins | sample 1957371 | NCBI WGS metagenome assembly ULTF01 (sample SAMEA4835727, study PRJEB28245) | human gut metagenome | biome: gut microbiome; material: fecal sample | place: Denmark | collected 2008
CAAGATTCTTCACTTGCCCACGTTGGGACATCTTCCCGTTTTGTAACTGTCCCAACCCGTAAAGAGCCTCATCGGAATCCAGTTGGAAAGCCTGGTAAACACTATAAGTTGCATCACCTGCATCGTTAAAGGCGGTAAACTGTTTTTCCACACTTTTTTCACGGAGCAAAGGAGTACCGTCAGCCGTTTCGTAAGAAAGGACACCAGTCGACGTGTCGAGACTTACCTGTAGTTCCTTGGTGCCAAGCACAATATCCCCCTTCTTGACAGAAATTTTGAAGCCGACTTCACCCGGAGAAGCCACAACCGACAAACTTTTTTTCTCAAAACTCTCACCATGGGGGGACTTGAGTATCCTCACCACAGAGGGAGTGAAAAACTGTACCTCCACATCCACGGCGTTCACGGTAGCTTTCACGCCGTAAGCAGTCTTTTGGTAATCCTGAGCCCAGGCTGCGGCCACACAGGCCACCCCACCCAAAAACAACATCATCTTTCTCATTCTATTTCTATTATTGTTCAACAACGCAAAATTATAGTCCCATAGTCCATCTCCCATAATAACTATGTTGAAAACAATCGTAATGAGGTTGAAACACCAAAGGACATGTTACATCCCATATGTCCGCATGTTACATTCTTCTTGATAAAAGTATGCAAACCGACTATCTTACTTCTTACATATATAAAGAATGCGCAGGAATCGGTGTAGAGAACAGCCTCCCTCTACGGTATCCTGCGCACCCACTCGTGTCTATTATCGCCACCAAATTCAGCTAAAACGCCAGTAATCCCAGTTCATCAGGTTCTTGCCGGCACCACCCTTGAAAAGGAACACCAGGTCATGTACGCCTTTAGCCCCTTTCACGCGGCATTCCATTTCTTTATACGCCTGCATGCCTCCGGTGGCTTTCACCTCCAGCGTGCCCACCAACGGTCCGTCGACACAGTCCAGATGTATCTCTACGGTACAGCCTTGCTCCGCAGCGATGCAGGCACGGAAACGTTTGGCGCCCCGCTTCCCGAAGTCCACGCCACGAACAATCAACGAGTCGCCATCATCCACAGCCGTCACATAGATGCCGCCGCCCGGCATCTTCTCCGTCTTCAGTCCATATCCCCAAGCCATCGTCTCGGCCTCCACTCTGCGGTACGGGTCGAAATGTTCAATCTGTTCCACCTTCACATCCTTGAAATAAGGCACTTCTTGTATCGTCCCGTCAGCATTATAGTGCATCTCGGCCACAGAGATGGAACGGCGTTCGTGGTGTTCTTCCATTTCCAGACGCAACAAGTCGTAATTCTGTCCGAACACGTACGTCTTTCCCTTGTAGTCGATAATGCCGGGATGGTTACCACGCGTACGGTCGGTCGGACGCATGATGTATCCCTTCACGTCCCACGGACCGGTAGGAGAATCGCTCATGGCATAACCGATGCCTTCGGGGCAGCAAGTGGAAGCAAAGGCCAAGTAATAATGGTTGTTGCGCTTGTAAAACCATGGCCCTTCCTGATAAGTCTTCAGCTTGCCGATTTTTACGATGTCGCCCGAGGTAGAAATCATGTCTTCGTTGAGCTTCACATAATAAAGATTGGGGTTGCCCCAATACATATAAGCCTGTCCGTCGTCGTCGATATATACCGTGGGGTCGATGTCGTCCCAATGCTCCTTTTGCCATACCAAAGGCTTGCCGATAGGGTCTTTAAAAGGACCGTAAGGCGAGTCGGATACCAACACGCCGATTCCATTGCCATGAAGCGGACAGTACATATAGAACTTGCCATTACGTTCGACGACCTGCAAAGCCCATGCTCCGTTGTCACGCTTACGCCAAGTGAAGTCCTTCAACGAAGCAATGGGACCGTGGTCGGTCCAGTTCACCATGTCGGTGGAAGTATAAAGTTGCCAATCCAACATTTTGAACCCATATCCCTGTGCATCGTCCTCGTCATGGGACGTATAAAGGAACACGGTGTCATTGTACACCATCGGCGCGGGGTCGGCCGTGTACTTGGTCTGGATAATGGGATCTTGTGCGTAAAGCACGGTTTGCCCTGCACATGCCAACAATGCGGCGAGGGCAGAGGTCATAAGTGAATGTTTCATTTTACCAATCTATTATTTAAAGGTTATTATTTTATAGCCCCAAAAACCATCCTCAGGATTCGGACGATCGGAAGAAAAGCCTCAACGTTTCAGCCAAGTAGGCACGGGCGTTCATCCATGTATGTCCCCCGTCCGTGATACACGTCCGGCAGGAAATACCTTTCTCCCGAAAATAATCAAGGTGCCTCATCACATCGGCATAGAGGAAATCCCCGCGCCCGACACCGAACCATTTCACCCGGTAGAGGGAATCCATACGTGCGGGATCCTCCATAAGCCGCCCGAAATGACGGTCCATCACCTGCGGAGTAAGATAGGCACTATAAGAAGCCACATGGGCGAACAATTCAGGATGGGAAAAGGCTGCAAACAGAGCCTGCCCGCCGCCACGCGAGAACCCGCCGACCGCACGGGACTCACGCGAAAGTTCCGTACGGAACTCCGACTCCACATAGGGTATCACGGCTTCCGTCAGTTCGCGGGCAAAGGTGGCATACATTTCGGCAGCCTCAGGCGATGAGGGCATAGGCGTACCGTGGGACGGCATATAACCGTACGGCATGACCACGAGCATCGGCTCGGCCTCTCCCCTGGCGATGAGATTGTCCAAAATGGCATCCACGCGCCCCACCTTGTACCAGGTTTCCTCCGTATCGGTCGTGCCGCTCACGAGATAAAGCACGGGATAACGCCGACCGGCCTCCCGGTCATAGCCCGGAGGGGTATACACCAACATCGTACGGTCGGTCTGCAAGACCTCGGAATAATAACTGCAATAGCGTACCTGTCCCCTCGGAACATCTTTATGGCGTGCATAGAGGGCTGCCGTGTCCGGCATCTCCAACAAGCTGGCCTTGAAACGTTCGTTGGGAAAGGCCAGGGGGTTGCTCGGGTCGGAAACCTCCACCCCGTCGATGCGGAATGAGTAAGGATAAATGTCGGGACGGCCTATCTTTACCGTCACGCTCCACACCCCGTCAGTTCCTTTCCGCATCGGGCATGTACCGTCCATAAACTGCCCCGAAAGCTCCACCCGTGAAGCAGAAGGGGCACTGACCGAAAAAGTCACTTCCCCTCCGGTACCCACACGGGGCGACACGACCGGGTTGTTCCACGGATTCCCTTGTGCCCTCGCCAAGGCCGGCCAACCTAAGGCGAAGCATAAAACCATCATGCTCAAGAACGTCATCATTCTCCTACCGATTTACCATCATCAGGCCTCCGTTGCACGGAATCGTTACTTTCACGGTCTGTTTCTTCCCTAACTTCACCGACTTCACTTCGCCCTGCAACTTATTGTCATCGGCATATACCTGCAATTCCGTACCGGAAGCCCACATCGGCAGGCTGATTTCCGTCTTCAGCGTTTCCTGCTGCGCGTTCACTCCCGCCACATACCATTTATCGCCGTGACGACGCGCCAGAATGACGTATTTCCCGGGGTAACCATCGATGAAACGGACATCATCCCACGTCGTAGGCACTTGCTTCATGAAATCTATCGCCCAAGCCGGAGCGTCCGTCAGATTGTTGGGGGCGAGGGCAAAATGTTGCACGGGCGACTGGAACAATACGGCCGTAGCCAACGCATAGACATCGGACGTCACCCGGCGGCTGCCGTGCGGTTCATTCTTCGCATTGTAATACTTGTTCAGCGCACTGCCACCGAAGTCCATACTGCCCACCGTGTTCCGGATGAAAGGATGCAGGCAGGCATTGAAAGCCTCGGCATCGCAACTTTTCTGCGAGAAGTTCAGGTTCTCACTGGCCAATACCGCCTCGCTGGCCACGAAATTGGGATACATCCGCTCCCAACCACGCGGAAGGGTGCAACCGTGGTAAATCACCATCAAACCGTAATCGTTGGCATCAGCCAAGATGTCTTCGTAAAGCTGCATGGTCTGTTGCTTGTCGCTCCCGATGAAGTCCACCTTGATACCCCGGATGCCGGTTTCCTTCATCCATTTCATCTCCCGGCGGCGGACTATCATGTTGTCCATGCGGCCACGCGGCCCTTGGGGCGCATCGTTCCAATAACCGTTGGAATTGTACCACAAATACAGGCCGACCCCCTTGCCTGCGGCGTAACGGGCCAGTTCTGCCGTCCGTTCGTATCCCACGCGCGAATCCCACCAGGCATCCACGAGCACGCTCTCGTAACCCATGTCTGCCGCAAAATCCACATAACGCTTCTGTTCGTCATAGTTCATGCTGTTGTCGCCTGCGATAATCCAACTCCACGTGCCGCGACCGTAGACATACCGGCACGAAGGCTCATAGAGAGGCTCTACCACGTCGTATGGTATGGTGGTCTCCACAATCGGTGCCAACGTCTGCCCCACGGTAACCGTGCGCCAAGGCGTTTCGCCCGGCAAGGCGATACCGGGGCAGGCCGTCCCGTTACCGTTATATTCCCCCTCCTGAGGAAAACCGATGGTGTAAAGGCCGCCGTCCTTTCCCATCAAGCGGCTTGCGCAATAACGGCTGTCCACTCCTGTCTCGGAAATCAGCACCCAGCCCTTATTCCCCGTACGGAACAGGCAGGGAAACGTGTAACCGTTACCCCAACCGTTCTTTCCCATCTCACCGTCTGCGGTGTACGATGTCTCATAACTCGGGCTGGTTCGCGCAAATCCTCCCATCGGCCCGGCCTGCGGACAGAGGAATGTCGTGGTACCCTGAGGAAGCACGAAGCCCGTCGTCTCCTCCTTGACCACACAGCACAAGGTATTCCCCTGTGGATACATCTTATATTTAAAGGCCACATCATGGTCGGACACATGGAACACGACATCGAAAATGTGCTTGCCGTCCTTATAAAAAGGGCAAACCGCTTTCGTGGCCCGCACGTCTACCTTGCTGCGTTTTATAGTAGGCAATTCATAGTGGCCGGACACCGGCGAGGAAGAAAAAGAAGATTCCTGCAAGGTCATCCCTTGTGAGAAATCACCGATATTCGTCAGCAATCCCAAAGGAGATTGTTCCAAGAACACGGTCTCACCGCAAACGACACGGTAAGTAGGGCGGCCACCGTCATCGGCCACCGTCACCTGCAACTTTTTATCAGGACTTGAAAACTGTATGGTGGCCGCATCTGCCACCCCAAACACACAAAACGCACATGCGAGCAAGAAGTATTTCTTCATGGATTATTGATTAATTATTTGATTGTTCCTGCCGCAAAATTACGAATAAAAACAAGATTTCTCTTTCGCCTATGTTACATTTATTTTGTTTTTTGTATCATTTTCAAGGCATACAGCCTGAATCCGGCCAAAAAAACGAAAAATCCGGCATTACGGACAGCCGCACAAGCCAACACTTACGTGCGGACAGGATGTCAGGAAAAGAAATGAAAATGCCGGCAAAAAGACAGCAACCGCCTCTTTTACACCATAGCCCCAAAAACGGAAACTCCTGCCATGAGAAGCCAAACGTTAACAAAAAGCCATGCAGCAAGGGCATCTTTTGCTCCTATGCGGCATTTCCCGGAATCGCTTTCAGCCGAATGAAAAATCATCCGGCTGAAAGCGATTTTCCAATGTCCGCAGAACTTGCGAGCGACCTGTACCAAAAGACGGAAAAACGACTTCTTACCGTGGAGAAGAGATGCCGAAAGCCCTGTTTTCCCACCTACATGGAAGCCCGAGAGCCTCAAAAAGGAAAAACAAAACGAAAGCGGAAACGCCCGACGGAAAGACATATAAAAAAAGCCATGCGGAAAGACATGGCATATCCTCTATCGAAAAGAAAGCTCCAAAAACAAAAGGCAGCATTCTGTCAGATTCCCGACACGCGAGAATCCATTATTCGCGACCGCTCCCGTCCCGGCCTGCAAATACGCCATTCTCGTCAGCCAGAAAATGACTATTTGTCATTTTGGAAGCTATGCCACAAATTGCCCTCAGGCACGGGTGCCTCCACGTCTATCTCTTGCTTGGATACGGGGTGGACGAAACGCACACGGCGGGCATGCAGGCAAATGCTCCCGTCGGGGTTGCTGCGCGGCGCACCGTACTTCAGGTCTCCCTTGATCGGGCAACCCATCTTGGCCAACTGGCAGCGGATTTGATGGTGGCGGCCGGTTTTGAGGGCTATTTCCAAAAGGAAATAACGTTCCGAACGTCCGATAAGCTTATAGTCGAGGATGGCTTTCTTCGCCCCGGGCTTTTCCTTGTCGTAAGCATACGACTTGTTCTGCTTCTCGTTACGCACCAACCAATGCACCAGTTCCCCTTCTTCTGCAGGCGGACAATTCCCCACAATGGCCCAATACGTCTTGTGCACTTCTTTCGTACGGAACATTTCGTTGAGCCGGGCCAAAGCCTTGCCGGTACGGGCAAAGACCACCAGTCCGCTCACGGGACGGTCCAAACGGTGCACCACGCCGAGGAACACGTTCCCCGGCTTGTGGTACTTCTGTTTGATGTATTCCTTCACCATCTCCGCCAAAGGCTTGTCGCCGGTCTTGTCGCCCTGCACAATCTCCGAACTGCTTTTGTCGACGATGATGAGGTGGTTGTCTTCGTAGACTACGTCCATACGGATTACATGTTCATGCCACCGTCAATCTGGATAACCTGTCCCGACACGTAAGAAGACAGGTCGGAAGCCAAGAAAAGTGCCACGTTGGCCACGTCTTCCGGCGTGCCGCCACGACGCAAAGGTATCTTCTTGCACCATTCCGCACGCACGTCGTCCGACAATGCTGCCGTCATGGCCGTCTCGATAAAGCCCGGTGCTATGGCATTGGCACGGATACCTTTGGCTCCCATCTCCTGAGCTATGGACTTGGCCAAAGCTATCATACCGGCCTTGGAAGCCGAATAGTTGCACTGCCCGGCATTGCCGTGCACGCCCACCACGGAAGCCATATTGATGATGGAACCGCCCTTCTGGCGCATCATAATAGGCGTACAAGCGTGGATGAAGTTGAAAGCCGACTTCAGGTTGACGGCAATCACTGCGTCCCACTGTGCCTCCGTCATGCGCAACATCAAGCCGTCTTTGGTGATACCGGCATTGTTTACCAAAATATCTATCGAACCGAAATCCTCTTTCACCTGCTTCACCACTTCTTCCGTCTGTGCAAAATCAGCCGCATTGGAAGCGTAGCCTTTGGCCTTCACGCCGAAAGCGGCGATTTCCGCCTCGGTAGCCTGCCCGTTTTCATCAATTACCAAATCCGTAAAAGCCACGTTCGCGCCTTCGGCGGCAAACTTCAGGGCTATGGCCTTGCCGATGCCGCGGGCGGCACCCGTCACCAAAGCCGTCTTTCCTGTCAATAATCCCATAATCAATTTATTATTTAATGGTTAAATATATTATCTGTCAACGTTCTCCCCGCAATGCGCGGTGTATCAATGTCTTCACCATACGGCGCGTTTCCGCCTTGTTCAGTCCCTCTCCCAAGCGGCCGTAGATGTAAGGCACCTCCAACCCTTTCACGCAATAGTGCATCACATCGGCCACCAATGCCACATTCTCTATGGAAAACTCACCCGAGGCGACCCCTTCTTTCAACACCCCGATGAAAAACTCCGTTTCTTTTTGGTCGAAATGTTTCCTCACCTTCTCCACCATCCAGATATTACGGAAGAATTCGGCACGCAAATTACCGTTGCGCAACACGACCTCTTTAATGGAATGCAAATGGACATAAATGATTTCCACCAGTTTTTCCTCCAAATCCATCCTTTTATTGGCCACTTCCGACAACTGGGCCGAAAGATGCTCCAACTCCGTTTCTATCACGGCAAAATAAATGTCTTCCTTATTCTTGAAATAGGTGTAAAGCGTACGACGTCCTTTGCCCGAGGCTACGGCAATATCGTTCATCGTCGTATTCTCCAGCCCTTGCTTGGCAAACAGCCCGCGCGCCACATCCACCAATCGTGTCCTTGTCTTCGAAACAGTCATAACTGTTACAAATGTAAGCGAAATCCGGCAAGCAGGCAATATTTCCCCCTTAATTTTCGTTTCTGTCCTGCAAAAAAGCCTGCCCTTTTTACCCGAAACGGGTAAGCCCGGCTCAAATTAACATGGAAATTATTGCCGCCACTTAGCTTCTGAAAAAGAAATTCATCTATCTTATATCACAATCCATCTTCCGTATTTCGCAACTCGTCAGCTTTCATTTTTCTTACTGACAAGTCGGTTTTATTTTTGCCGAAAAAACGAAATGAAAAAAATATTGTTTTTAGTGGTTTTAGGATTCGCCGTCAAAAGTGTTTACGGACAAGGCCATATAGAAGCAGGCTACACGCCTTCACGGAAGTTCATGAAAGATGAAGATAATGAAAAGTTAGGTGCCGGCGATATGTGGCAACTCAGAGGCCGGTACACATTTCTATTTTCAGCGAAACAAAATGCAAGGAAACAGCCGGTAGTATGGTCGGGCACGCTGAGCGGGATGTATGCCCACATGAACAATGAAGGCATGGCTGCCGAAGCCAATCCGAACGATGTATTGAACGTGGCTTTCAATGTGTCACACCTGCGCCCCTTTTCCCCAAGGTGGTATATGATGGCTTCGCTCGGCATTGGGGTTTATACCGTGCCAAAAGACATTTCTTTCAAGAGCATACTGGCAAACGGCGCAGTTATCTTCGCTTATAAGCTAAGAGACAATTTGGACATCGGAGCAGGCGCAGGATTAACAAACTCTTACGGAGTTCCCCTAATCATGCCTATGGGGTTCTTGAAATGGAACATTACCGGGCCGTATGAGGTGAATGTGGAAGTGGCAGGCCACATGAAAGCATCCGTGTCAAGGGAGTTTCCCGACAGGTTCAGGCTCTCGCTTGTCCCCATTGACATGGATGGAATGTCTGCCGTGGCCAAACGAAACGGGGATTATAAGATATATGGCGCCACGAGAATGCGCGCCTATATCCGTCCGGAATATAAAACAGGAAAGAAATCATACATTTATGCAGAGATGGGCACGAGTTTGTATCATACCGTCAAAATGTCAGACAGAAGCTACAAGGGATTTGCCAATGCGTTCAAGGGTGACGACAGTTGGGAATTTGGTCGGGCATTTCACATAATGGCTGGTTTCAAATATGGGTTTTAATTGGATTTTATTCCTGAAAACGTGGAATTGATGTACTTTTGCAATATGGTTAACTACATGATTATAGAAGACGAACCTTTCGCATACGAGGAAATGAAACGTATGATGACCATCCTGCGCCCCGGTTATCACCTACAGGCATGGGCGGACAGCGTGAAGGATGCACTATGCACGTTGAGGAAGACCATTCCTAATTTGCTGGTTGTCGACATACGCCTATCCGACGGATTGTGTTTTGATGTGTTTGAGCGTATGCCGGTGAGCACTCCCGTCATTTTCACAACAGCATACGATGAATATGCCTTGCGTGCATTCCGTGTAAACAGCATTGACTATTTGTTGAAACCTATTGAAGAGAAAGACTTGGAAAGGGCTTTGGCGAAATTCGAGGCAAACAATTTGCCCAATCCCTCTTCCGGGGAATACCGCTCTTTGGCAAGCACCTATCTCGGCAGTGTCAAGAAAAAACGGTTCCTCATCTCTGTCGGTGATACGTTCCGGCATGTGGACGCACGGGATATTGCGTTCTTCTACAGCGAAGAGAAATATAACTACCTGCATACATTCGGTGGCAAGCGTTACATCATAAACTACTCGTTGGAGCAATTGGAAACCATGCTTGAACGCAATGACTTCTTCCGGGTGTCACGTAGCTGTATTGCCCACATAAAATCAGTAAGGAAAGTCTCGAAGTTTTTCGGAGGCCGTTTGCTGGTAAGTTTTTCGCCGGAATGCCCGTTTGAAGTAATCGTGAGCCGTAGCCGTGCCGACAGTTTTCTTAAATGGATGGATGGCCTTTAACACATGATGGAGATATGGTAGGGAAGCGTATGTTTTGGGGCGTTGTCTTGCTTGCTATCCTGACACTGGCAGCCTGCATCGCCACTTTCTCGGCCTTGGCCGGTTCTTTCCAGGGTGAAGTCATCTTGCTTAATTTCGCCATGAATGTCCCCATGTGTATTATCATTGGATACGCTGATTATAAGTTGGTGGCATTACTGCACAAACGCCAAAAGAACACCGATGCGCTGTCTATCGTGGCCAACGTCGTAGTATCCAATCTGGCCATAGGCAGCTTGTTCATCCTCTATTATCTAATAAGTCGTCCTGCCCGATTTGACGAGCCGGAGAGTTTGTGGCAACGTCTGTTGCCTGCGATACTATGCAATAGCATCATTGTGCTCATCATTGAAGCATTCTTCTACAACAACTTGTTCCTCGCAAACAAAGCCCGGTTGGCAAAGGTCGAACAGGAAAAGGCGAAGTATCAGCTTGAGAACCTGAAAAGGCAAATCAACCCGCATTTTCTGTTCAATTGCCTGAATGTGCTTTCCGCCTTGACCTATCAGGATGCCGGCAAAGCGAACTTGTTTGCCAAAAAGCTCTCATCCGTGTACCGATATCTGCTTCTCACACAAGAAGAAGCCAAAGTGAATTTGCAAGAAGAGCTTGACTTTGTAAATGCGTACATCTATCTTGAACAAATCCGTTTCGGTGAAACCCTGTGCATCCACATGACGTATGACAAAGAAGCCTTGCGTAAACATATCGTTCCGGCAAGCATCCAAATGCTGATTGAAAATGCCTTGAAACATAATATAAATACGAGGGATTTTCCCTTAAAGATAGATATCCGTATCAACAAAGAACATGTTATTGTCACCAATAACCTGCAACTTAGGAACACTGTCAACAGGAACGGTGTCGGACTGAAAAACTTGGAAGAACAATGCCGCATTCATGGGCATCGCATAGAAATCAAAAAGTCAGATATGGACTTTACGGTCGTATTGCCTTTGTTTTAAATAATGATTTGCAAACCGTTTTCCTTCTTAAATCCGCTTTTCTTTGCGTTTCCTGTTTTTTCGGTTTGTCATCATCTGGCACCATAACGGCATTGGAATCAAGCCATTTAGTGCCATTTCTCCCGTTTTTCGAAGTTATTCTATAGATTTTCCGTAATTTTGCATACGGCAGATTGGGCTTTCCCACCGACTGCAGAAACAATAAAAACAGGACAGGATGAAAAAAGTGAAAATTACGGTCCTCCGCAAAATGTTCAACGAGGACTTGGCCAAGGAATACGGTGCGGCTGGACTACGGCCCTGCCCGATGCTCCGCGAAGGACAGGTGTTTTATGCAGACTATGCCAAACCCGACGGATTTTGCGACGAGGCTTGGAAAGCGATTTACCAATATGTATTTGCGCTGGCCCACGGCGCAACGAAAGAACCGTTCTACTACGGCGATTGGATAAGTAAACCGGGCATGGCCATCTGTAGTTGTAACGACGGTCTCAGGCCGGTCATCTTCAAACTGGAGGCCACCGACGAAGAAAGCCAAATAGACTATATCCCTGTACAGGACCAATGACGGCCTGCCACCGCTGCAAGACAAAGGACACGGGACGCTCCACTGGCAACGAGACAGTCACATTCGCATTTTCACGAAAATAATCCGCAATTTGTTTGGCTGTTCGGGGGAAATGCACTATCTTTGCACTCGAAATCAAGAAACACATCGCGGAGTGGAGCAGTTGGTAGCTCGCCAGGCTCATAACCTGGAGGTCGTTCGTTCGAGTCGGGCCTCCGCAACTCAATACAAACGCAATTAACTTCAGGAAAGTTAGTTGCGTTTTGTGCTTTAAAACCATTAACCTGATTAAAGTCATGAAAAAAGTATTCTATTCTCTATTGAAAAGCCTGGTGCTCACAGTTACGCTATCCCATTCCTTGCCTTCGCACGGACAAGAGGAAACTCTCCGGATTCCCATGACTACGGAAGATGCGAAAAGCAAATATTCCACAATAAGCATGCAACGCACCAGTGTGCACGACCCTTCTATCGTTTATGATGAAGGGAGCAGGCTGTATTACGTATTCGGTTCACACATGGCCACAGCCAAAACCCGTGATTTGCAAAACTGGACCGGGGTGTCCTTTCCTTGGGGCACGGTGGATACGGACGGGACAATCACGTCCAACGTAGCTCCGGCGGACGCTTTCCACACTCACCAAACGCGGAAAATCACCATTCACGGCGAAACGGTGGATTTCGGCAATTTCGATGCCGCAGCTTGGAACTGCGCCCTTCCCGGTACCGACGCGAACGGCAAAGAAATCCCTTGGACGGTAGACGGCAACATGTGGGCTCCCGACATCATCTACAATCCCACCCTTGGGAAATGGTGCCAATACCTCAGCCTGAACGGTCCGCAATGGAACTCCGCCATCGTCCTGCTCACCGCCGACCGCATAGAAGGGCCTTACGTCTACCAGGGTCCTGTGATATTCAGCGGGTTCCGCAGCGACACGGACGAGCGCATCTCCTTCCACAAAACCGACTTGGAATTAGTTGTCGGGAAGCAATCGAGCCTCCCCGCACGGTATAAACAGGAAAAATGGGGAGATTATTGGCCGCATGCCATAGACCCTTGCGTGTTCTACGATGAAGACGGGACGTTATGGATGTCGTACGGCTCTTGGTCGGGTGGCATCTATATCCTGCAATTAGATCCGAATACCGGCCTGCGGGACTACAACGTCACTTATACGGGGGACTTCGATACGAAAGGGGCCAACGTGACATCCGACCCGTACTTCGGAAAGAAAATCGCAGGCGGTCGTTATGTATCGGGAGAAGGTTCCTATATCGAACATATCGGTGACTACTATTACTTGTTCATGAGCTATGGCGGGCTTGAACCCAACGGTGGATACGAGATGCGCGTATTCCGTTCGTCTCGTCCGGACGGCCCGTACAAGGACATGAACGGGACCGATGCCATCTTCACAAGTTGGAAACTTAACTACGGTCCCAACGCAGACACCCGGGGTGAAAAGCTATTGGGAGCCTACAACCACTGGGGATTTATGAATGTCGGCGAACGTGCGCAAGGACATAATTCCGTGCTTGCCGCAGAGGACGGACGCACTTACTTGGTTTACCATACCAAATTCAATGACGGGACGGTGGGACATCAGGTTCGTGTGCACCAACTGTTCCTGAACCGTTCCGGTTGGCCCGTAGCCGCGCCTTTCGAGTTCCACGGGGAAACGACAGGCGACCGTCAGATAGCCTCTTCCCAACTGTTCGATTCTAAAGAGGTAGCAGGCCGTTATCACGTCCTCGTCCATCCCTACGGGCAAGACCATGCCGCCTACGAAGAGGCCGCCCCCGCAGAAATCTTGCTCCGCGAAGACGGGAAGGTAGAAGGGGCATACAGCGGAACCTGGAAGATATATGACGGCAATTCATACATCACCTTGAACCTGAACGGTACGGTTTACGAAGGAGTCGTGACGGAGCAACAAATGGAACCGACCACCATCAAAGCCATCTGTTTCACTGCATGTGGCGACAATGGCACAAATGTATGGGGATACCGGATGAAGGACGAATATGCCTTGGCTTATACACTCAATACGACTGCCATTCCGGTCAAGGACAATCAATACATCTCGCGCAACATAGACTTGTATGGACTGGAGAAGGAAATCAATGTCAACGCCAAATGGGAGTCCGACACTCCGGACGTGGTTTCCCATACCGGACGATACAATCCGGCCGGCCTGACGGAAGATGTTCCCGTGCAATTATCCTGCGAACTGTCCTGCGCTGCCTACTTCTGGACCGACACGTTCCACGTCACGGCCCGCAAGGAATCTCTGCCCGACGGCAACTGGCTTGGCGGCATAAAAGCATATTATGATTTCGACCAGGAGCCTTTTGTCAATGCCTACGACTACACACAAACGGCCAGGCGCTTGTCGCAAGGCGGCAATGACATACCATCATTAGAAAAAGATAGTTTACGCAACGGCAACATCCTGCACCAGTATTTCGGTGCAAGCGGCTATTGCAGCTACACACAAATGCCCAATCCGCTAAGGAATGAGCGTTTGGAAGGCATGACCGTATCTTTATGGGTGAAACGTACCGACGACATTCCGTGGGATGCAATATGGTCTTTCTACAATCCTGCGGCCAACACCCGGTTGTACCTTACAGGCAATTCGTACGTAGGCTTTAACAACGGCACAGACTGGTTCGACATCAACCATCCTGGTAGTATTATCTCCGAGCGAATTCCTATCGGTAAATGGAGCCTGGTCACGCTTACTGTTTCACGTACAGAAGGCTGTTGCATATATGTCAACGGAAGCAAGATACGTGACGTTGAATATGTCGGGTACTGTAATGGCTCCGATATTACGGACGCAAAGGACTTCGATTATAATAAGGTCATGGATTTCATCCAGTCCTGCCCCAATTTCTATTTGGGCTACGGTTCTTTCTGGGGTTCCGTAGACGTGAGGATGGACGACCTTATTCTATACAATCGGGCATTGGAAGCAACGGATGTCAGAGCATTGAACACGATGAGCAACAGGGTGACCGATTTCTCCACCGGAGAAGGCGGTTCGTCTGTTGAACCGATCCGTCATCACGGGAATAGGACCATGAAATCAGTATATGATTTGTCCGGACGCCCTGTAAAGGAAGTAAAAAAAGGAATCTACATCATTGAGGGACGGAAGGTCATATACCCATAGAAGCTCAGGACATCATACAAATTATCTCATATACCAAGATAGCAAATCAAAATATTCAGAGCACAATGTAGAGGCGTAAAAAATAAAGTTTTCTTTTCTTCTGGTCGCTTCAGCCCGCATACAAACGAAAATTCCCCCGTG
>ULTF01044811.1_pt1 | contig 14551 bp, 17 predicted proteins | sample 1957371 | NCBI WGS metagenome assembly ULTF01 (sample SAMEA4835727, study PRJEB28245) | human gut metagenome | biome: gut microbiome; material: fecal sample | place: Denmark | collected 2008
GCCATACCTTTTTATGCAAGTCAAAGGGTTGAACTTGCCCGTGTAGGCTCTGATAAGGAGGGTGAAGTGTCCGTTGCAAACAAAGTGAAGATCACATGCAGGAAAAACAAAGTTGCTCCACCTATGAAAACTTGCAATATTGTTATCCGTTTCGGCGTAGGCATTGACAAGGTGATGGAAATGCTTAACATGGGATTGGACTTAGGTGTACTTACAAAGAAAGGAACGTATATCTATTACGGAGAAGAAAAAGTAGGATTTGGTTTCCCTGCTGCGAGAAAAAAGCTGATCAAAGAAACAGAACTTTTTGACAAGATTAAAAAAGATGTCCTTTCAGAGTTCAGAAAGAAAGAAGTAACATTTGAAAACAAGGAGGTGGAAGATGAAGCCGGTCAAGATTGAAGCAACTAATTTTGTGTCATTCGAGCATTTTGAATACACATTTCAAGATGGGGTAACCGCACTTGTGGGATTGAATAAAACAGACGACAATCAAGGCAGTAACGGTAGCGGTAAAGCGTTGACGATGGATTCCGATATTCTTACCCCTAATGGGTTTGTAAAGATGAGGAATATCAAAGTAGGAGACATTATCCTTCATCCTTCCGGTGCTTATCAGGTGGTGAGAGCGATTCCGTTTCATGATACAGATATTGCATACAAGATTACTTTTTCTGACGGTACGGAAGTAAAATGCAATAAAGAGCATTTATGGAAAGTACGGACAAGCCAAAGCGAAGAATGGTCTGTAATTTCGCTTGGTAAGATCATGGAAAGAAGCAAAGATGAAGAAGTGTTTTTTGAAGTTCCTGGGTGTTTCGGCAGACCGTCTAAAAAGATGGTTTCTTTTACCTGTATGGGTGCGGAAGAGCAACAATGTATTACCGTTTCGGGAGAGGACGGAATGTTTATCACGAACAACTACACACCTACTCACAATTCTTCTATGCAACAGGCAGTTTATTTTGCCATAACAGGCAACAACTACCGGAGCAGTATTGACAAGAAACTGATTCGAAACGGTGAGAAGGAAGCGAAAGTATTACTTGATATAGAATGTCCCATAAGGAAAGAAACTCTCCATATTGAGCGCATTTTACCCTTAAAAGGAAGCAGTAAACTTAATGTGTCGTTGAATGGAGAACAGGTCAGTCTTGCTACTGTAAAAGACGGCAACAACTATATCCTTTCATGGATGGGTATTTCACCGGAAGATTTGAAAAGCTATTTTCTTATCTGTAAAGAATATTACAAGTCGTTCTTTAAAAGTTCTAATACGGACAAATTAGCTCTCATAAGTCGTTTTATCAATTATGACTTCTTGGATGGCAGTAAGGATATTATACAAAAGGAACTGGACGAAATTTCATCTAAGAAATCAGTTATCCAAAGCAAAAGAGATCGTGCGGAAGGGAGTGTAGAAGCATTGCGGCAAATGATAGAGGATGCCGTTAATTTCGACTTCGAAGCGGATCGAAAGGAAAGGATCGAAAGGGTGGAAAGTAAAATCAAGTCTTTAAAAGAAGATATTGATTCTGCTAAATACAATATTGACTATAACAAGAAAAACATTGACAAAGGAAAGAAAACACTTGAAGTCTTGGAAGAAGAACTTCGAGAAGCCGAAGAAAAGAAAAAGAAACTTCCTTCTACTAAGGAAATAGAAGATGTGATTGAATCCGTCAAAAAGGAACTTGGAAAAGCTAAAGAAGATCAGAATGAGATTTTGGAAACAAAAGAGGAGCTTTCGAAAATCCATGACGAACTGAAAGTGTCTCTTCGGAAAGTTCTTGTAAACCTTTCTGGGACGATTACATGTCCTAAATGCAAGCATAAGTTCTTGACACTTCAAGACACCACACTTGAAAAGGAAGAGAAGAAAAAAGAGAAAATAGGGAAACAGGAAAAGGAAGTTGTCGGGGAAATAACATCTTTGGATGAATCCCTAAAGGAATACGAAGACCTTATTTCTTCTTTCATTCAAGTGAAAAACGAACAGGAGGATGAACTTGACAAAATCCGGGAAGCAGGAAAAGAAATCTCATCTGCTGTCTATAAGATCACAAGTGAAATAGAATCTGAAAAGTCCAATATTTCCATTCTTGAAAAGCGAAACAAAGGGCTTTTAGAAAACATAGCTGCCGGAAAAGAAGATGTAAAACGTCTGGAAAAACAGATAAAGGAAATCGAAAAGGAAATGCCTTCTTCTATTGATACTTCTTCACAGGAAAAGCAAATAGAAGAAATGATGCTTGCTATCGCAGGGTATGACAAGGAAATGACGGAATTGGAAAACGAAATGTTTCGCAAGAAAGAGTGGATAGGAAGATTCAAATCATTCAAGATGTACCTTGCAATAGAACAGTTAAAGAATATCCAACTTCGGGCAAACAATATTCTGAAAGCAGAAAACAGCGATCTTAGAATTGTCATAGAAGGATTTAAGACGAAAGCGGATGGAGACATAAAAGAAGAGATAACGCCTTATGTAGTCCGGGATGAACCGGAAAACTTTTGGTATTATAGTGGAGGAGAACGTGCAAGAGTGGAAATTGCCCTGATTATAGCCATACAAGGGATGATAAACGAGACGAACAAATGGGGAGGATTGCAATTCCTATCCATTGATGAAATCACAGAAGGACTATCGAAAGAAAGCCTATATGACGTGATAGAAGCATTGGAGTTCGTTCAGTTTCCTATACTTGTTACAACTCATATTTCGAATGAAAACGCTTCATGCAAAACGCTTAAAATAGTAAAGGAGAACGGCATAAGTCGTATAGAAAAATGAGCAAAGAAACGGAATTGAAGTTTTATATAGGGATAGATAATGGTGTGACCGGTTCTATAGGCATAGTAGGGAAAGAACTGACCTATTATGAGTTCATGGAAACACCTATCACATTCGGGCAGGATTACACAAAAGCAAAGAAGAATGTGTCAAGGGTGAACGTAACGGCACTTGCCGAAGTAATTCATACTCTAAAGGGATATGGTTTGTGTGTGGCCGTCTTGGAACGTCCCATGAAAAATCCGGCAAGATTTGATGCTACATGTTCCGCTATGCGGGCTTTGGAAGCAGAACTTACCGTATTGGAGCTTTATGATGTTCCTTATATGTTCATAGATTCCAAAGAGTGGCAAAAGGAAATGCTACCTAAAGGAGTCGCAGGCACTAAAGAATTGAAAAAGGCATCTCTTGACATAGGCAAAAGGTTATTCCCAGAAATCAAGGACAAGCACCCCGATAGAGATGGAATTTTGATAGCGGAATACGCAAGAAGGAAATGCCTTCTCTAAACAACCAACAGAAGGAAAGTGAGAAAATGTAAGAATATATTTTGACATGTAAGAATAAACTATTACATTTGCCACATCAAAAAGTAACAAACAAAAACTATAAAACAATGGCTAATCAGAAGTATTTTAACATTTTTGTACTTTCCTTCCTTGATAGGATTGAAGGGATTGAACACGATTTGAGCTACTTGAAAAAGAGTGCGAAAGACATTAACAGCATTGAATCAGTGGAAGAATCCCTTCGTATTTTGAAAGATAAAATCAAAGATTTACAACATGATAAGAATTTTTTGCGAGAACGAGAATTGTCCCAGAAAGGGAGTGAAATCACCGATTGCGAATCCTAAGTATGTGTTTCGTGACGAAAAACTTGTTCCTATGAACATTCCAGTTTGCCCTGAATGCGGAAAGCAAATGTCTTATGAGGAAGAAAAGAGCACAGAAATGCCTAATCTTTCAATAGGCGAGTTTAAAATGATGTCTGATTCTGACAAGAAAAAGGTGTTGAAGGAAAGGTCTAAGGCACTTTCTAAAAAGGACAACAGCGAAGACAAGATACGTCACTACAAGGAAAAAGCAATCAGAAACATGTTGAACGTAAAGATATAAGGAAAGATGGAAAATCTATTGTATGAAAACGTAAAGTACATTCATAGGGTGACAAGAAAGAGCATCCTTGTACTTACTAACTCAAAAGGAGAAATGGAAAGATGTATAGCTCTTACCGTCTTCAAAGGAAAGTCAAGGGACTTTTTTATGAATGAAGCGGAGGGTTACGACATTACAAATACTGTAAACAAAGTGAACCTTACCAATTACTCGGAAGCTACTGTAGAGAAATTTATCGAAGAAAGTGATTTTGTGTCTGTAGCGTTTGGACACGATAACTTTATAATTTACAGAAATGTATTGAAGCCTCATGAACTCAGCAAATGATTGTATTCTTGATAAAGCAGTAGGAAAGATGCTTGTTCTTCCTACCGGTGAAGAAGCGGAAGTGAGGTCTGTTCGCGTAGGAAGAGATTACCGAAGTATAGAGATAGACATTCTGAAAAACGGGAAACAGAAGACTATTAGAATGGGTATCATAGGGTTTTTGAAAACAGCAATTTTAAAGGACAAATGAAAAAGAATGTATTGTTAATCACCTGTCTTTCTATTTGTCTTTCCATAGGACTGGGAGGCTGCAAAAGCCGTGTTTCCACAAAGATGGATTACACTTTTACTTTAAAGGACTCTTTAGTCTGGGAAAGAGAAATGACGGACAGCCTTGTAAAAGTTCCCTATTCTATTGTCAATATGGTAGTCAACCCTTCGAAAATGGAAGATGGGGAGAAGAAAGAGACAAACAAAGGACAAGCTAACCTTTCCATAGAAAAGAAAGGAGACACCATTTTCATAGAAGCATCTTGTGATAGTCTTGAATTGACAGTGAAAAGCCTTAGAGAAAGGCTGTCAAAGATATCACAAGAAAACGGAACATTGAAAGAGCAAGTGAAGGCTACCCCAAACAAGATGCTTTATCTTTTGGGAGGAATAGCAATAGGAGCTTTCACTATTCTTATAGCATTGATTGTGTTACTCAAAACAACTAAAATATTTGAGATATAATAAATAAAATAGTTAAATATGATTAATAGTATATTGTATTTGAAATAATATAGTATATTTGCGACATGAAAACGAATAAAGTATTAAAAATATTACAAATTACAAGACCTACTTTGACTAAATATGTCAAAGTAGGTAAAATCAGAGTAATCACAAAACCGAATGGTTTTTATGATTACAATGAAGATGATGTATATTCACTCGCCGGTTATTCAACAAGAAGGTTAACGGTTTCATACTCAAGAGTTTCTACAAACAAGCAAAAGAAAGACCTTGAAAACCAAGAAAAATCAATCGTATCTTATTGCAATAACAATGGGATAAGAGTTGATAAATCATACAAAGATATTGCAAGTGGAATGAACTTCGATAGGAAGCAGTTCCTTGAAATGTTTAACGATATCATAGATAGAAAAATACAGACTGTTTATATAACATATAAGGATAGGTTGTCAAGAATTTCTTTTGATCTGTTTGAAAAACTTTTCAGGGAGTTTGGGTGTGAGATTATTGTAATAAACAATACGGAAGATAGAGAAACAAATGAATCAGAGATATTTGGAGAAATTATTTCCATGCTTCATTGTTTTGCTATGAAAATGTACTCGAAAAGAAGAAAAAATAAACTTGAAATCGTAAGTAAGGATTTAGAAAATGAGATTAGTCTATAAGTTCAACATAGGGAAGAATAAAGAGATATCGAAGCTGTGCAAGGTTAGTAACAACCTGTATAACCAAGCTTTGTATGTCTTTCGGGAAACATTGAAAGATGAATCCAAATGGCTTTCCTATTTTGAACTTGATTCCATTATGAAGAATACTAAGAACTTGGATGGAGATATTAATTATAGATTATTGAAGGCGCAATGTTCACAACAAGTTCTTCGTATTCTTGATAAAAACATTAAAGGTTACTACAAATCTGTCCAAGATTATAAGAAAAATCCTAATAAATACAAAGAAAAACCAGGCCTTCCAAATTACAAAAAGAGAGGTTCTGAATTTAATTTGTATTACACAAATCAGAGTTGCAAAATAAAAGATGGGAGAATAATCCTATCAAAAGATCTTTCAATAAGCATTCCTCAATATGAAAAATATTCTGATCTGATAAAAGATTTCAAACAGATTAGAATAAAACCATTAGCATGTGGATATAAAATAGAAATCATTTATGAGGTAAAAAATACTGAAGTGTCTAAAGGTAGGAAAGCTCATTAATGCTGATGTAAATGGTGCATTGAACATTATGAGAAAAGTAGTTGGTGATTCCTGTGAATCAATTCGTAGGATAATCGATAGAGGGTTATTGTTTAATCCGGTAAGGATTACGAATGTATTTTGTTAATAAGGTACATTCCGAAACTTATAAAGAAATATAATAGGTTTTATTGAATTTAATATTTTTCATAACATGCTTATACATCAAAAAGAACTGGAAGAAAAAATTGTAGAAGCCAATCGGCTTTACAGAGAAGGAAATCCTATCATGTCTGATAAGGAGTATGACAGGATGAAAGAAGAATTGGGAAGACATTTCCCAGACAGCGATATTCTAAAAAAGGCTATCGTTGAAGAAAGTGTAAAAGGGGATCGCATGGAAAGACTGCCTTTTCCTATGTTTTCTTTGGAAAAGGTCAAGACGGTGGACGAGATTGTAAGATGGGTAAAGGACGTATGGGAATTGTCGCCTAACGACCGTGTTGTCATTACGCCTAAATATGATGGTATTTCTTTGCTAGTTGATGAAACAACAAATGATTGCTGGACAAGGGGAGATGGCACGGAAGGACAGAATAGCCGGGATCATTACCGTTATGTAAATCATGGAAATCCTATAAACAAAAGGGGGTGTTTTACTTTCGGAGAAGCGATTATCCCTATCGGCATGTTCCTTAAAAACGTAAAACCTCTTGGGTATAAAAGTGCAAGGAATGCTGTTGCCGGTGCATTCAATGCAGATGATTTCAATGCACAGGTTCTTGGAAATACCGCTTATGTGAGATATGGCATTATGGATTCTGACAGAAATAAATCCATGCAGCTTGCAGAACTTCGAAACGATTATGGGAATTACGCTACACAGTATTGGGTAACTTCCGCCGGCGTGTTCGATGATAGCAAAACAGCCCTCACCTATCTAAACGATTTGTTTGAATCAATCAAGAATTTTAAATGTGATGGACTTGTAATCGAAGTTGATAACAAAACAAAACGAGAAGAATTAGGACGGTTGCCTAATGGGAATCCGCGTTACGCTATTGCTTACAAGAATCCCGACTGGCAAGAACGATACACGACAAAAGTTCAAAAAATCGAATGGAGCATTTCAAAAGACGGCAAAGCAAAACCTGTAATTGTATTCAGTCCGGTGGAATTTGACGGAGCGACTGTTTCACGATGCACTGGATATAACGCTAAATATATTACGGACAATCATATTTCACCAAATGCTTATATTGTCGTATCAAGAAGCGGAGATGTTATCCCTAAACATTTGGAAACGGTCAGTTACAGTGTGGAACTTTTTCGTGAAATGTGCGATGGTATGATGATTTGTCCTTCTTGCGGAAATCCGTTAAAATGGGACGAAACGCTTACAGATATTGTTTGCATCAATCCTGATTGCAAAGAAAAGATAATCAAACAAATTACTTATTTCTTTGCAACGCTTGAAACGGAAGAAATGCAAGAAGCCACTATCAGAAAATTCTATGAAGGAGGACTTGATAGTGTAGAGAAGATTGTGAATGCAAGCGAAAAGGAATTGTCTCAAATTGGAGGAATAGGAGCGAAATTGTCCAAAAAGTTACGAGGTCAATTCGATAAATATGCGGACAATGGAGTTTCCTTTGCAAAAATCCTTACTGCCTATAATGTGTTCGGTGGTGTGATAGGAGAAAAGACTTGTCAGATGATTTTTGATTCTTTGTCGGACGAAGATGTAAAAGTCTTGTTTAATGACGGTACATTACCCAACAAAACACTTCTTTCTATTGATGGTGTTGCTGAAACTACTGCCACTTCTTTTAATAATGGACTTGCAGTTTTCTTTAATATCATTGAAAATTCACCGTTCCCTATCTCTTATGTAAAGAACAATGTTGTTCTTGCAGACAATCCCGAATCAGTATGCTTTACAGGATTTAGAAATAAAGAATGGGAAGAAAGACTATCCAAAGAAGGACACAAGGTTGTTTCAGGAGTGTCGAAGAACACGACCATCCTTGTAACGAAAGACAAAGAAAGTTCTTCTTCAAAAGTGAAGAAAGCAAAAGAGCTTTCCATTCCTATTTTGACACCGGAAGAGTTTGAAATAAAGATGGGATGGAAAGAGAGATAGAAGATTGGGTTAACGACTTCGAAGATGAAGAAGTATATGATCCTAATGACGATGATCAGTTTGAATAGATAATTTGAAAGATTACTTTATGAGTAAGATTTATAAGGAGATAGCTTTCAACTTCACGAAAGCATTGAATAAATTGGAACTTAGAACAAACGTTAGAAGTTTTATTTCTATGCGGAAGGCAGAGAAGGTTATCTCCTTACTTTTTGAGATTATGTTCGATAAATTGGAAAGAGACGGAAAAGTAAACATAAGAGGATTTTGTATTATCAAGAAAATCAAATGCAGAGACGGAAAGCATTATTTTGAATTTATAGACAATAGAAAGAAATGAACACGAATTTTGAAACCAAATTTGGAGGTGGTAAAGCTGCAACAGTAGAATGGTACACACCACCTTATATTATTGAAGCATTGGGAAATGATTTTGATTTAGATCCTGCTGCTCCTAAAAGAGAATGGTACACTGCAAGAAAGTGTTTTACTAAAGAAGACGATGGATTAGCTCAAGATTGGAAAGGTTTTGTATTTTTAAATCCGCCCTATTCCAATCCTACGATTAAACTTTTCATGAAAAAGTTGTCTGAATATGGGAATGGCATAGCTCTTGTTTATGCAAGAGTAGGAAATTCAATGTTTCATGAATGTGTTTGGGATAAAGCTACTTCTATTTATTTTCTTAGGAAAAGAATAAGGTTTATTGATGAAACAGGAAAAGAAGGTGGATCTCCTGGCACAGATAGTTGCTTTGTGGCTTATGGAGAAAAAGGAGATGAAATTCTAAAGAATTTGAAGCTGCCAGGTAAATATATAAAGCTCAACTAATTATGTATTATTACAGAGAAAAGGATTATTGGTATTTCGGTGCTTTGGAAAAATCAGTTTACAAGAACCTTAAATTGATTTCCTCCTTTAAACACAACGCTACCAATAAGGAAATATACATAAAATCCGATCCGGCAAAAGATTTCCTTTTAAAAGAGTTTGTTTCCGACAACGAAATAGAAGAAGTTGACCCTCTTTCTATGGTTCGTGACGGTTGCAAAGCCGAAATAAAGCCTTACAAGGAACTTTTATCCCGAAAGGATATAGAACTATTGATAGACAATCTTCCTCTTTTAAAAAAGCCGAGAAGCTATCAAATGGACTATCTGTATTATGCAGTCAATCACGGAAATCATATAAATGGTTCTTCGGTGGGGACAGGCAAAAGTCTATGCTCTGTTCTCTATGCTGAAATGCTTGATCTTTTTCCTTGTATGGTAGTCTGTCCGGCTTCTGTAAAATCCGGTTGGTTAAGAGAGTGGAAAGAAACAAACCCAGATAGGCGAGTATCTATCATTTCCACATCTTCCCCACCAGAAGATTTTGAGGCAGATGTGATAGTGATAAACTATGACATACTTGGGAAAAGAGTCACAAAAGAAAACGGAAAAACATCTCTTGAAATAAGATTGGATGGAATGAAAAAGAAATCATTCTCTCTTGTGATAGCAGACGAAATTCATTTTCTCAAAAACAGAAAATCCATCAGAAGCAAGTCTTTCAAAAAGCTGATACATAAAGTTCCTTCCGTGATAGGGCTTACAGGAACACTTATCATGAACCGTCCGGCAGAGCTTCTAAATATCCTGATGTTAATAGAAAGGATAAAGGAAATTGCACCAGACGACCAGTATCATCATTATTTTTTTGAAAGGTACTGCAATATGAAGGAAACGAACTTTGGTATGGACATATCAGGAGCTTCCAATATCAAGGAACTGAACCGTCTTTTGAAAGAATGCTGCTATTTTCAAGTAAGCAAAAGAGATGCACTGAAAGAGCTTCCTCCTATTTCGGAAAATGTTGTGGAATGCGAGATCACAAATAAAAGAGCCTATAAAAAGGCAAAGGATGATCTTTTGCAGTTCATTGAAGATAAGTTTAAGGACGAAGAAAAGGTTGAAAAAGCTGCAAGGGCAGAGTTCCTTGTAAAACTCTCGACATTAAAGCAATTATCCTTAGAAGGTAAAGAAAAGTTTATCAAAAAATGGGTGGAAGAGTGGATGGAAGCAAACGAAGAAGAAAAACTTTTGGTATTTGCCTCACAATCCACAATCCTTACAAAGATAGCCGAAGAGTTTAAGGAAGGGCTTCTTATTACAGGGGGCACTACCACAAAGAAAAGAGATGAAATTTTGCAAAAGTTTTTCTCACAAAAGGAAAGTAGGGTGCTTTTTGCGAATATAGGCTGTCTTGGTACTGGTGTGGACGGGCTTCAAAAGGTTTGTTCCAATATGGCTATCTTAGAACTTCCACCGCGTCCGAGCGACCTTGTGCAAGTTATAGGAAGATTGGAAAGAAGCGGGCAGGAAAATCCGGTTACGATTCAATACCTGCTATCACCGGAAACGATCGACCGAGACTTGTGGGAGATGCTGAAAGGAAAGAAAGATGTTACGGACATGTTAAACAAAGGATTCCAGGACGATACCAGTCTTATGATCCTTCAAAAGTATAAGAATGAGCGATAAACGAAAGGGAACACGGATCATTGAGGTTTGGACGGATGGAAGTTGCAATGCTAACCATCCAAAAAAACTGGGAGGTTCTGCCGTTTACATCAAATGGAAAGACAAGGAATATCATATAACCAAAGGACGTTCCTATACTACGACAGGAAGAAGAGAAACGGAAGCGATTCTTCTTGCACTTCGAGCGATAAAAAAGAATCTGAATGTAAAGGCAACCTTCTATATTGACAGCCAGTATGTTGCCAATCAGTTTCGTCACAAGTTCCTTGATTGGGCAAGGGAGAATCTTCATGTAGAAAATCAGGATTTGTGGGATGCTATATTTTCGGAAATGTTGTTGCATAGAAAACTTCGTGTTTCCGTAAAATGGATAAGAAGCCACCAGAAAGACTACAGCGATCCTATTGTATGTGGCAATTTCATTGCAGACTATATGGCTAATTACAAAAATTTTAAAGAGTATGAAAAAGAAAATCATTTACAATAACTCGATCCCCTTTAAGGGATTTGCAGCTATAACAATCTTTCCGTTCATTTTTGCAAGGAAAGAATACGAACCTTTAGGGATGAGAACAATCATACATGAGAACATTCATCTAAAGCAGCAAATAGAACTTCTTATAGTGTTCTTCTATTTGTGGTATGGGATAGAATGGCTTTTAAGATTAATTCAATACAAAGATTCTCATGAGGCTTACAGAAACATTTCTTTTGAACGAGAGGCATACAACAATGAATATGATGATGAATATTTAGGCGTAAGAAAGTCTTATGAATGGATTCATTATTTGAGAAGATAACAGAAGCAAACGAAAAGAAGATGTTATGAAATGGAGTAAATATCAGTTGGACATTTTTGATGCTTACGAAAATACCAACAAAAACATAGTGGTAGAAGCAACTGCGGGGTGTTTGGGTAAGGACACTCCCATATTAATGTACGATGGTTCTATCAAACCTGTACAGGACATAAGAGTAGGTGACAAGGTGATGGGTGTAGATTCAACACCAAGAAACGTTTTATCGGTATCAACAGGTATTGATAAGCTATATAAAATAAAACCAGTTAAAGGTGATAGTTGGATTTGTAATAGTCAGCATTTATTGACTGTTTATGATCAAAATATAGCAAGAAACAATAAGGTAAAAAAAGAAGAAAATCAATTAAATCCTTTGGTAGACTATCCTATATCTAAAATCTTGAAGAGACCTGTTGAAAAAACAACAGGGGCAAAGATGAAACTTCAATTACAAAGGACTGGAGTTGATTTCCCTGAACAGGAATTGCCACTTGATCCTTACTTTGTAGGATTGTGGATAGCAGAAGGAAGCAAAAATAAAAATGATGTTTCTAATTTTTCTATAAATGAAAATGATACAGTATTAATAAACTATCTTGAAAATTTTAAATTTGAAGGAGAAAAGGTATCTGTACATAAAAGAAAAGAAAGAGGCTGCTATGGTATAAACGTGAAATTGAGAAAAGGTAGAATAAATCCTATTAGAGCAATATTAAAAAATTTTGCCAAAGAAAAGGGGCGTTTGAATATACCAAAAGAATATTTTATAAATTCACAGGAAAACAGGCTAAATCTTATTGCCGGCATATTAGATGGAGACGGACACCTTGATAACAATAATTGCTATCAATTAATTACTAAATACAAAGAAATAGCTGATTTGGTAGTATTTCTTTGTAGAAGTCTTGGTTTAGCAGCGTATTGTTGTAAAAAGATTGGAAGAATAAAATCTTTAAACTTTGAGGGGGAATATTATAGCATTAGTATTAGTGGCAATACAAATATTATCCCAGTAAAGGTGGAGAGAAAAAAAGCAAAAGAAAGAAAACAAATAAAAACAGTTTTAAGGACAGGATTTTGGATAGAAGAAATAGGCGTAGGAAAATGGTATGGATTTAAAGTTGACAAAGATGAAAGATTTCTATTAGGAGATTTTACTATCACTCATAATTCAGGTAAAACACATACACTCAAAGAGCTATGCAATCGGACAAAAGAAGGTACAAGTTGTTTGTTTATGGCTTTTAACAAAAGTATTGCAGAAGAGCTAAAAACAAAACTACCTACTACAGTAGAGTGCAACACTTTTCATTCAATGGGACTTCGTACATTAATGAAAAATTTTCGATTCCGAATGCAGCTTGAAGAAAACAAATGCTTTTCTCTTTGTATGGAATTATTTGATTTTAGGAAGAAGGAATACAAAGAGAAAATGCGATATTATTTTGCCTTACAAGAATTGTGGGAAAAGATTAGGCTGTCGCTTTGTGAAATCAACGAAAGAAATGTCTCTGCGCTTTGTATTGAATATGATTTGGATTATGAAAATTCAATGATAAATGATCTGAATAAAATCAATGAAAGATGGAGAAAGGATTGTGCCAAAATACAAGACAACAAATCTTTCAAAATGGACTTTCCGGACATGTTATGGATTCCATATAATTTTGTGGATGAAATGAACTTTCCTAAGTATCAAGTTGTTATGGCAGATGAAGGACAGGATTTATTCACACTTCAAAAGGAAATTTTACAAAGATATATCAAACCAAGAGGAAGGTTTGTTGCTGTAGGGGATTCAAAACAACTTATTTATAATTTCATGGGTTCCGATTTGGATGTATTCAATTCTATAAAAGGAATGCCGAATACAATTTGCCTCCCACTTTCTGTTACTTACAGATGTGCAAAGAAAATTGTCGAAGTAGCGAATGAAGTGTTTCCCGGTACAGAATGTGTTCCCACAGCAAAAGAAGGTGTTGTAAGAAGTGGTGACATCTTTGAAGCCGAAAGCGGGGATTTTGTTCTTTGTAGGAACAACTTTCCTTTAGTTGTCACTTTTATTATGCTATTAGAAAAAGGAAAGAAAGCATCCATCATGGGACGGGATTTTGGAAAAAGTCTTTGCCGGCTGATGGAAAATCAAAATAGTCTTGATGATATGTATCTTCTATTGGACGACAAAGAACAAAAACTCATAGAAAGAGGCATTAATCCTGCCTTTGTGAAAAACCATCCGTCTTACGTTTCTTTAGAAGAAAAGGTAAAGATTGTGGAATTGCTGTACGAATCGTATCAAGAAAATTTTTCTTCTTTGAAAGAAAAGGTCAGAAACGTTTTCTCTGGCGATAGCAAAGGCATCATCCTATCCACTATTCACAAAAGCAAAGGACTGGAGGCTAACCGTGTTTTCTTTTTGAATCCAGAGTTACTTCCGTCCAAATATGCAAAGACACCTAAAGCGTTATATGCAGAAGAGTGTCTTAAATTTGTAGCAATCACAAGGGCAAAAGAAGAATTGGTTTATTGTCATATTGATACCGATACTAATCTCAATAAGTAACAAAACATCGCAAGGCGAAATGACGTTGAAATATTACTTTTAACAAGTATTTACACTTTCCGCCTTGTGATGTAATAATATATTCTTACATTTGCAGCAGCAAAAACAACAATTAAATTTTTAGATTATGGGAATATGTGGATGGATTTGTATAACAATCATGTTTATTGTAGCGTGTTTCACGGCTAATTCAATGTTTGATAGTTACATTTATTTTAAGAGTGAAAAATTTGATAACGACGAAGAAGATGAAGAAAAAGAAGACTAAACTGTACATCATTGTACCTCATGAGAACGGAAAAGTAACCCTTTTTTCGGCTGACAAGATAGAAGAACTTGTTCCTTTCCTTCCTTCGATGGAAGCAATAAAAACAAACGTAGAACTTCAAATGGCAAAATGGGAAAGAAA
>ULTF01021162.1_pt1 | contig 14529 bp, 24 predicted proteins | sample 1957371 | NCBI WGS metagenome assembly ULTF01 (sample SAMEA4835727, study PRJEB28245) | human gut metagenome | biome: gut microbiome; material: fecal sample | place: Denmark | collected 2008
TTCTTAAGAACCTCGATAGTTTTATCTGAAACATCTGGATGCGGAATGGTCTCAAGCCTTTCTATAGTAATTCCCATAGAAAATAACTCCCGCACACATCTCTTATTTGTTTCTTCTTCGCTGTTCAGACCTGATAGCAGTTCCTCAAAACTATATTTTACTGATCGATACGCCTTGCCGATCAACATTTTCGGTTTAGATGGCATAGTAGCAGGATCATGCCCATTTTCCTGGTACATCACATCTTTAAACAGTGCCCAGTAGTCACCATCTGCAGGCGGCACAGAAAAGAATAATTGAATCTCATCGTCATACCAATCACTAGTGTGCGAAGCTCGACCGACTGCAATAGCGTATGCAGTATGACCATTCTTGTTATATTGAATGACGGCATTACTCGCATCGTCATTCAATATAACCGGAAGTTCCAACCACTCCACTCCTCTTTCTGTTAAATCCTTCCGGAGTGGTTTAGGGCTTCTCCTGAGTATTATTTTTTCCCCATAATGTTCGAATTTTTCCACCGGGATGCACTCAAGAACTGATTTTTCAATCAGCTCAAATACATATGCCGGACATTCCGATTTGCGTGCTTCCCAGTTCTCTAACGTTCGAACCGGGATACCGTACATTCTTGAAAATTCCGCTCTGGAAATTTTCAAGATGCTTCTCAGGTCTTTTATAGTCGGTTTCATTTTTACTCCTTTCTTCCTAATACAGGCGTTTCCTACTGATAATAGGAAAATGTATAGTTTTTGAGACAAACGGAACACGCACATATAGTGTTTTTTTGTCTTTTGTTTCTTTTAAGAAACTGCATATATCACATATATCACAGGGATAATATTTCTCTTTAAATTTGAAGCAGATTCTTCCCCAATCTGTTGTATATACATCTTCAATCATTGGGTCGTTTGGGATTTCAATTTCATATTTTTCAACGCAGTTGTCGTTGTAATCTGCACAGAAACCTTCTGGTTTTCTGAAGATATCATTATATGTTACGTACCTGTAAACGGTTATTCTATCTATCATTTTGTTATTCCTCCCCATATTTTTTTAATTCTTTAAAAACATTTAATGTTGGCACATATTCATGCGTCTGGTTATCGAAATAACCATATTTTTTTGTTACATAATGTTTGGAATGTTTACGTGTTTCAATTAAGGACAAGTAAGTCCTACTTTTTCCGTAGTTCTCCCAATCATTAACTTTGACACGGTAGTTAAAACCGTTATCAAAACTGTTTCTTGTATCTGCGAGCCTCTCTAACTCAGCTATTAAATAATCTCTTGTAATTTCCATGATACTTTTTGCCTCCCTCCATGCTTTTTTGAGTGCGGAGGAAATAGTTTCTCCAGATTTTTTTACAAGTTCCCATGCTCTTTTCATTATTGCTGACAGATTGAATTTTTTCATTTTTTATTTCCTCCTTGCTTTTGATGTTTATATAATACCACCTAATAGGTGGTATGTCAATAGAAAAAAAGCAAAAAATAAAATAAAATAATACTAAATAGGTGGAAAAGCAGGAAACGGACGCTGAAAAACTAGACTATTTCCGGGCAGAATAGTGATATTCTCCCAGCAACCACCAAGCCGTGGTACCGTGTTCGCAAGACCTGGAAGAATGCCAGTAGCCAGATCGGAGCGTTTCAGACAATCAAGAAGGCGAAGCAGTGTGCATTATGCCTCTGGAAGTGCATGGATCAGAGCCGGATCGGAACCCCTCAAAAGGAAAATTGCACAAAAAATATAGTTTTACTAACTATGCAGTACCGACGGGAAGTGCGTAGTTAGTAGAAACGAGATTATAAAAAAACAATATCCATTTCTCCGTTCTCGTGAACAGTAATGGACTGCACAAAAGACTTCCAAAACACATTCTTCTCCTGATCGCTGAAAGTATGATACACAGTTTCCCAATCATCAGAAAGCATCTTCTTTATGCTGTCAAGGTTACGAACCGGAGCAGCAGGACAACTTCTCAATTTATCAATCTGCGACTGAAACTTCTCATATTCGTTTCTGTATGAAGCCTTGTCAATCAGATCGTCCATGAAAAGGTCATACAGTTTTTTCATCTTACGCTCCACTTTTGCAATTTCAACAGCAGGGTCTTTTTTTGCAGCAGCGGCAGCAGTGACTTCAAAATCCGCAACATAAGAGGAAAGAGCAGGGCGGATATGCTGAAGCATATATTCTTCGACATACTCTTCGCGGTAATGCTTGGAACGGTCACAAAGTTTTGACTGTGCTTTAAAATTGCATCTGTAAGATTTATATGTCTTTTCTCTTCCATCTGCAAGCGTTCTATATGTGACAGTTCCGGTCATGTAATGATTACACGAAGAACAGATCAGAAGACCGGAAAAAATATAAAACTGTTGAGTGTGACGGATGCGAACATTCCTGATCGCAAGATTCTGTATACGTTCAAACCGTTCACGACTGATCGTCTTCTCGCAAAAGTCAGGGTCATCACGATACTGGCCCATGAAAAGAGGGTTCCGAAGATAACGAACGACGGTATCATAACAAACACGGATGCCGTATTTCTCCTGAAGGAATAACTGCGTTCCTCTCTTGCTACAAGTGGATTCAAAATGGTCGAACATATCAATGGCGAACTGATGCCATTCAGGGTCAATGACAACGTGTTTCTCTGCATCCAACTTCAGGCCACGCGGAAGACTGCCGGATATGTACGTCTTATTTTTCAGCTTGTAAGCAAATACATCTTTTATACGATCACTATCACGGTCGCATTCGTCCTGAGCCACAGACAGACGGATATTGATATGCAGGCGGCCGTTCGTCGTGGTAGTATCATAAGACTCCGTGATCGCCTTCCATTGCACACTGTTCGCGTCGAGAATCTCCTGGATCTTGTGGTAGTCTCCGATATTACGGAACCAGCGGTCTAACTTAGTGAAGAGAATCATGTCAAAGGCATGAGCACGCACACCGTCCAGCAAGCGGACAAACTCCTTCCTTTTGGTGAATTTTTTTCTAGCTGTCAATGCTTCATCAACAAAAGTGTCTACAAGTACCATGTGATTTGTTTCAATAAATTCATTCAGGAGCGTGTCCTGGGCTTCCAGAGTATCACCATGCAGTACCTGACCTTCGTGACTGCATCTTATGTATTTAACTACACGCAGGCCGTACAGTTCCGGCTGCGGATGAAAATATGTATTCATAAAAAACCTTCTTTCTAACATAGAACCCTGAAAAGGGTATAAAAAATAAAGCTATGCAGCAACACAACTTTATGCTAGAATAGATGGTGTGATCCGTGTCTGTTCTGAGCATAAAGCTGTGGAGGAGGTGAAAAATGAAAGAACCGATGAAATTAGAAATAAAAAATGGGGGTATTAGAGGACCACGTTTAGTACTGGATGGTAAGGAATTGCATCATGTAAAAGGGTATGAAATAAAGAGTTCTACTTTTGTCGGAAAGGTAGAACTCTCGTTGAAGATGCTTGTTGATTTTCCAGTTAACCAAGGAAATGTTTGAGAGCTACTTCCTTGGCAATTTCTATAAGGATAGGCAACGATGCATTAGCACCTTTTTCAAGCACTTTTTTCCATACAGGCTCGTTGCTGATATTGGCAAGAAATTCATGTCCGCTTGGTGTTAGATCCTGAACGAGTACACATGTACCAAAATCATTGTAATCAACACCCTCAATAAGTCCAGATGCTTCAGCTTGGCGGATATGGTAGATGATTTCTGTATGCTCATATCCAGAAAGAAAACCAGAATTTACATCATCAACATCGTATAACCAAGGGGTATAGAAGTCGCAAACGTCTTCGATGGTTAGGAGGATTGCACGGATACAGCTTGGATTAAGTTTCACTTACAGTCAGCTCCTTTCTTAGTGTACTCGGCTCTGTCGGGAGCCTGTACATCATAGGATAAAAGGAAAAGATAGAGAAGTCAACATAGCAGAGCAGAAAGCAGGATAGGAGGTGAAAAAGAGATGTTATATATGGCAGATGGGAGTATTAAGTCGGAACATGGAAAGTATTTATCGGGAGAATTAATTGAAAAACTTGTCACCGATATAGTAAACAAGTTTGCAGAGGCTGGTTTGTCTTATGAAGAAGCAGAAATAATTTTGGATCGTACAGGAAATGCTTTGGATGAAATTAGCATTGTACAGAAAAACATTAAGAATAAGAGGAAAAAACGTAAGGATAAGAAGAAAAAACGATAAAGTCAACAGAAAAGAGGACTGATGCAATGGGTTATATGATTTACATAGTTGGAATTGCAATTTGGGGAATTGGCATGGCAAAGTCCGTTAAGTCAAAATTTAAAGATTTGGATGCACTGATCTTTCAATATGTTGGCTTAGGGATTATGTGGGGAGAAAATATTGCTATGAGCATGCAATAAAGAAAGAAGTGAAAATCAAAGAAAGAACCGATGAAATAAAGTAGTTGGCAAACCTCTGAGCTAACGATTGAAGGGAGATGAAAAGAGTTGAAAGACATAGAAGCAGAAAAGAACAGAGCAACGGATACATGCAAAAAGGCAGAAGCTCTTGCACATGAAATCATTGAAATGTGTATTGGAAAAGGAATCACATTAAAAGAATTTCAGATGTTAAAGAACGTTCTGCCTGATGCGATCAACGATAAAATGAACGAAATGCTTTATAGTACGAAACTATCTTAAATAAGATAATGATGCCATCCTTCCTTTAGTTCTCAATCCGTGGCCGGGTTGGTAATTAAAGTATAGGATTCGGGCAGGGGAAAAGCAAGGAAAACAGAAAGGAAAGCATGACAACAATCACAATCTATAGAAATAAGAGAAATGAACATAAATTCATCGAAGTACACAATGATGGACATTGTCATAATTCACTGAAGCAGTACCTGCAATGGGAAAGAAACGTCGTAACAGGCGAACCACTCCCGAAACCAGTGAAGAACATCACCGGAGACAGACGGCTCCATCGTTGGAGAAAAGCGAACATGAAGGAACTGCTCGAAGATTACGAGCCAGTAACAGCATAGAAGAAAGGAGGAAGACACATGGCAGTAGCACTTGAAACCGAAAGAAAGAAATTAGAGAACCAGACAAAGGACATTGAGGAAATGATTTCACTGCTGAAGCAGCTGACCAGCGGCGAGAAGCGTGAAGTCAAAGGAATCATGATCGGATTGCAGATGGCAAAGCAGGCAGGACTGACTGCATAGAACAGGCCCCGGCGGAAATGCCGGGGAGTACATATAAGGAGAACAGGCATGACAACGAAAGATCAGGAAAGACAGGCAATCGAGAAGATCAGAAAGATTGTTGAGGAGTTGGGCGAGAACAGTTACGTCGGATTCGCGATGGATGGAGTTCTGGAACTGGCAGAAGACAATATTCGAGAAGATACTGCGTACAGCATGAAAAAAAGTGCAGAGATCGCGTGGGAGAAAGCAACCAAAGAAGAGAAAGAGAACAAAGACCTGAAGAAGACCGTCGAGAAGAGAGAGGCAACCATTTCAGAACTGAACACGGAACTCTGCAATGCGAAAGCGAACGAGATTCCTGAGGAACTGGTTCAGGAGATGTATTGCATGGCCTATGACAAGGAAGCAGGAGCACAGAAAAAGATGGAGCAGGCAGCGGATCAGATGGCAGAAGCCACTATCGCCGGAGAAGATGAACATGGATTCGCAGAGGAATACAAGAAACAGAAAGAGAACCGGAACCGATACAGAAAAGTGATGGAGATACTGGACGAGAGAGAAAGACGGAGGGCCGGAAGAGATAACTGAATATAGTTTCAAATAGCCGAAACAGGGGCGAGGTCCCTGTCTGGACACGACGGCAACGTGTTCACTGATGATGGCAAGCCGAGAGACATCATCAGAGCATAGTGAAAACATGGCGGTGCGTACAGTCTGCCAGAACACTGTATGGATGGATAACAGGTTTTAGCACTTTTTAAGACGAAAAGGCAGACACGGCGAGAACGCTTGCCAGAAAGAAGGTGATACAGATGTTTAATGAACAGCGGCCAGTGCAAATTCTGGAACTGTTCGGAGGAATAGGGAGTCCGCGATGTGCACTCCGCAACCTCGGCATCCCGACAAAGGCGATTGACTATGTGGAGATAGATGAAAAGGCCGTGAGGTCATACAATTCGATGTTTGCAGAGGAATTGCCATACAAGACGCAAAGCGTTGTTGGATGGAATCTAAAGCCTGACATCCTGATTCACGGAAGTCCATGTCAGGACATGAGTATTGCAGGGCATCAAGGGAAAGCAAAGGCGGAGGACGGAAGAATCAACAGAGGCAAAGGAGCAGATCAGGGAAGCGGAACACGGTCGAGCCTGATGTGGGAGACAATACATATCATCGAGCAGATGGGAAAGTGGAAACCAAAATATGTGATATGGGAGAATGTGCGGAACGTAACGAGCCGACACATGATCGCAAACTTCATCCGGTATCAGAAAGAGATGGAGCACATGGGGTACACGAACAACTATGAGGTGCTGGATGCTAGAGAGTTCGGATTGCCGCAGGCCAGAGAAAGAGTGTTCACAATATCTGTTCTCGGAGGAGAGAAGTTTCAGTTCGACGAACTGATTCGGACACCGATGCGGAGCATTGATGAGTTTCTGGAAAAGAATGAAGAAGTGCCGGAAGTGTACGATGTGACACAGCCATCTGTGAGAGAGGTGATCGGAGTGACCGGGAACGTAAGAAGAGCAACGGTCATCGAAGATTATGCCTTCACGATCACGACTCGGCAGGACAGAACACCAGCACAGGTGATTGACTGCGGAAATGGAAGATACAGATACCTGACGGAGTTGGAGTGCTGGCGGTTGCAAGGTTACACAGACGAGGACTTCGAGAGAGCAAAGAAAGCACAGCAGAAGAAAGGGAGATACTACACGGCATTATATAAGCAGGCAGGGAACAGCATCGCAGTTCCAATCTTTGAAAGCATCTTCCGAAAAATAATCCTGAATGAAGTCAGAGAAAAGGAGGCGAACGCAATATGGCAGTAAGAACACAACCAGATGCACTGAAGGTCTTTGCAGCAATCGCAATGATCGTCAACAGTCGGGAAGATTCAGCAAAAGTGAAATTGACAAGTGTAACCAGAAAAGTAACCAGAAAGACAGATAGAGAAGAGAAAAGAAGTGCATGAAATGAAAAAGCCTTCGGAATTGCTGGCAGGCTTCCGAAGGCGATTCGTTGACGTTCAGGTCAACACACATCTCGGTATTATTGTACTGCGAACGGCCTGAAAAGTCAATCAAAACAAGTCTACCGAAGCGGTTCGGCGGACTTGTAATGGATAGTAACACTTCAACGATAAAGAAAAGTGACAGAGGTGATTCAGGATGGAGCAGAGCAAGAGACGGAGAAAGAAAAACGTCTATGTAGAGTATGACTATGAAGAGGCATATCAGAAGCAGATTGAGAATCTGGAAGAGGACATCATCAAGAGGATGATGGATGGAAAGAAGATCAAGTATGTGTATGCCACAAAGGAGATCAAAGCAGGTGAGCAGTTGGAAGTCGAGATATATCCAGAGTTCACCAGAAAGAGAGCCGAAGAGATTCCAGAGGAGGGCAGAAGGAAGAAGGACAGACAGGCACAGAGGAACCTGAATGAGAAGAACAGCAGGAAACAGTGTGAGAGAGTCATCGAAGAGAATTTCGGTGACAGGGATATATGGGCCACGTTCACATATTCGGCAGAGTACACACCTGCGAGCATGAAAGTGGCGAAGAGCCATATGCAGAACTACATCCGCCGCCTGAACTACCAGAGAAAGAAGAGAGGTCTTCCGAACGCTCGGTATGTGTACGTTACGGAGCAGGGAGAGAAAGGCAGATGGCATCATCACATCGTACTCGATGGAGACATGGACATGGACACAGTGGAAAGCCTCTGGACATACGGAAAGAGGAATCAGGTTCGCCGCCTTCAGAAAGACGAAAACGGAATCGTGGGGATGGCGAAATATGTGTCAAAGCCGAAGGGAAAGGGGAAGGACTCTGAAGAAGGAAAGTATCAAAAAATCTGGACTCCATCGAAGAACCTGAAGAAACCGGATGAACATAAGAATCATTACAAGACAAAGCAGAGCCATGTGGACAAGATGGTCAACGGTACGCTTCCGGTGCAGGAGCATCTGAACAAGTGGTACGCATCAGAGGGTTATGAGTACACGGAATCAGAGATCAGGTACAACAAGTGGAACGGCCAGTATTACATATATGCTCGAATGAGAAAACGGCAGGAGGAGAAAGGAGGGAAGAAGAGATGAAGACGAAAGAGTTGATTGAGTACCTTCAGGGATTCGACACAGAATCCGAAGTGCTGGTCATTGCAGCGAATCCGAAAGAGCACAAGAAGTATGACGGAAAGATGTTCGGAATCACGGACGGAGGACAGCCGATCTTCTGCGTTGAGGTCAGCAACGAGTCCAATCTGGACAAGGAAGAGATTGCGGTAGCAGCACAGGATAAAAGAGAGGCAGAACAGAAATGAATTTGAGATACGCAAAGCGAAGCGAGGACACGGAGCAAATTAACGTGGCATCATGGGCGGCTTGGAACGAGAGACAGTACCCGGAACTGAAATGGCTGCATCATATACCAAACGGAGGCAGCAGAAACAAGGCAGAGGCGGTCAAACTGAAGCAGATGGGAGTGAAGTCAGGTGTCTCTGATCTCTGCCTGCCGTACCCGAAAGGAATTTACTGCGGACTGTACATCGAGATGAAGTTCGGAGACGGAAAGCACCAGAAGTCGCAGAAAGAGTTCCTGACTGACATGGCAGCGGTTGGACACTATGTCGCAACCTGCTACACATCAGAGGACGCAGTGAAGGTGCTGCGAGAGTATTGCGAGTTATTATCTCCGCAGTGGATGAAAGAACCGAATAACAGCGTCTGGAAAGAGGGAACAATCTCACCACTGAAGAAAAAGTGAGGACAAGAGCATGGATGAATATGCAGCGGTAGTCAGAAAGTTTTATGAGGTGTACAGACCTATCGGGAGAAGATACAACTTGCGTGTTCACAGTAGATTCTCCATGAACAGACCCGGATTCATCAAAATTTATCAGGGAGACGGTCCCGATCGGAAGCAGATCATCAAAGTTAAAGAGGACGATGACATCACTTGCTATAAAAGAGCGATTGACGAACTGGAAAGCTGGGCGAAGAGCCGGGAAGACGAAAACGCGAGATACAGGACAGCGTGAGGCGGAGTGAATACGCTATCCCGTGCGGAGAATATTTCGTGACGAATGAACACGCAGAACGCTTGCGAAGAAAATTGAAATTGATAACAGGAGGACACACATCATGAAAATTATTGCAGTTATGACACAGAAGGGCGGAGTCGGAAAGACGATGACAGCATCATCGCTGGCATACATCCTCGGAGTAGAACACGGAAAGAGAGTGCTCATTGCTGACGCAGATCAGCAGGGGAACATCTCAATGTTGTACGGCAGATTCGAGCCACAGGGCATCGGAATGTCGGAGTTATTAGAAAAGCACCGGGCGATCGGTGGTACATATAGCACAGAGCAGTTGATTGACGGGACACCATACGAAAACATCAGCATCATTCCGGCGAACGGATTCCTGATGAGAACGAACATGACACTGCTCCTCTTGGAACAGGACAACCAGATTCTCCGCTTCAAGATGGCGATGGAGGAGATTCAGGACCGATACGATTATTGCATCGTAGACTGCGGACTCCTGATGGACATGACAGTGACGAATGTTCTGGTGGCAGCAGACCTCGTGATTCTTCCAGTGAAGGTTGGAGGGTTCGAGATCGAGGCGATCGTGAACATGGAGGAGCAGTTGGAAGACCTGCGAGGATTCAATCCAGACATTAGGATGAAGCTGCTAATGACGATGCGTCAGAAGAATATGACAAGTCTTCAGGTTGAGGAGTGGTTGAAAGCATCATCCGGTCAGGATTGCTTCCAGACGGCAATCAGACGCTCGATCGTGGCAGAGAAGGCAACAATGGAGTGCGTACCTCTGCCGAAGTTTTCAAAGAGTGGAATCGTCGCAAAGGATTACAGAGAAGTAACAGAAGAGTTGCTGAAGGACATGGAGGGATAAAGGATGATGTTCGGAGGATGGTTCAGCGGAGGAAGCAGCATGGCAGGGATGCCAGGAATGGAGAAACCATCGACGAGAGAGCATAAGACGAACATCTGGACATTGCGAAAGCAAGTATGAAGGAACTGAAACAGATTCAGGTGGTACTGAAAGAATAGTTATCCTGGCAGAAAATGTGGATATTGTGGATAAGTCATCAGATACAGAGACAAAGGAGGATAAGTAATGGCAGCGGGATGGAGCGTCATGGACGCAATCAACCGGAACAGCAAAGCAGCAGCGGAAGAAAGACCGAAGGCACGGTTCAGAACCAGAGACATCAGCGTGAAAAAGATGTACAGCAATGACATGAACTTTTATTCCAGACAGGATATTGAGGAGTTGTCGAACCTCATTCTCGCCGTGGGACTGATTGAGAATATGGCAGTTACATATGACCCTTGCGAGAAAGGAGAGTACAGAATCATCTCTGGTGAAATGAGATGGAGAGCATTGAACCTTCTGCTCGAAAAAGGGCATTCAGAGTTTGAGGTGGCAACGTGTCAGATTCTGACACCTGCCGAAGAACACGAGGAGATGGTGCAGATCATCGTTGCGAATTCATACAGAACGAAGAACATCAAAGATCAGCTTGAAGAAGCACAGAAGCTGAAAGAGTCCTTGCAGTACATGAAAGAGCACGGACTGACACTTCAGGGAATGAAACTGGACGGAAAGAAGATCAGAGATGTTGTGGCGAACATCATGAAACTGTCAGGAACGAAGGTGGCACAGATTGATGGAATCAACAGTAATTTGTTGCCGGAGTTCGTGGAGCAGTTGAAAGAAGGCAAGTTGACGTTCTCTGCTGCATACGAACTCTCTGGAATGTCAAAAGAAGATCAGGAGGAGATGCTGAAGGCACATGAAGAGGGCGAGGTCCCGACATGGAAAGAGGTCAGAGAAGCGAAGCGGACAGAACCGGAAGAGGTGTCAGAGTCTGACACGTTACCGGGACAGATGGAATATCCGAAGGACTATGAGGAGTCAGAGGGCGAAGAAGAGTCCGATCAGGGAGAAGAACCGGAGCACGAGGAAGAGTGGGAGCAGGCACATCCAGAGAGCATCACATCGTTATGCTACTCCTGCCAGAGATACGCAGATTGCAACGTGAAGACAGGAACCTGCACCAGATGCGACCAGTACGTCAACAAGGCAGAGGCGGAGAAAACAGACGAGCAGAGGTATGATGAGGAACAGGCAGCAATCGACAGAGAGACAAAGAAAAAGCTGCAAGAGCGAGAGCAGGAAGAGAAGATGAGCAATCTTCCGTCTGACAGCAAGGAGGAAAAGGAGTACATCAGGCTCTCCACGGACACATTCGGGGAAGTGATCGCCGGAAGAAGACCATACCTGATTCTGAAAAACGACAAGATCAGAATCGGAATGATCGTGAGTGTGCTTGAATTTATGCAGGGCAGAGCAACCGGAAGAGAACTGGCACTGGAAATCGTCTGCATGGACGATGCAGGAACATCATCAGCACTGGAAGACGGATATTGTGTCGTAGGCATCCGGCAGCAGGAGGTTCTGAAAGAGGCAGGAGCAGATGCAGCAGAGTATGCAGATCAGCCTGCTATGCAGTACGGAGCATAAGGAGGAGAACATGATTTTTGTAAATTCACCATTCACGATTCTGGATGAGGCTTTTCGGAGTCTCTATCCAGACAAGAAATATAAAGCCTGCATTGAACCGAGCATAAAAGACGATGAAGGAAACCGAGTGTTCGGGTTCACACAGTTCAGCAAAGGAGAGACACCAGTCATTGCAATCAGTGCAGAATTGAGCATCATGGATGCGACGGAGATATTCGCACATGAACTGGATCATGTAGCAGCAGGCGAGGGAGTAGGTCACGGAGAAAGATGGGACGAGGAGTTCCAGAAGATATTCGACGAGTACAACCGGATAGGCAGGGAACGGTTCGGAGAAGACGGAAAAGAGATTGAAACATAGGGAGGAAGGAAGAAAAAATGAAACTGAACAAGATCACGGAATGGATCAAGAAGCAGATCACAAGACACAAGAATAACAGCGGACAGATTGACTGGGATCCGGAGCAGCAGGAAGAGGTCAAAAAGAAAATAAAAATTGACTGCACTGTAAGCTCATACAATGCCAGCATAGACGAAATAGCAAAGGCACTGGAGAAGCTGGGAGAAGCAGGGTATACGATAGGCGAGAAGAAAGAACCACCAAAGCAGCCTATGAGTAACAATCGCCGCAAGATGAAAGGAATCCCGATGATCAGACGGCAGCAGCTGAGAAGAGTACAGAGGAATCGGAGAAAAAAAGACGAACGGCTGGCAGCAGCTATCATCACGCTGACAGTGAAGGAACTGAAAGCACGGCACAAGAGAAACAAGAAGGGAGGACACCGGAATGAATAAGGTGATCCTGATGGGACGATTGACCAGAAATCCGGAAGTGAGATACACACAGGGAGAGGAGCCTATGGCAATCGCCAGATTCACACTTGCAGTAGACAGACGAGGCAAGAGGGACGGAGAAGCAAGTGCAGACTTTCCTTCCTGCGTATGCTTCAGACGGACAGCAGAATTCATCGAGAAGTATGCACACCAGGGAACGAAGCTGGTAGTTGTGGGAAAGATTCAGACGGGAAGCTACACAAACCGGGACGGACAGAAAGTATATACGACAGATGTGGTCGTCGAAGAAGCAGAGTTTGCAGAGAGCAAGGCGGCAGCAGGACAGAGAGAAAACAGCAGATCCGAGCAGAAACCAGAGCCACAAGTGGATGCAAATGGATTTATGAACATACCGGACGGTATTGACGAAGAGCTGCCATTTGCATGATGAGCAAGAAGCGGTATTTATGGCTGGCAGTGACCGCGGATGAATACGAACTGCCGCTGGCCGTCGAGGATACGGCAGCGGCATTAGCAAGGCGGCTGGGAGTCAGTGAGGATACCGTCAGGGTGATGGAATACCGCGGAAAAAATGAAAGGTACAGAAGAACGAAAAAAGGACCGATGCCGGGCTTTGGAGTCCGATACAAGGTCCGGAAAGTGGAGGCGGAACAGTGAAGAGATTAACAACCGCATATGAGCGGATTTGGGCAGATGGAAAACTTTGAAGGACTGGAAGACGGAAACTGCATCTTGGGATGCGAATTGTTGTAAAGGAGAGGATGATACGATGTTTATACATTTGAAAGATTTTAAAAGACTGCTCACACAAGCCTACACAGGTGTAGGCTTGTGTGTGGCACGAAGAGGGAATGATGTGCTGTTTGGCGGTTCTGGCTGGGTAATTGCCACAGAAAAAGAATCCATGGATAAAAAGCAGATGGCAGCAGTTATTGAACTGACGGGAGAGCTTCCGGGAAAAGGAGAAGCTTTTAAGGCAATGAAGGAAGAGAACCAGTACGAAATCGGCGAGGTCCACTGGGGTATGAAAGACAGAACGGATGCGGACAGAGAGGAAGAGGAGAAATTAACCGTAACGCCGATTGTGTTGGAAAGATATCCGAATGGAAAAGCCATGAGGGTATTACAGGCAGCAGACGGACGAGTAGAAGTGCTGGATGACAGATTTACAAAAGCAATTGATTACATGTCGATGAACTTAGATTATGAGCATGAAGTTAAAGGACCGTTTGTTAATCCTAAATTTCCGAAGCAGGTGTACTGGAAAAGCGAAGCAACGACACTGACAGCTATCTTGTACGATCAGGACGAACTGAAAGAAAAAGATATCCTGAAGTATCTGCGGGATATAAAAATAGAAGGGTGAGAAAAAGAATGAACGATAATAAAAACTGTAACATATGCAGATACCATAGTGAGAATGGAACATGCAGATGCACAAGAAGCGAAGAATTCAGTGATGTAACAACAGGAACACATTGTTGTGATTGCTATCAGTTGAAAATGGAATATGACTGGAGAATGTCGGTGCTGGACAGGTTCATGAGAGGAGCGGGAAGATGAAGGAGGAGACAACGATGGAAGACAGATGCGTGATGCACGGAGAAATCATACCGGAGGGAAGAATGGTGTGTCCGGTATGCGAAGAAAGAGTATCGACCAGAAAAGGAGAACAGACAATGAAAGCGAGAACAATAAGAGAAACAGAGTACACATGGGAGCAGATCGAGGAGATCCTGGCAGCAGGTAAGGCAAGAGAAACATTCGGAGAAGATGGACAGATCACAGTCCAGGTCGAAGGAATTGGAACGGCCCTGTTGAATATTCTGGACTACGACAAGGACAAGGCTGCGGATCCAGACATGCGAACAATGACATTGCAGTTTGCATGTCTTCCATTCGATGAAATACCATTCGATGAAAACGGCTGTAACAAATGGGAGAAGTCCAGCATTCGCAGAAACATGA
>ULTF01018243.1_pt1 | contig 14421 bp, 12 predicted proteins | sample 1957371 | NCBI WGS metagenome assembly ULTF01 (sample SAMEA4835727, study PRJEB28245) | human gut metagenome | biome: gut microbiome; material: fecal sample | place: Denmark | collected 2008
TGTGCTAATAACACGTGTGGGTTCGACCCCCACCACCGGCATAGTGAAAGCAGTCTGAGATGAAAATTTCGGGCTGCTTTTCTTTTTAATTTTTCCCTTGTCCATCAGGAACGCCGGGAACTGAAATGCTGCAAAATTCAGCGGCGGGGCTGACTGTTTTAACTACTGTTTAAGACTTTGTGCTTTTCTGTTCATAAACTTCTGGTATCCTGTACACAACGAAACGAGAAAGAGGGAGCCTTATGAACGCCGAACTCACCTTCCTGACCGCCCTGCAATCCCTGCACAGCCCCATGCTGGATGGAAGCATGGGCTTTATTACCCGTCTGGGAGACTCCGGTATTCTCTGGGTGACGCTGACAGCGCTGCTGCTGGTGTTCCGCAAAACGCGGCGGGTCGGCTGCGTGCTGGCAGCGGCGCTCCTCATCGACGCTGTCCTCTGCAATCTTCTTCTCAAGCCGCTGGTGGCCCGCGTCCGTCCATGCGACATCCTCACGGAGGTACAGCTGCTTATCCCGCACCCGGACGATTTCTCCTTCCCTTCGGGCCATACGGCGGCGTCCTTCGCCTCGGTGACAGCCCTCTGGCTGGCCGGGAAAAAGCAGTGGGCGATGGCGGCTCTGCCGGTAGGTGTTCTCATCGCATTCTCGCGGATGTACCTCTGTGTCCATTACCCGACGGATATTCTGGGTGGTGTCATTTTGGGAGCTGCCTGTGGATGGGCGGGAGCATGGCTCGTAAAGAAAGCAGAGCGACGAATGGCCATCCCGCGGAGCTAAAAAAGAAGAAGAGACCGCTGTGCAGCAGCTTGCTGTACCGCGGTCTCTTTTGTTATGAGGCAGACCCGCTTATCTGAGGGAACATCCCGGTTTTCCGCAAAAGCCCAAAAGACATGCAGGCAACTCAATGCATCCCCAAAAATTTGGCCTCGAAAAAAGAAAAACACCGTACTTCATGCGAAGTACAGTGCTTTTTTGGTGGAGAATAGCGGGATCGAACCGCTGACCTCTTGCATGCCATGCAAGCGCTCTCCCAGCTGAGCTAATCCCCCATAGCTGGCGTGTCATTCCTGACGACGCATATTATTATACCAGCCAAAAGGAGAGTTGTCAATAACTTTTTTATTTTTTGTGAGCGACGCTGCGGCGGGTGCTGCGCTTGTAGTAGAACAGGTACTGCTGTACGATGCCAGCCTGCTGACCATAGGAAGGAAAAGGGTCGCGGCCGCCGAATTCCTCATCAATGAGTCGCTGTATCCAAACATCAATGGGAGCCATCGCGGTACGGCCATAGCCAAAGAGGCAGACGCAGTTTGCTACCTTTTTGCCGACGCCGTCCAGCTCGAGGAGGCGGGAAAAGAGAGCGTCGTCGGGCAGCGCTGCCAGAGCACCGAGGTCGAGTGTGCCGCTGGAAGCCTGTGCGGCAGCGTTCTGGATGTAACGGGTGCGGTAGCCCAGACCACAGCCCATCAGCTGCGCTCCAGAGAGGCCGCAGAGCTGCTGCGGGGTGGGGAAGAGGAAGACTTCATCGCCTTCGGCACTGAGCGGTTCGCCGCAGCACCGGGCAAGGCGTTCTACGGCGGTGCGGATGGCCGGAATGCTCTTGCGCTGGGAGATAAGAAAGGTGATGAGCATTTCCCATGGATCCTGATGCAGGATTCGGATGCCCTGCCCAAATTCGAGCGATTTGTCCAGATAGCTGCTCTGTCCCGCCAAGCTGCACCGCAGCGCAGCATAGTTCCGGCCCAAATCAAAGTAGTTGGCCCAGCACTCCCAATCTGAGCCATACCATGCAGCGTCGTATTGCCCAGCGCCCAGCGGAGTCAGATAAAGGAGTGCGCTGCCGGAAAGAAAACGGTAGCGCCCGTCGGCCAGTTTCTGCGGCCGGAAGCACTGGCCGCTTTCGATGATTTTGTCGAGGTCAAAGTCGTCCTGGATGGTGACGAGCTGATGGGTAAGGGGAACGGTATGCATGGAAAACTCCTTTTTGGAAAAAATTGTGGCGATGCCCGATTCGAGGTGGAAACTGGTTTCTATCCGTACCCTCTGCGGGGAGGGCAACCTTGATGCTGAAAAGACCGGCGTGGTTGTGACAATTTCTATCTGCGCCCTCGGTGAAGAGGACGTCTTGGTTACGCCTTTGAGAACCACGATATGATTATTATGTTATTCTATCTACACCCCTCAAATAGGAGCGACTTCAAGTCGAAGAATGCACCGGGGAACACAAATTGATTTTAACCAACGTCTTTAAGAGACGGAATTGTAGGTCAAAATACTCGGTTCCTTAGAGAGCGCATGGCAACAACTTAATAAGAGTTTACCATATTTTTGTGTCGATTTCTACCTGCGCCCTCCGTGAGGAGGGCGACCAATCAACGCTCGGGTCAGTGCTCAATGTAATACGAATTTCTATCCATGCCCTCCGCGAGGAGGGCGACCGAAGCTTAAAAGGCGCATGACCATTAAAGAGATATTTCTATCCACGCCCTCCGCGAGGAGGGCGACATGTGACCGACTTCGACAAAGCACCAACCAGACTGATTTCTATCCACGCCCTCCGCGAGGAGGGCGACACAACCAGAATCTGCCCAGCCGGGCAGAGGGCGAATTTCTATCCACGCCCTCCGCGAGGAGGGCGACCGGTGTTCGGGACAAGGTGGCGGATCTGGCTGTGATTTCTATCCACGCCCTCCGCGAGGAGGGCGACCGTAGCGGGGTAAAGGGGCAGCAAGCCCCTTTATTATTTCTATCCACGCCCTCCGCGAGGAGGGCGACCTGTAAGAGGAGGAACTACAATGCCTGCTGAACTATTTCTATCCACGCCCTCCGCGAGGAGGGCGACCCGCAAAGACTTATACCGCAGCAGTTCAGGCGAAATTTCTATCCACGCCCTCCGCGAGGAGGGCGACGACACCGGACCAGACGCCCTGCTCAACCTCGGAGAATTTCTATCCACGCCCTCCGCGAGGAGGGCGACGGGTGATGTAGTCAGCGCCCAACACATTGTCGATATTTCTATCCACGCCCTCCGCGAGGAGGGCGACCCTCGCCGCTTGCGCCGCGCTCCACGCTGACGCGATTTCTATCCACGCCCTCCGCGAGGAGGGCGACCAAGTGCTGCCGTTGCTGCTGTCAATATACGTCGATTTCTATCCACGTCCTCCGCGAGGAGGGCGACCGGTGGCGCTGGTCTGCTCCGCCTCAACGGTATAATTTCTATCCACGCCCTCCGCGAGGAGGGCGACGTGTGGGCCACAACAGAGAATCCGTCCGCAGGGCATTTCTATCCACGCCCTCCGCGAGGAGGGCGACTCATGACCTTTGAGGATCTGCTGGACATCCAGCAATTTCTATCCACGCCCTCCGCGAGGAGGGCGACCTGCTAACCAACACACTCCCCGATAACACCGGGTATTTCTATCCACGCCCTCCGCGAGGAGGGCGACGTCCCGGCTAGTTCGTCTTTGATTGCGTATACCTATTTCTATCCACGCCCTCCGCGAGGAGGGCGACCTATAACATCAAGAAGGTTATAGGGGCCCACTGAGATTTCTATCCACGCCCTCCGCGAGGAGGGCGACGACGTAGGCTCTAATTGGTAGCGCGTTTACACTATTTCTATCCACGCCCTCCGCGAGGAGGGCGACATTTTGATGTTGATACTTTTGTGGATAACTTGTTATTTCTATCCACGCCCTCCGCGAGGAGGGCGACGCAAAAAGGCAAAAGCAACGGAAATTGAGGTGGATTTCTATCCACGCCCTCCGCGAGGAGGGCGACTGCTGGAATTCTCGGACTATAACCCAATGGTAAGTATTTCTATCCACGCCCTCCGCGAGGAGGGCGACCGCTCTGCCATTCAGAGCCTACGCAAAAGTATGATTTCTATCCACGCCCTCCGCGAGGAGGGCGACTCGTGACGTCCGTGGCGTTGCTGACCTCCAGCAAATTTCTATCCACGCCCTCCGCGAGGAGGGCGACCCGGACACCCGGGTGGTACTTTCCGGCGGCGAAGTATTTCTATCCACGCCCTCCGCGAGGAGGGCGACACAGATGATGGTTATAATGCTTTTCCTTTTATTGATTTCTATCCACGCCCTCCGCGAGGAGGGCGACTGGCAGCGGCGCAATGCGAGGAGGTATCCGACTGTATTTCTATCCACGCCCTCCGCGAGGAGGGCGACGAGCCTGCTGCTGAGGCTCCTGCACCCACCGGGATTTCTATCCACGCCCTCCGCGAGGAGGGCGACAACATCATGCTTAGGGCGGAACAGATTTGGGAATTTCTATCCACGCCCTCCGCGAGGAGGGCGACCACACCACCACAAAACAGGAGGACAAAAACCATATTTCTATCCACGCCCTCCGCGAGGAGGGCGACTATTAAATGAGGTGTAAAAATGACGACGTTTGAAATTTCTATCCACGCCCTCCGCGAGGAGGGCGACGCTCCTTCTGGCCGCAATACTCCAGATACTCCCAATTTCTATCCACGCCCTCCGCGAGGAGGGCGACTGGAGGGCGCAGTCCACGGCATCAAGACCAAGGATTTCTATCCACGCCCTCCGCGAGGAGGGCGACGGGTCTCCGGGCTGGTTGGTGCTTCGCCAACTTATTTCTATCCACGCCCTCCGCGAGGAGGGCGACAACTTGCCCGCCGTCTTCAAGGCGTTCAGCAAGGATTTCTATCCACGCCCTCCGCGAGGAGGGCGACCGGCGACGTTGACCGGGTAGAGGCCACCATCGACATTTCTATCCACGCCCTCCGCGAGGAGGGCGACGACCTCCCTTGCAGTCGATACCTCGAAATACAAGATTTCTATCCACGCCCTCCGCGAGGAGGGCGACAGGGCGTCCAGCTGGGCGATTACCACACCCTCAAATTTCTATCCACGCCCTCCGCGAGGAGGGCGACGCCAGCATTTCTACCTTCTCGCCGGTCGTCATGCGATTTCTATCCACGCCCTCCGCGAGGAGGGCGACTGCTGGAAGATTTGTGGAGAAGACGCATTCCAGATTTCTATCCACGCCCTCCGCGAGGAGGGCGACGCCCGTATTGTGGACACCCCCTGAAAATCATAGATTTCTATCCACGCCCTCCGCGAGGAGGGCGACCATTGCACGGTGCGCACCGGCTATGGGTGATTCGATTTCTATCCACGCCCTCCGCGAGGAGGGCGACCAGGAAGCACCAGTAAAATTCAGCACACAAAAAATTTCTATCCACGCCCTCCGCGAGGAGGGCGACAAGCCGCGTTCGTATGCTTCGGCTGCTTCTTCTGGATTTCTATCCACGCCCTCCGCGAGGAGGGCGACTTTCTCTCTCCTGCATGATGGATTTAGACATAGATATTTCTATCCACGCCCTCCGCGAGGAGGGCGACGTCTTGATTGTCCCTTGCTCCACACCGAGCTTGAATTTCTATCCACGCCCTCCGCGAGGAGGGCGACTTCGTGTTTACTCCAAGGCTCAAACCGCTGGAACTATTTCTATCCACGCCCTCCGCGAGGAGGGCGACCCACCCACCGATGAAAAATCAAGGAGAATATATATATTTCTATCCACGCCCTCCGCGAGGAGGGCGACGACGCGGGCGGCAATATCGGCGTTATAGCAGATGATTTCTATCCACGCCCTCCGCGAGGAGGGCGACCCGTTGTTCGTAAAGCTATATTTTTTCATGGTGATTTCTATCCACGCCCTCCGCGAGGAGGGCGACCCGTTGTTCGTAAAGCTATATTTTTTCATGGTGATTTCTATCCACGCCCTCCGCGAGGAGGGCGACCTCACATCCTGCATCAACGAGCGAAACCTTGGCCTATTTCTATCCACGCCCTCCGCGAGGAGGGCGACAGCAAAAACAGAGACAAAATCTCTATTTTCTTATAAATTATACAACATTCTGCACGAATTTAGAAGAGCCTTGATTTACAACGGGTCAAAGAACTATCCCAATCATGCAAAATGACACAAAAATCCGGTGCGAAGGTGCCGGAAAAATGCTGAGAACTCGCCCTTCGCACCGGGGCGGGAAACTCAGAACAACAGCAGGCCGTCCTGCTCGAAGGGCGGATGAACGCCGATATGCTCCACCTTGCTCTTATAGTTGTTGCCCAGCTGGTAGAAGCGCAGACTGTCCAGCGCAGGGTCGATGAGAGACGTCAGCTCCGCCTTGAGAACGGCATACTGCGCGGCATCCAGCAGACACTCGAACACGGAGTTCTGCACCCGCTGGCCGTGGTCCACACAGCGCTTGGCGACTTTGCGCAGACGTTTGCGCCCGGCAGGAGTTTCGGTATTGACGTCGTAGGTGATAAGGACCAGCATACACATCCCTCACTTCCAGAAAAATGGCGGGTAAAGCTCCATATCGCCCCGCAGGGTGCGGGCCAGAAGCAGAGCCTGCACATAAGGCACGAGGCCCCACGGAAGCTTTTCGTTCAGGAACGGGTGGGTGATAGTCTCCTGCTTGCGGGTCTGCCACCCGCCCAGAAAGGCGCGGCGGCCCTCATCGGTGAGAAGGACGGCTCCGTTCTCCTGCTTCTGGAAATGCTTCGGCGTCATGATTTTCTGGTTGATGCAGGAGAGCACGAAGCGGTCGGCATAAACTGCACGCAGCTCTTCCATGAGGTCGAGGGCGAGGCTCCTGCGCCCGGGCCGGGCGCGGTGGAGAAAGCCGACGTAGGGGTCGAGGCCCGCACTCTGAAGAGCCGCCGTGCAGTCGGAGGCCAGAAGCGAATAAGCGAAGGAGAGCAGGGCATTGGTGTTGTCCAGTGGCGGGCGGCGGCTCCGGCCTGCGAAAGAAAAATCATCGTGCTGCTGCAGGATGAGTGAATCAAAGCAGTCGAAATACCGCTGTGCCGCCTCGCCCTCCAGACCGCGAAGCTGGTCGAGGTCGTCACACTGTTCGATGAGGGGCAGCGCCGCCGCCAGCTGGGCGCTGGTGCGCTTGAGCTGTTCCACCGGCACCCGCTGGGGGTGGTCGCGGGTGGCCCGTTCCAGCACCCAGCGGGCGTTATAGACTTTGCCCAGGATGAAATTGCGCGCATAGAGACAGCTCTCTGCCTCGCTGTCTGCGATGCGGTACTGGGTCTGCCGCAGCAGGACGTTGCCCCGCTCTTCGCCTACGGCCCGGGCCAGAAAGCGGCCCTGTGGGCTGAAAAAGCTCAAATCGACCCCGAGGCTGGTGCATTTACCCATCAGGGCAGGGCTTGCGCCGGGATAGCTGAAGCAGACGATGCCTTCCAGCGTGTGGAGCGGGACCCGGCCGATTTCAGCCTTGTTGCAGAGCAGGACGATGTTCTCCCCCTCGAGGGAAAGGTAGGCGTCCTTGTTGAGGACGTAGAGCGTGTTCAAAAACTTTCTCATGGCGCGGCCTCCTGCATCTCGTCCAGATGGGCGCGGAGATAGGCTTTCGGGTCGGCACGCTGATACAGCACGGGGAGGCAGAGCTCTTTGAGGGAGCAGGCGTTGCAGTGGGTGCCGGGCTTCGACTTGGGGGTATAGCCCCGGGCAAAATAGGCGTGCATCTCATCGGCCATCTTCTGGGTGGTCTGGCGCAGTTCTTCGGTCAGCGGCACGACCTCCCGCCGCCGCGTTTCCTCGTAGAAGAGCGCACCCTCAGGGATGCTGCACACCAGCATCTCTTCCAGCGCCATGGCCTGCGCGCAGAGCTGCAGCCGGTCAGCGTCGCTGACCTTGGCGCGGCCATGCTTGTACTCGACAGGCATGGGCTTCCAGAGCCCTTCCGTGCTTTGCAGGGAGATGCCCTCCGGGTCGGCCCGGAACTCGACGACATCGCAGTTTCCGCTCAGGCCCAGCCGACGGCTGACCACCTGCATCCCTCGGGTGATGAGCAGGCCGCCGCGCCGTTCGGTCTGGTCTGCGTCATGGCAGCGGGCGTGGTCGAGCTGGCCTTCGACGGTGCGGCGGTTCTCCGCCCACTGCTGTTCCAGATGGATGAGCGCCCACTGGCGGCGGCAGAAGCAGAAGTGCTGGATGCCCGACAGGGGCAGCCAGTCGTCTGCGCCGCCCATCAGGACAGCCTCTCGCAGGTGACTCCTTCCGGCAGAGTGTCTGCCACCGTGACGGTGTAGTCGCGGTAGCTGCGGGCGGCGTCCACATCGGGCTTGCGCTGGACGGTGACGGAGTCGAAGAGCTTGTAGGCCGGGGCATTGCCCAGCTCAGAATCGTGCTTGAACACGATGAGCTCCCGCACGGCCATCTTGCCCCGGGCAGCGCTGTGGTCGTTCTCGAACATGTTCAGAATGGCAGTCCACAGAAGTTTCAAATCATCCTCGGAGAAGCCGGTGGTCTTCCGGGCGAGGTTGGCCGAGACATAGCCCTCGGCGCGGTAGAGGGCGTAAGGCACGATGTGCTTGCGGCCCATCTCAGTACCCTTCTTCTCGGCATCGGCCTCGGTAGTGATGGCCACGCGGGTGATGGTGACTTCCTGCGGGACGATGGGGTCTACCGACCGGGCAAAGCTCAGCTGGACGGGGCCGCGCACCTGACCGCAGTTCAGCGCACCCTTGACGAAGGTGGTCATGACGGCACCGAAGGTGCGGATGTCGAAGTAGTTCTCACACATATAGTCCCGCAGCTTGGCATCGATGTCGGGGTCGGCCTTTTTGGCAGCTTTCAGGTCGGGGTCGATGCCCAGCGTGCTGATGGCCTCGGCATCGCTGCGGTTGAGGGGAACGCCGTCCTTGATGTAGATACGATAGCCTTTTTCGTCCTCTTTCAGGGTCTCGACATAGTTGCGGATCTTCCGCTTGAGGCAGACATCGGTCACCAGACCGTAGCCCGTCTCGGGGTCGATGCGGGGCATATTGCCTGCATCGGGGTCGCCGTTGGGGTTGCCGTTCTCGACGTCGAACAGGATGACGAAATCATAGCGGTTCTTGATGGGCTCAGACATGGTTTATTCCTCCTCATTCTTTTTGGCGTAGCGTTTCTGGGTCTGGTGGTAGTAGCCGATCTCAAAGGCACCCTGCTCCGGCAGGCTGAGCCGCGCCGGGAAGCCTGTCTCGGGCAGCTGGGCCATCAGCTCGGTGAGCTGTTTGCTGAAATGCACCTCGTTGGGGGTGCTCATCTTCTGCAGATGCTTCTGAGCCAGCTTGACCAGCGTAGGGAAGGCCGTTGCCGGGGTGGCACAGGCCGAGTTGAAGTACCGGTCTTTGATGGTGGCGTTGATGCCGGGATTGGCGACGCTCTGGATCGTCTCCAGCACAGAGAAGAGACGCCCCAGAACATAGGGGACATTGCTGCTTTCGTTCAGGCTCACGGTAAATACCTCCTTGTTGAGCTCAGTGGGGTAGTTGCGGAGATAGTAGGCTTTCAGGATGGCGGCGCGGCCTCGGGTGACTTCCCGTTCGGCCCGGATGCGGAGGGTCACGCCGTTGAGCAGGGTGGCGGGATAGGGCCCGCCGGTGAGGATGGCCCGGAGCAGATCGCCCACCAGCTGGGGCGATGGATTTTTGTCCCGGGATTTCTGGTTGACCGTCTCCTGCGCCAGCGCCCAGACCGACAGGTTTTCCCGCTTGTCGAAGGCGGGGCGGGTGATGCTGAGCCGGTCGGCGTGGTCCTGCAGATTTTTGGCAAACTGTCCGAAGCTGTTGCGCAGGAAGAACCGGACGGAGAGCCGGGCCGCGTTGGGCGAGATGCCCAGCACATAGAAGTTCTGGTTCGGGTCCAGCTTGTCATCGAGGAAGGAGACGGGGCGTCCCTGAGAAAGGGCTTTCAGTGCGGCGGCAAGGTCGCTTTCCGAGACGCCGCGCGCCTCGGCACCGCCGCAGAAAAACATCAGCATGGCGTTTGAGTAGGCGGGAGCGGCATTTTCGGCCCAGCAGACGATGGTGGTGTCGCCGATGCGCTGGCAGCAGTCCCGGTCAGCCAGCAGCAGATTGAGGGCCGTGGTGTAGGCGAAGGCCGCGTACTCGCTGACAGGGGCGTTGGCACCCTGCTCATGGCCATAGGAGCAGAAAGCGGGCGCGTTGAAGGAGACCAGTGCCGCACCGGCGGCCTGTGCGCCCATCACACCCTTGATGGCGGGGTGGATGCGGGCGATGCCGGCTTCTTTGCCGGTGATGAGGCAGCGGGCCGTCTCGGCGTCTGCATCGGAGGTGTCAAAGGCGGACTGCCATGCGGTCCGGATGGCGTCATCTGTGGTGGCCAGCCAGTGGGCGCCGTCGGGGGATTCGTAGCCGAACGCAAGGTTCGCGTTGTTGTTCAGGTCGGCCCACTGCTCTGCCAGCAGCGGGTGGGTGGGGGCTGTATCCGGCTCCCAGCTGTCAAAAAAGGCGAGGATGGCTTTGGCGGCAGGGGAGTCCACACCGTCGAGCACCTTGTGGTGAAGGGCGGCACAGGCTTCGAAGCACTGGCGGGAGCGCTCGGGCTTGCCCTTTTCGTCTGCGCCCAGCAGATAGGACGTGTTGTCGCACAAAAAGTTCGCGGCGACGCCGGAGGCGCGCTTGACCCGGTGGGGAACAGGGAGCTCACGGGGGGCGATGACGGTCTTTTTGCCCTTGGGGACTTCCTGCCGCAGGTCGTTGAGGGCGAGGAGCTGGCCGTCGGGGCCGAGGCGCAGTTCATAGCTGACTTTGAAGCGGCTGTCCCAGCCGGGGGCCTCCACCTTGCCCTGCTTCAAGAGCTGTTCATAATAGGCGGTGAGTGCTTGGAGTATCATGTGAACACCTCCACGTCCCGGCATTCCATCACGCCGTCCACCAGCTTTGCGCGGAAGAACTGGCTGCGGATATTGGCCGAATCAGAGTAATCGAGGCTGTGGAGCATGAAGCCGAGGTCCTGCGTGACCTTCAGCGCCGGAATGCTGCCGCCCGGCCACTCCCGGAAGTTGGCCGGGAACTCCCGGCACCCGAAACAGGGCTGGTGATAGCACTGACCTTTGCGCAGGCGTCGGCGCAGGATGTCCTGGAACTTGCCGGGATTGTCGCTGGGGGCGGCCTTGTCCGTCAAATCAAAGTGACACTCGATGACGTAGTGGACGTCCTGCAGGACCATCGCGGCCCGCTGCTGGATGTCCTCCGAGGTGTAGAGCACCGGCGGTGTGCCGCCTTTGGCCGCACTGAGGGCGGCGGAGGACAGCAGGGTGGACTTGACCTCGTTGCGCCGGATGTTGGTGAACCGGATAGGCCGCTGGGTGTATTCCTCCGTGGATGCCTCATCCACGGGGTCAAGGCCGAAGGGCTTGAGCAGATAGATGCGGTCAACCGTATAACGCAGCCCGGGGTGCCAGTAGATGGCTTCCACAAGGCCCCGCGCAGCGGATGGAGTGATCATGTCGTAGCTCACACGCTCGGTCTTCATTTCCGGACGAGTGAAACAGGCATAGTCGCCCCATACTTCAATGAGCATGGACATCAGCATCGCCTCCTTTCCGGGTGAAGTTGAATTTTCAGACTAAGATGAATGTTAGCCATTGCAACCACCTCTTCACTATTTTACTTCATTTATTTGATAATCGGATATGTCTCTATATCCTTTCTGAGCTTAGTATATTCTTTTTCGAAAGCGCTGTCAAGGAGTTATGAGGAATTATCTGGAAAATGTTGAAAAAAAGTTCGTTTTTCCGTATACTGTTGGTGTCGTTGGAGGTTTGGATGCCTCTGATGAGGATTGAAATATTTAATTGATGTCGGAGATGTCAAGGGGAAGCGGCAAAGCGGTGTATGCTTTGCCGCTTCTCTCTTTTTAGAAGTAAAGGCCGATGCCCGTCTCCACATCCATGGCAAGGCCGGTCTTTTCACTGTAGCAGCTGGTGTCGGTGAGGATGGCGGAACCATCGGGCCGCAGTTCCAGCGCCCCGGCGGCGTCGAGCTTGTCGAACTGGTCCTTATAGCAGGAGACGCTGTAAACGCCCAGCTTCCGCAGCAGCGTCCGGGTAACATGACCGCTGCGCAGCTGTTCACAGAGGGCTGCGCCCTCGCCGACGGGCAGATAGACCGTGCGGGCAGCGTTCTCGATGAGGCGGAATTCCTCCGCCACCTGTGCAAAGGGGAACTGGCAGCCCCGGATGCCCCGGAGAAAGGCATCCAGAATGCCGTGTTTGTCCACGGCGTCGGGGCCGCGCAGGTCGGAAAGCTCGTTGAAGTAGAGCTGAATGGCCCGGGGCGTGTCCAGTGTGTCCTGATGCCGGGCGGTGTAGTCCAGCGCGCTGACGTTCTGCCTGAGCATCTGGGGCGTGGAACACTCGTCCAGCCGGAACCGGTAGACGATGCTTTCCTCTGCGCCCCGCCGCCCCTCGCGGTTGCAGCGCCCGGCAGTCTGTAAGAGCGAGTCAAGACCGCACTGCTCGCGGTAAGCGACGGGAAAATCCACGTCCACGCCCGCCTCGATGAGAGAGGTGGACACCACCCGGCAGGGCAGACCCTCTTTCAGTCGCTGGCGGATGCCGTCCAGCTGACGGCGGCGGTCGGCGGCGCAGAGCAGGGTGGTCAGGCAATAGCTGCCCTCGGCGGGCAGAGCAGCGTAAAGCTGCTGGGCCGTCTTGCGGCGGTTGACCACGCAGAGCACCTGCGGGTGCCGGGCCAGCCGGGCGGCGAACTCCTCCTGCGGCAGGGTGCCGAGGTCTTGCAGTGTGGTGCGCCGGAGCACTTCGTAGAGGCGGGCCGCGTCGGGCGTGATCTCCTGCGGGTGGAGCTCAGGCGCAAAGCGCCGGAACAGCGGCTCAAGGGCAGGCTGGGTGGCCGTGCAGAGGACGGCCGTGGAGTGGTAATGCTGGATGAGCTGGGCGATGGCACTGACGCAGGGGGCAAGGTAGTCGCCCGGGAGGGTCTGCGCCTCGTCGAAGATGATGACGCTGTCGGCGATGTTGTGGAGCTTGCGGCAGCGGCTGCTGCGGTTGGCGTAGAGCGACTCGAAGAACTGCACCGCCGTCGTCACCACAACGGGGGCGTCCCAGTTTTCGCTGGCCAGCATCTGGCGGTACTGGGCGGGGGTCAGGTCGTCCTGCTCAACAGTCTTGTACTCGGCGTTGGAAAAGTCGGCCAGAACATTTTCTGCGCCCAGCAGGCCCGAGAAGACGGCGGCGGTCTGGTCGATGATGGACATATAAGGGATGACGTAGATGACCCGCTTCATCTTCTGGGCGGCGGCGTGCTCCAGCGCAAAGGCGAGGGAGGCAAAGGTCTTGCCGCCGCCGGTGGGTACGGTGAGGGTGTAGAGCCCCTGTGGGCCGTGCGCGCCTTTCTCGAGGCAGGCGCGGAGGACGGTGTTGCGCTGGACGCTGACGGGCGAGGGCGATTCGGCGCTGAGATAGCGCTGCGCCTGTGCCGAGACGATGTCCCGCAGTGCGGCGATGTCCGTGCCGCTGCCCCGGGGTGCGGCCTTGCCGTCCATGAAGGTCTCGGTGTCGATGAAGTCGGCGTCCACGAGGCAGGAGTAGAGCATCCGGGTAAAGAACGCGAGGCTCAGCGGGTCGGCGCAGGCCCACGCGGGCGGCGTCGAGGCGGGGAGCGTTACTTCCTGCCAGCTGTCGTAGGGGGCTACCGGCTTCTTGCTCCGGCCAAACAGGGTGGCGTCGCCCGGGTCATCGGCGGGGCTCCCGCCGTCGGGCAGGCCGCTGTGGTGTCCGGCCACGGCAAAGGCGGCGTGGGGATGGTGGCGAACCCAGGCCTCCTGCGCCCCGGCGGTGGAGTGGTCCACCTTGGGACCGCCTTTGAGCCGCAGCTGGAAGGCGTCGCTGTATTTGCCGACATCGTGGAGCCACGCGGCAAATTCGGCCTCGCTCTGCGCCCCGAAGGGGGCTGCGAAGGAACCGGCCAGTCTGGCAGTGCCGGCGAGATGGTCGTAGACGGTCTGGGTGCGGGTGCCGTCCTCGCTGATGTGGGCAAGACGTGTGGAGTGCTCCATAAAATGACCTCCTGACTCTGGTTTGCAATAAGGATACGCTTTTCAAAAAGCGTCTGTCAACAAAACGCGCTTTTCGACGAAAAATTCTGGGACTTTGCATAAAAAAGCAGACGGAAAAATCTGCAATGTGCCAAAAAAGAAAGAAACGAGTATTTTCATGTTTTTATAATAATACAAATAATATCCAATAAACTGGACTTTTACTGATTTTTCAGGCAAAAATGAAAAGAGAACTGCGTTTTCAGTACTGCGGGAGGAAGACCGCCCATCAGCAGAGAAAAAATGAAGATGTTGTGTACAACAACACCGCATTAAGATGGAATTAAGGCAGGGTTAAGAAAACCGCAAGAAAAGTGCTGAGTTATTCCATCTGGGAATGGACTTTCGGAAAAATCAAGGCGAATATCCCCCTTTTCATTTGCTGAAATCTGTTGTATTATGAATAACGGATATGGAATCAGAGAAAAAAGCGCCGCGATGAAGCGCAAACAGGAATGATAAGAAAAATAAAGGGCAATAGGGGGAGAGCTACGATGGACGAAAAAG
>ULTF01046704.1_pt1 | contig 14412 bp, 10 predicted proteins | sample 1957371 | NCBI WGS metagenome assembly ULTF01 (sample SAMEA4835727, study PRJEB28245) | human gut metagenome | biome: gut microbiome; material: fecal sample | place: Denmark | collected 2008
CAATTCTGACATCACTTGTCTGTGGACAGCAGGTAGATTTTGAGGATATCCACACAGAAGGAATTACACATATCTCTGCGACCGATATTAAATATGCAAAAGCCATGGGAAGAGCCATTAAACTTCTTGCAACAAGCAAAAAGACAGACGGCGGGTATGTTGCAATGGTTGCCCCATTCTTATTACCGAAAGAGCATCCGTTATATAATGTAAACGGTGTGTTCAATGCAATCTTTGTCCGTGGAAATGTACTTGGAGATGCAATGTTCTATGGAAGCGGTGCAGGAAAACTCCCGACAGCCAGTGCAGTTGTTGCGGATGTTGTGGAAATGGCAAAGAATCTTGATAAGAATATACCGGTGGAGTGGAGTTCAAAGAAATTAGAACTGGTAGATTACCGCAGCGCAAAGAACCGTTTCTTTGTCAGAGTGTCAGGTACAGATAAGGCATCTGTGGAAAAAATATTTGGAAATGTAGACTATATTGATGCGCAGGGTGTTACAGGAGAACTTGGCTTTGTAACAGAAGAGATGACAGAAGAGGCTTTAGAGAACAAAAAAGCAGCATATGGGGAAGTGTTGAATGTCATTCGTGTAGCATAGAAAAAAGAGCAGATCGTGGATCACATGGAAGGCGGTTCACGGGTCTGCTCTTTTTATGAAAACGGAAGAGTGTGAAAAGTAAGATTGTTTGCACATAGATTTGTGCTTACACACGAATTTGAGATACGCAAAAGCAGCGTGGAAATGGAGAGGAATATGACGTTAAGTGAATGTTACGAAGAAATGGGCGCGGATCTGCACGAAGTGCTGCGGCGGCTAAAGACGGAGGAGAGGATCGGGAAATTTTTAAAACTGATTCTGAAGGATACGAATTATGAGTCGCTGTGTAAGGCGCTGGAAGAAAAGAATTATGAGCAGGCGTTTACATATATACATAATTTAAAGGGGCTGGCAATGAATCTGGGACTGACACCGCTTTTGGTTCCGGCACAGGAGTTATGCGAAGAACTTAGGGATGGCGAACCGGAAAGGGAGCTTAAACCGCTTTTGGATGAGGTGGCGGCGGCATATCAGAAAGTCCTTGGTATTGTCGAAAGACTTGACTGAGATAACAGTGTGAAAAGCTGGGATTTTGGCTGATTCTTTGTAATGAGTTATTCGGAAATGGAGAACAGTATCAAAGGTAAAGATGCATTTTTGAATCTCTGACATATGATAAAACAGAAGGTTTTATGTCTGAGGTAGAAAAAAGTGCAGGTAATTCTTTTGATCATAGCAGTCAGTGTGGATGTCTTTGTGGCATGTGTGGCGTGTGGGAGTGAGCAGATAAAGATCGGATTTGCGGCAGCGTTATGCATCAGCACGGTCTGCAGTGGAATATTAGGGATATCACTTTATGCGGGGATGGCGTTACAGGGGGTACTTTTAAAAAAATATGCATTATACTTAAGTTTTTTCGGACTGCTTGCAGTGGGAATTTTTAAGCTGACAGAGTATGCGATCAGAAAATATATTGAGCGTCATAAGTTCCTTTGCAAGAAAGTCAAAATCTCTTTTTCACAGCTCAGTTTTATTCTGAGTATCTACAACAATCCGGTAATGGCAGACCGCGATCACTCGGCGACGATGTCGTGTGTGGAGGCTGTATTTTTTGCACTTGCAATGTCATTGGACGGGATGTTTGGAGGACTTGGTGCAGGATTTACCGGAAAGAATATTTATTTTACAGTGATGGGAAGTTTTGTTGTCAGTTTCTGTGCCGTACTTTGCGGATGCAGGATTGGCATGCAGGCATCTAAGCGGTGGAATACAGATGTATCATGGCTTGGCGGCGTGTTGTTTGTAATACTTGCGTTTCAGAAGATTATTTAAAAAGTCAGTTCCATGCTGCCCATTGCTGCAGGAAAATCAGAAAAGTCTGTTACTGTTTATGCCTTGCCGGGCGTTTGGGTAATAAAGATTTTCTGCGTGTGGGCAGCACATACTGCCGCTTTCTGTGGATTTGGAAATAATGTATAAATATACATAAATATGCATAAAATCTTAGTGCTATTTGTTTTGGGAAAAAGGTTGAAAAATATCTTATGATATGATACACTTTTTACAATTTAGGAAAAAGACTATAGGTACTAATAACGGAAAGTTCAGTCAGGGGACTGTCTGGATGGAAAAAGAAGAAAAACGGCGACGTTTTTTTTTTTGGAAAAAAAGTGAAAGGACAGGGAAACGAATGAAAGCTCATTTAATACTCGAAGATGGGAATGTATTTACCGGAACAAGTATAGGTTCTACTAGGGAAGTCATCAGTGAAATCGTATTTAATACGTCGATGACAGGTTATCTGGAGGTTCTGACTGACCCGTCGTATGCGGGACAGGCGGTTGTTATGACTTATCCGCTGATTGGAAATTATGGAATCACACCGGATATGGAGTCAGGCAGACCGTGGCCGGATGGATATATCGTAAGGGAGTTATCAAGAATGCCGAGTAACTTCCGTGAGGAGGGAACGATTCAGGATTTCCTCACGAAATATGACATTCCGGGTATAGCAGGGATCGACACCCGTGCACTGACCAAGATCCTTCGTGAGAAGGGAACCATGAATGGTATGATCACCACGAATAATAACTATAATATAGAAGAAATTATTCCCAGATTAAAAGCATACACGACAGGTAATGTTGTGGACAAAGTTACCTGCAGTGAAAAACGAGTATTAAAAGGAAATGGCAAGCGAGTTGCTTTGCTTGACCTTGGAGCAAAAAATAATATTGCCCAGTCTTTAAATAAACGCGGCTGTGAAGTGACGATCTATCCGGCACATACGACTGCAGAAGAGATCCTTGCAACAAATCCGGATGGAATCATGTTAAGCAACGGACCTGGAGATCCGAAGGAGTGCAAGGAGATTATTGCTGAGATCAAAAAATTATATGACTCCGATACACCAATCTTTGCAATCTGCTTAGGACATCAGCTGATGGCACTTGCAACCGGCGCTGACACACATAAGATGAAATACGGACACCGTGGCGGCAACCATCCGGTAAAAGATTTAGAAACCGGAAGAGTATATATTTCCTCCCAGAATCACGGTTATGTGGTAGATACGGATACACTTGATCCGGTGATCGCGAAACCGGCATTTGTGAATGTAAACGATGGAACCAATGAGGGACTTTCCTATGTAGGCAAAAACATTTTTACCGTACAGTTCCATCCGGAAGCGTGTCCGGGACCGCAGGATTCTGCATACTTGTTTGATCGTTTTATTTCGATGATGTAGAAAAATTCTTACGTTATTGTTTAACAAATTTTAGGAGGAAGAATTAATGCCAAGAAATCATGACATAAAAAAAGTTTTAGTAATTGGTTCCGGCCCGATCGTAATCGGACAGGCTGCAGAGTTTGACTATGCAGGTACACAGGCATGCCGCTCATTAAAAGAAGAAGGCGTTGAGGTTGTGCTGGTAAACTCAAACCCGGCGACGATCATGACAGATAAAGATATTGCAGATCAGGTTTACATTGAGCCGCTTACGGTATCCGTCTTAGAGAAGATTATCGCAAAAGAAAAACCGGACAGCGTACTGCCGACATTAGGTGGACAGGCTGGATTAAATCTCGGTATGGAATTAGAGGAAAAAGGCATCCTTGAAAAATATAATGTCAGACTGATCGGTACAACAGCAGAAACGATTTTTAAGGCAGAGGACCGTCAGGCATTCAAAGATACCATGGAAAAGATCGGTGAGCCTTGTGCAGCATCCCAGGTTGTACACAACGTAGAGGATGGTATCAGGTTTACCAATACGATTGGTTATCCGGTTGTACTCCGTCCGGCATATACCCTTGGCGGAAGCGGCGGTGGTATTGCGCATGACGAGAATGAGCTGGTAGAGATCTTAACAAATGGTCTGCGTCTTTCCCGTGTCGGCGAGGTATTGGTAGAGCGCTGTATCGCAGGATGGAAAGAGATCGAATACGAGGTAATGCGTGATGCCAACGGCAACTGTATCACCGTATGTAATATGGAAAATATCGATCCGGTCGGCGTGCATACCGGTGACTCTATCGTTGTCGCACCTTCCCAGACGCTTGGCGATAAAGAGTATCAGATGCTCCGTACATCTGCATTAAATATTATTTCTGAGTTAAATATCACTGGAGGATGTAACGTACAGTACGCATTAAATCCGGACAGCTTCGAGTACTGTGTCATCGAGGTTAACCCGCGTGTATCCCGTTCTTCTGCACTTGCATCCAAGGCAACCGGATATCCGATTGCAAAAGTTGCCGCAAAGATCGCATTGGGCTATACTTTAGACGAAATTAAAAATGCAATTACCGGAAAAACTTACGCAAGTTTCGAGCCGATGCTTGACTATTGTGTTGTAAAGATTCCGAGACTTCCATTTGATAAATTCATCACGGCAAAGAGAACCCTGACCACACAGATGAAGGCAACCGGAGAGGTTATGAGTATCTGCAATAACTTTGAGGGTGCATTGATGAAAGCAATCCGTTCCTTAGAGCAGCATGTGGACAGTTTAATGTCTTACGACTTTACCGGACTTTCCGATAAAGAGTTAGATGAGCAGCTGCATGTAGTGGATGACCGCCGTATCTGGGTGATCGCAGAGGCACTGCGCAGAGGCGTAAGCTATGACAAGATCCATGAGATCACGAAGATCGACCGCTGGTTTATCGACAAACTTGCCATCCTGGTTGAGATGGAAAACCAGTTAAAGAATGAGCCTTTGACTGTAGAATTATTAAAAGAAGCAAAACGCATCGAATTCCCGGACAGTGTTATTGCAAAACTGACCGGAAAGACCGAAAAAGAGATCCATGATATGCGTTATGAAAATGGTATCGTGGCAGCATTCAAGATGGTAGATACCTGTGCCGCAGAGTTTGAGGCATCCACACCGTACTACTATTCCGTATTCGGAAGCGAGAACGAAGCCATCGAAACCAATCCAAAGAAAAAGGTACTGGTACTTGGTTCTGGTCCGATCCGTATCGGACAGGGTATCGAGTTTGATTACTGCTCCGTACACTGTACCTGGGCATTTGCAAAAGAGGGATGGGAGACCGTCATCATCAACAACAACCCGGAGACCGTTTCCACTGACTTTGATATCGCAGACAAACTTTATTTTGAACCTTTAACACCGGAAGATGTAGAGAGCATCGTAAAACTGGAAAAACCGGATGGTGCTGTCGTACAGTTTGGTGGACAGACCGCGATCAAGTTAACCGAGAGCCTGATGAAGATGGGTGTTAAGATCCTTGGAACAAAAGCAGAGGATGTCGATGCGGCAGAGGACCGTGAGCTTTTCGATGAGATTCTGGAAAAAACACAGATTCCGAGAGCTGCAGGTGGAACTGTATTTACCGCAGAGGAGGCAAAAGAAGTTGCAAACCGTCTCGGCTATCCGGTACTGGTAAGACCTTCCTATGTACTCGGTGGACAGGGTATGAAGATCGCATTCAACGATGATGAGATCGAGGAATTTATCGGTATCATCAATCGTATCGCACAGGATCACCCGATTCTCGTAGATAAATATTTACAGGGAAAAGAAATCGAGGTCGATGCTGTATGTGACGGAACCGATATCTTAATTCCTGGTATCATGGAGCATATCGAACGTACCGGTGTACACTCCGGAGACAGTATTTCCGTATACCCGGCACCGACGATCAGTGACCATGTAAAAGAGACAATCGTTGAGTATACGAAACGTCTGGCGCAGGCACTGCATGTCATCGGACTGATCAATATCCAGTTCATCGCTATGGACGAGCAGGTATATGTCATTGAGGTAAACCCGCGTTCTTCGAGAACCGTGCCATACATCAGCAAAGTAACCGGTATTCCGATCGTTGACCTTGCAACGAAAGTAATTATCGGTGATACTATCCGCGGACTTGGATATGAGCCGGGACTTGCACCGACCGCAGATTACATTGCAATCAAGATGCCGGTATTCTCCTTCGAGAAACTGCGTGGCGCTGAGATCTCCTTAGGACCGGAGATGAAATCAACCGGTGAGTGTCTTGGTATTGCAAAGACCTTCAACGAGGCTCTCTACAAAGCATTCCTTGGCGCAGGCGTAACTTTACCGAAGTACAAACAGATGATCATGACAGTAAAAGATGCAGATAAACCGGAAGCAGTCGGTGTTGCAAAACGTTTTGAGGCACTTGGCTACAAGATTTACGCAACGAGAAGCACCGCAAAATATTTACAGGAGCACGGCGTCAATGCACTTCGTGTCAACAAGATCTCTCAGGAGTCACCGAACGTTATGGACTTAATCTTAGGACATAAGATCGACCTTGTCATCGACACACCGACACAGGGAAATGGTGATAAGACCAGAGACGGATTCCTGATCCGGAGAAATGCAATCGAGACAGGTGTTTACTGTATCACAGCAATGGATACGGCAAATGCGTTGGCACGCAGCTTAGAGACTGCGACCGATGATCTGACACCGGTGGATATTGCGACCGTAAAGAACTTGTAGTTTTTTGAATCTTATAATATAGAAAAAACAGCACAAATCCAAAAGGAGGCGTGCTGTTTTTGCTTTTGCGGAATATGGATATTGGCGACAACATGAAAAAACGACATGAAAGCAGTTAAGAAATTGCTTTCATGTCGTTTTTTATATCGCCGGAATATCCACTCCAACATATAGAAAAAAGTCGCGCGGATTAACGGAGTTTCATTTTTTTGCGCGGTTTCTTTTGGGCCAGTGGTTTTTCTGTGCCCAAAGCATCCTGCGGGATCACAGATGCACTACTCATTAAGGCGCTTGCCGCTTTTTGTTCCAGTTTACTTTGATTGTGCTGTGCAATCTGAAGCTTGACCTTGCGGAAACGGTCTGCCGTTTCTTTGATGTAGGCATCGGAAACAAAATGCTTTACAGAATCTTTATCCAATGCGATACGGTTGTCCATGGTTTTCATGATATCTGTGATCTTTAAAGATTTGTTGATCACCGGGTCACTTAAATCGTATATCATGTTTGTGGAAAACTTCAGTACCATCGGATGAAGAAAATCAGCCGGATTCTCTGCAAGCACAAGGGCTTTTTCGCCATCGGAAAGATCTACACATGCACCGGTAGGAAGAATATGGATACATTCTGCTAAAGCGGAAAGTACGAGCGGATTGTAGGTGGCTTTATCCTTTTTCAGACGTCCCATGGCAGCAATTTCTGAAATTGGCGGTTTGTTAATGTTCATTGCGGTCAGATGGTCAAATTCGTCCGCTACTGCTAAAATATCGACGAGAAGACGGATATTGTCTGCCGGTTCTTTGACTTTTAAAGTACGGCTGTTTTTAAAAATGATCTGCTGGATAATATCAAGCGTATGTACCGGGAATTTATAATCACCACGGTCCGGGCGGAGTGTTTCATAACCGCGCTCTAAGTTGAGCTGGATAAAATCCTTATCTGCTGTTGTAAGGTCATCCCCTTTGTCTAACACTGTCTGTGGTACATACAGATAACCAAAATCGTAGAGAAGCGCAGCTGTGATAAGGGCTGTCTGTTCTGCAGCAGGCAGATGCATCTGATTTGTGATCATCGCACAGAGAATGCCGACACTGATGGAATGTTTGTAAACAAAATCTGCAGAACTTCGCAGGTTTTGTGCAAAATTTAATTTGTGATCAAGACTGCCGTAATGTGTCTGGATGTCTCTGACGAGATCGCTCAGCGAAACAGGTGCCTGATTGGCCTGCAGACGATCCATATTTTCTTTTAATTTAAAAACATATATAGTCTGGAACTGTTCGAATTCAAGATCCTCTCTGGAAAGAGGCGGTACCGGCTCTGCCGGCTCAAGAATAAAAATACCGATCAGGCCAAAGTTTTCGATACTGTTAATACCCTGCATGGTTAAAAGTGTGTCTCTTTCATAAAGAAGAACACCCATCTTATTGTAGATTGGTTTTGCAAGTCTCATGCCGGGTTTTAAATCCGCTGTTTTTACAAATTGCATAGGTAAATCCTCCCCCTGTAATGATTATCAGGCTCTTTTTATACCATATCCAGACATCAGATGCCTGAATATTCCCCCAATAATGGTATGTGAAAAAATTAATATTCATATTGTGCTTTACATGCTATAATACCATATTAATAGAAGAAATACAATGAACGAAAAATACAACAGTAGCAGAAAGCTTACTGTTCAGCCGAAAGGAACAGCATGAGACACAATTTTTTGAGAAGAATCCTGGGAGGAATACTGACCGGCTGCATACTTGTTACGGCAACTGTCCATGCAGGAACGACACAGAAAGATATTGATAAGGCAAAAGACCAGATCACAGACCTTAAGAAACAGAAAGAAGATGCGAAAGATCAGGTGGACAGCCTGACCAATGAAAAACAGGGATTGGAGAGCGACCTTAGCGGACTGAACGGACAGTTAAATACGATCACTTCCGATATGAACCAGTTAGAGCAGCAGGCAGCGCAGAAAGAGGACGAGATCAATACGGCTGCGGAAGATCTGAAACGTTCCGAGGAACGATCTGCAGAACAGTATGAAGATATGAAAGTGCGCATTCAGTATATTTATGAAAATGGCAATCAGTCTGTATGGGACATGCTTATTCATGTGTCCTCCATCGCAGAATTTTTAAATCAGGCGGAATATACAAGTGCAATCAATCAGTATGACAGAAATATGCTTACGGCATATCAGGAGCTCACGGAGCAGATCAAAAAACAGAAAAAGGAACTCGAGGAGCAGAAGGAAGAACTGACTGTATTACAGCAGGAAAAACAGAAAGAGCAGGAAAAAGTCAACAGCCTGATCGAGGATACGCAGAAGAAGATACAGGAATCCAGCGAGAAAATTGAAGATGCACAGTCCGATGTGGAATCGATCGATGCAAAGATCGAGAAAATGATCGAATACGAAAAGCAGCTTGAGATACAGAAGGCAAAAGAGGATGCTGCGCGCCTTGCAGCCATCAAAAAGCAGGAACAGGAAAACAGGTCGAATGTGACATACGCACCGGCCCAGAGCGATGCGTATCTGTTAGCTGCCATCATCCAGTGTGAGGCATGGGGCGAGTCATATGATGGAAAACTTGCGGTGGGCAGCGTGATCATGAACCGTGTCAGAAGTTCCTATTTTCCGAATACAGTTTCCGGTGTGATTTATCAGGGAGGGCAGTTCTCTCCGGTTGCCAGCGGTCGTCTTGCATACCGTCTGGAGCAGGGAGTTGCTTCTGATTGTATGAGTGCAGCACAGGCGGTGCTGGGTGGAACGAGCACAACAAATTGTCTGTATTTTCGTGTGAATAACGGCATTATAGAAGGAACAGTTATAGGTAATCATGTGTTTTATTAAACAAAATGATAAAATGATAAAAATTTAACAAAAAACCCCGCAAAATGGAGCAAAAAGGATGTAAAAAATTGTTTACAAGGATGAAAAATAAAGAAAGCTATTGCAATTAATTGTGAAATATGTTAGCATATGAAAGTACAAGAAATGCAGAAAAATAGCTGATTACATAGCAAATAAGCTTTTTAAAATGAAAGAAAAAAAGATAAATTTCAACCGAAAGTTTGAATTTATTTTTTTAAAAAAGATTGTTAAAAAATTAACAGCATTTTTCGGCAACTTTAAAGAGAAAGAAACAAATTCTCTGCAAAAGCAGAGCTTTGTGTTAAATTGAAAGGAGAATTCAAAATGGCAAAGAAAGTAGTTTTAGCAGGTGCCTGCCGTACCGCAATCGGTAAAATGGGTGGAGCATTAAGCAATACTCCAGCAGCAGACTTAGGTGCAATCGTTATCAAAGAGGCTTTAAGAAGAGCAGGTGTTAAACCGGAGATGGTTGACGAAGTTAAAATGGGTTGTGTAATCCAGGCAGCTCAGGGACAGAACGTTGCACGTCAGGCAGCAATCAAAGCAGGACTGCCAATCGAAGTTCCGGCAATCACAATCAACGTTGTTTGTGGTTCTGGTTTAAAATGTGTCAATGATGCAGCTACCATGATCATGGCAGGTGAAGCTGATATCGTTGTTGCAGGTGGTATGGAAAACATGTCTATGGCACCATATGCTATGACAAAAGCTCGTTTTGGATATCGTATGAACAATGCAACGATCATCGATACAATGGTAAATGATGCATTAACAGATGCATTCAACCACTATCATATGATGATCACTGCAGAGAACGTATGTGATAAATATGGCATTACAAGAGAAGAACTTGACGAGTTCTCAGCAAACAGCCAGCAGAAATGTGAAAAAGCAATCGCTGAAGGCAAATTTGATGATGAGATCGTTCCGGTTCCTGTTAAAGTGAAAAAAGAGATCGTTGATTTCGTGAAAGATGAGGGACCACGTGCCGGTACAACTGCTGAGTCTTTAGCAAAATTAAAATGCTGCTCCGGTAAAGAGGGCGGACTTGTTACAGCAGGTAACGCTTCCGGTATCAACGATGGTGCAGCAGCAATCGTTGTTATGAGTGAAGAAAAAGCAAAAGAGCTTGGTGTTACACCAATGGCTACATGGGTAGCAGGTGCTCTTGGTGGAGTTGAGCCTGAAATCATGGGTGTTGGACCTGTTGCTTCTACAAGAAAAGTATTAGCAAAAACTGGTTTATCTATTGATGATATGGACTTAATCGAAGCAAACGAAGCATTCGCAGCTCAGTCTATCGCAGTAGCAAGAGATCTGAAATTCGATATGTCAAAAGTAAACGTAAACGGTGGTGCAATCGCATTAGGACACCCGGTAGGTGCTTCCGGATGCCGTATCCTTGTTACATTACTGCATGAGATGCAGAAGAGAGACGCTAAGAGAGGTCTTGCTACACTTTGCATCGGCGGTGGTATGGGATGCTCTACAATCGTTGAGAGATAATAGTTTTTTATAGTAATTCCCGGGGAATGACTTCCCGGGGATTGCATTTTTCAAACATACAGTTAACATAATTATTTTCAGGAGGTAACCGAAATGAAGGTTGGCGTTATTGGTGCAGGAACTATGGGACAGGGCATTGCAAAAGCATTTGCTCAGGTAGAAGGATATGAAGTAGCACTTTGCGATATCAAGCAGGAGTGGGCTGAAGGCGGAAAAGAGAAAATCAAAAAAGGTTATGCAAGATTAGTAGAAAAAGGAAAAATGACACAGGAAGCTGTTGATGGCATCCTTGCAAAAATCACTCCAGGTTTAAAAGAAGACCTTTGCAAAGACTGTGATCTGATCGTAGAGGCAGCTTTCGAGAACATGGAAGTAAAGAAAACTACTTTCAAAGAATTAGACGAGATCGCAAAACCAGATTGTATCTTCGCTTCTAACACATCCAGTCTTTCCATCACAGAGATCGGAAACGGATTAAACCGTCCAATGGTTGGTATGCATTTCTTCAACCCGGCAGACCGTATGAAACTGATCGAGGTTATCGCTGGTGTGAATACCCCGGATGAAACTGTTTCCGCTATTAAGAAAATTTCTGAAGAGATCGGAAAAACTCCGGTACAGGTTAATGAGGCTGCTGGTTTCGTTGTAAACCGTATCTTAATCCCAATGATCAACGAAGCTGCATTCATCAAAATGGAAGGTGTTTCCGATATCGCTGGTATCGATGCAGCTATGAAACTTGGTGCTAACCACCCAATGGGACCGTTAGAGTTAGGTGATTTCATCGGTCTTGATATCTGCCTTGCTATCATGGATGTACTTTACAAAGAGACAGGCGACAGCAAATATCGTGCATGCCCACTGATCCGTAAGATGGTTCGTGGTGGTAACCTTGGAGCAAAGAGCGGCAAGGGATTCTATGTATACAATGCTGATCGTACAAAGACTCCGGTCGATGCTCAGTAAAATAAATATTTATGGAGGAAAATTAGATCATGGATTTCACTTTAGACAAGAAACATGAAATGGCGCGTTCCTTATTCAAGGAATTTGCTGAAACAGAAGTAAAACCGCTTGCACAGGAAACAGATGAGACAGAAGCTTTCCCGGCTGAAACGGTTAAGAAAATGCAGAAATACGGATTCATGGGAATCCCGGTTCCGAAAGAATATGGTGGACAGGGTTGTGATCCTCTTACATACGTTATGTGCGTAGAAGAGTTATCTAAAGTTTGCGCAACCACAGGTGTTGTTGTATCTGCACATACATCTCTCTGCATCGATCCGATCATGACATATGGTACAGAAGAGCAGAAACAGAAATATGTAAAACCACTTGCAATAGGCGAGAAGTTAGGTGCATTCGCATTAACTGAGCCGGGTGCTGGTACTGATGCACAGGGTGCACAGACAAAAGCTGTTTTAGATGGTGACGAGTGGGTATTAAATGGATCAAAATGCTTCATTACCAATGGTAAAGTTGCAGATGTTTATATTGTAATCGCTATCACAAGCATCACAGAGGACAAGAGAGGCAGAAAGAAGAAAAACTTCTCTGCATTTATCGTAGATAAGGGAGCTCCTGGTTTCTCATTCGGAACAAAAGAGAAGAAGATGGGTATCCGTGGATCATCTACTTATGAGCTGATCTTCGAAGACTGCAGAATCCCGAAAGAGAATCTGTTAGGACCGGAAGGAAAAGGTTTCCCGATCGCAATGCACACACTTGATGGTGGACGTATCGGTATTGCTGCTCAGGCACTTGGTATCGCTGAGGGCGCATTAGACAGAGCTATCGCTTATACAAAAGAGAGAAAACAGTTTGGACGTTCAATCGCACAGCAGCAGAATACACAGTTCAAACTTGCTGATATGGCTGCAAGAATCGAAGCTGCACAGCTTTTAGTTTACAAAGCAGCAATGGCAAAAGCTACTCAGAAAGTATATTCTGTAGAAGCTGCAAAAGCAAAATTATTCGCAGCAGAGACTGCAATGGCTGTTACAACTGAGGTTGTTCAGTTATTCGGTGGATACGGATATATCAGAGAGTACGATGTAGAGCGTATGATGCGTGATGCTAAGATCACTGAGATCTACGAGGGTACAAGCGAAGTCCAGCGTATGGTAATCTCCGGTGCACTGTTAAAGTAATTTCGAATCAATCCGCGTAAAATTTAAACATATAAAACATAAGGAGTGAAAAATACATGAATATCGTAGTATGTATTAAACAGGTTCCTGATACAAAGGGCGGCGTTAAGTTCAACCCGGATGGAACGCTTGACAGAGCAGCAATGCTTGCTATCATGAACCCAGATGATAAAGCTGGTCTTGAAGCAGCACTTAGAATCAAAGATGAGACAGGAGCAAAAGTTACAGTTCTTACCATGGGACTTCCAAAGGCTGATGCAGTTCTTCGTGAAGCATTAGCAATGGGTGCTGATGAAGCAGTTCTTGTAACAGACCGCGTATTAGGTGGAGCTGATACATGGGCAACATCTACCACAATCGCTGGTGCACTTCGTAACTTAGACTATGACTTGATCATCACAGGACGTCAGGCTATCGATGGTGATACTGCACAGGTTGGTCCTCAGATCGCTGAGCATCTTGGACTTCCGGTTATCTCTTACGCAGCAGACATCAAAGTAGAGGGTGATTCTGTTGTTGTAAAACGTCAGTACGAAGACAGATATCATGAGTTAAAAGCAAAAATGCCTTGTCTGGTAACTGCTCTTTCTGAATTAAATGAGCCGCGTTACATGACACCGGGCGGAATCTTCGATGCATTTGACAAAGAAGTAACCGTTTGGGGCAGAGCAGACTTAAAGGATGTTGACGATTCTGATCTTGGTTTAAAGGGATCTCCTACTAAGATTGCAAAAGCATCTGATAAAGTTGCAAAGGGTGCTGGTGAGAAAGTAAACCTTGATCCGGCAGAATCCGTAGCATATTTGATCGGTAAATTCAAAGAGAAACACATTATCTAATAAAAAAAGGAAAAGTGGTGAATAACATGGCATTAGAAGAATATAAAGGAGTATTTGTCTTTGCACAGCAGGTAGATAACGTATTAGATGGCGTTGCATTTGAGTTACTTGGAAAAGGCAAAGACTTAGCAAAAGATTTAGGTACAGACGTAACTGCTGTATTAATTGGTTCTGGTGTAAAAGGATTAGCAGATCAGTTAGCTGAGTATGGTGCTGACAAAGTTATCGTAGTAGATGATCCTGAATTAAAAGACTACAGAACAGAGCCGTATGCTCATGCATTAGCATCTGTAATTAACGAGTTCAAACCTGAAATCATGTTAGTTGGTGCAACTGCTATCGGCCGTGACTTAGGACCTACTGTTTCTGCAAGAGTAAAAACAGGTCTGACAGCAGACTGTACATCTCTTGAGATCGGTGATTTCCCACTGGTTGCTGCACCTGGTAAAGAATCAGAGCAGAAACACAACCAGTTATTAATGACACGTCCTGCATTTGGTG
>ULTF01010895.1_pt1 | contig 14317 bp, 16 predicted proteins | sample 1957371 | NCBI WGS metagenome assembly ULTF01 (sample SAMEA4835727, study PRJEB28245) | human gut metagenome | biome: gut microbiome; material: fecal sample | place: Denmark | collected 2008
CCCGACTAAATCCCGACTAAATCCCGACAAATCCCCGACCTAATCCCTACTCCCTTCCGACTTCCGACCTGCTATACTTGTTATAGTGGCAGGAATGCGCTAAATTGAATACTTTTCTACATAAGGCCCGGCATTAACCGGGCTTTTTTCATTCCTGCTGCAATATGGCGGCAGGAACATGGCTGGAGGTGAAAACACTTCCGGCCTTTTTCTTTGCCCGGTATTAGGAGGCCGGTATGCGCTGGGAGGCGTACATAGCAAAATATCCATGACACCGTTCAAATTCGCTGACTACCAAGAATTTGAACGGAGGAAAGGATATGACGAGAGTATTCATTTGGAAAAATAACAGCCCACAGGAATGGGAGGAAATCAGTTTTTCAGCGTTCAGTAAGGCACGCCGCAATGGTTGCTTTACTGGGCGCTTTTTTGTTGAAACAGTCAAAATGTTCCGTGATGAAGATGACCGCATTATCATGGAATGTTCTCGCAAAGATTTTGAAAAATACCAACAGGAGGACCGCCACAGCCGCTATCTCCAGGAACATGAGAAAAGTCGCTCTATATTCCCGGCTTCTCATGTGGGAGATCGTGACGGCACAGAGGAAGGTTATCAGGATACAGATTTGTTTGTGGATGAATCTGTTGATACTGCGGAACAAGCTATTCAGAATTTACTTCTTGAGGATTTACACCAAGCTCTATTGAAACTGAGTCCGGCAGAACGAGATTTTATATTGTCCTATTATGAAATGAAAATACCAAATGCAACTTGTTTAGCCCAACGATATGGTATTACTCGGCAAGCCGCAGATAAGCGATTGAAAAAAATTGAAGAAAAAATAAAAAAGTTGGTTGCGATTTTCTAAAAAAGTGGCAGTAGCAAGTGAGAGGGAAATCCTTTCACTTGCACCTTGACAACCTCATATACGAATCATTAAGTTTGATCCTCTTTGGGCGTAATAGCCGCTACATCAGCGGTATATTTTCTGAGAGCTGCCACTCGCATAACAGGCCAACCCATTTTTGCTGTATAGATGAGTTTTCGGTTTATCAGAAATATATCAGGCTGGAATACATCGGATGGCATCCGGTCATGGCATAACAAGGAGGAAAGCTCTCTTACAGCCATAGTCCGAGCGTGATAATAACCGTCGCAGGCCATGGGTAAGACCAAACGAAGTGGAGGTGAAACTCCTGAGAAGCAGGCCAGCCACCTGCGGCTTAATGATTACCCAAATCCCTGGGGTGTCGTGGACAAGTAAGGGATAAAACAGGCGCTAAATTGAAGGAGACTCTGTAATTTGCAGAGCCTCCTTCTTACATAATCAAATCTCAAAACATAGGAGGATGAACATGAAAGAAGATTGGATTTATAAGCGTGGGGATTTATATTATGCCAATTTGAACCCTTATTTTGGATCAGAGCAAGGCGGCACCCGTCCTGTCCTGGTTCTTCAAAACAATGTGGGGAATTTTTTCTGCCCCACTTTGATCGTAGCTCCACTCACCAGTAAATGGATTAAGAAAAAGGAGCTGCCCACACACTATGCACTGGAGAGCGTTCCAGAGCTTGGACTGAAATCTGTTGTTCTGCTGGAGCAAATTAAAACGATTGATAAAAGGCGTGTTTTATCGTACATTGGGCGCGTATCTCGCGAAGAAATGAGAGCGATTGATGATGCTCTGCAAGTTAGTTTAGATATTCATATTCCGGAGGAAATGGAGGCTCCGTAAGGCCACTTACCGGATAAAGGAGGCGTTTTTATGTTTGAAGCAAGAATTGCGGAATTGAACCGCTTTAATGAACAAAATCCTGTCAGCTATGACAAAAGAACCTATACGGTCGATGAGATTCAGGACATTTTGGGTATCAGTCGTCCCACAGCATATAATCTGGTAAAACAGGGTGTATTCCACAGCGTCAGAGTCGGCGGTCATATCCGCATTTCCAAAAAGAGCTTTGATGACTGGCTGGATCACGCAGATGAATGATTTGTCAAGGATGCCGATCTCCAAATCGACATCCTTAACTTTTTTTCTGCTTTCTCTTACAATGAGGCCATAGCAAGAAAAACTTTATAGAGGAGGCAAAAGCCATGCAAAAACAAAGAGTAAAGACCAGTATGTCTGTACCAGAGATGGGCAAAATGCTTGGGCTTGGTAAAGTAGAATCCTACTGGTTGGTTAAAAAGAACTATTTCAAAACAATTCAAGTGGCCGGACGAATGAGAGTTATGCTGGATAGCTTTGAAGATTGGTATGCCGGCCAGTTCCACTATAAAAAAGTGGATGGTACACCGCCCGGAGAGAAATGGAGGCATACTACGATGTCAGTTCCGGAAATGGCGGATCTTTTGGGGCTGAAATCTGGCACAGCTTATGACCTTGTTAAAAGGGGCTATTTTGAGACGACCTTGATTGATCGAAGAATTCGTATCATTACCAGCAGTTTTGAAGCCTGGTATCAAAAGCAAACTCATTATGTGAAAATCTCAGAAAGGAGCAATGAAAATGGCATCTATCGTGAAGCGTAAAAGCAAATATTCTGTGGTGTATGATTACACAGATGAAAACGGAAAACGCAGACAGCGTTGGGAAACCTTCAGCACAAATGCAGAAGCAAAAAAACGAAAAAAGCAAATTGAGTATGAGCAGGACTCTGGAACCTTCTTTATTCCTACGGCAAAGACCCTGAACGATCTGCTCGATGAATATATGTCCATCTATGGTGTAAATACCTGGGCAATGTCAACATATGAAAGCCGCCGTGGTCTGGCGAGAAACTACATAACTCCTATTATCGGAGATATGTTACTATCCGACATCACTCCAAGGATGATGGATAAGTATTACCGTGATCTGCTCTCTGTGAAAACGGTAAGCGTCAACAACCGCAAACCCACAAGCGAATATCTGACCCCGCATACAGTAAGAGAAATTCACAAGCTACTTCGCAGTGCCTTTAATCAGGCGGTGCGTTGGGAACTAATCAGCCGTAACCCTGTCCTGAATGCGACACTTCCCAAAGAAGAACATAAAGAACGGGATATATGGACTGCCGAAACGCTGAGCAAGGCTATGGAAGTCTGTGATGATCCTATCCTCTCCCTTGCCTTAAATCTGGCGTTCTCCTGCTCTTTACGCATTGGCGAAATGCTGGGCCTTACCTGGGACTGCATTGATATTGCACCACAGAGCATAGAAAATGGTTCAGCTTATATATTCGTCAACAAAGAGCTGCAACGGGTTACACGAGGTGCATTGGACGATTTGAGCGACAAAGGTGTTATTAAGAAGTTTCCACCTTGCATAGCCAGTACCCATACTGCTCTGGTCCTGAAAGAGCCTAAAACCAAAACCAGTATTCGCCGCGTGTACCTGCCGAAAACAGTTGCCTATATGCTGGTAGAGAGAAAAAAAGAAATTGATGAGCTGATGGATCTGTTTGGAGATGAATACATCGACAATAACCTGGTCTTTTGCTCCAGCAATGGCCGTCCGATGGAAAGTCAGGTGATTAACCGTGCTTTCAATAAACTTATCAAAGAAAACGGACTGCCTCATGTTGTGTTCCATTCTCTTCGCCACTCCAGCATCACCTACAAGCTGAAACTCAATGGCGGCGATATGAAATCAGTCCAGGGTGACTCTGGTCATGCTCAGGTTAAAATGGTTGCGGATGTCTATTCTCACATCATCGACGAGGATCGGTGCATAAACGCTCAGCGATTGGAGGAAGCTTTTTATTCCTCTAAGACTCCTGACCCTGTTGAAGATACAGAGCCTAAAACTGCGGATACTGCCGTCACTGAAAGTGATGAAAGTGATGCAGCGAAGATACTGGAACTGCTTAAAAATCCCGAAACTGCCGCACTGCTCAAGCAGCTGGCAAAAGCTTTATAAAGTCCCTCCCTCAGAAGAACGCCTCTCACTTTGTGAGAGGTTTTCTTCGTTTGAACCACTTTGCACAGTGACCAAACACTTTTTTTGTTAGCAAGGTTCTGAAAGCATTTTTGAGCGATGTTAGCAAATTCGCGATTTTGTTTGCAACTTCCTCTAATTTCTGCTAACAAATGTTTGCAAGTTCCTTTGGTAAAAATCGAACCTCTGACTTACCGCCTTTCTTAGCAAAAGGCCAAATCTCGTTAGCAAATGTTAGCAAACCAAGGTTTTTTGCAAAAAAGCCACAAAAGCCGCAGAAATAAGAAAAGCCGAAAACCCTGATAAATACAAGGCTTTGATAAGGATGGTAGCAAGAAACCAGTAAAATCAAGGCTTTGTGGACAGCAACAGGCAATGCGGCAATTAAAACTGAATAAGTTTACAGAGCAGGGATACCGTTTTCATCAATGGTATCCCTTTTCTGTTGCTCCACACTGACGCCATAGGCTAAAAACCTGTGGCGTTTTTTTGTGCCCATTTTTGGAAAGGAGCCGGATAGATGAAACTGAATGAAGCGGAAATGAGGATGGCGTACCAGATCGAGAGTACAGACCCGAACGCTGTCCTGAATGAAATTTATATGACCTGGCGCCTGTCAAGGAATCAGGCTACCAGGGATACGGCGGAAAGCCTCATGGCGAAGCTGCGCTCCCTGTCAAACAAGGAGTGCATGGATTTGATCCGGGAGGTCCAGGCAAATTACCGTCTGCCGGGGAAGCCCCAGACCATCGGGGAAATGCTGGCGGAGGCAAGGCAAAAGTCCGGAGCGCAGAAGCTGGCCGGACACGATATCATGGCCCTGGAACGGTTTGACCCGGACACCCGGCACATGATCGTCTTTGACGTCCTCTCCCATGACTCCCCTATGGGATGGAAGGGAGAAAAAATGCGCCTGTTCCTGACCGAAGCCGGTTATGGCAAAGCCCTGGAGAACCAGAAGAAAGGATTTATCAAGATCAGGAACCATGCAAAGGTGCGCGGGGGCGATCTGCTCTATGACCGGCGCGACCGTGAGCTGTAGGGCTTAAAAATGTATCAAAAGGGGTGGAAAATCCTCTGTTTTTCCTTCTGTGGGCGGAGGTATGAAAGCCGCCCATATTCTTTCCCCTGATGAACAGGGCGGCAGGTTACAGAGGGCATTTTCCACGAAAATCAACACTTTTTCAATCCATGAGGAAGGAGGTAAACGGCATGGCGGTTTTCCGTATCGAAAAGACCCGTGATTACACGGTCATGTCAAACCACCATCTGCGGAACACGGCGCTGTCCCTGAAAGCGAAAGGGCTTTTATCCCTCATGCTCTCCCTGCCGGAAGGATGGGACTATACCACAAAGGGCCTTGCCCGTATCTGCAAGGATGGCGTGGACAGTATCTGCGCCGGGGTGCGGGAGCTGGAGGAACAGGGCTATGTGATCCGGGAGCGTGTCCGGAACGCCAACGGGCAGCTTGGGGCGATTGAGTACACCATCCTGGAGCAGCCCCGGCAGCCGGAACCTGAACGGGAAAATCCAGTTCAGGCAAATCCAGTCTTGGATGACCCTGTTCTGGGAAAACCTGAACAGGGAAACCCCGCACAATTAAATACTAAAGAATCAAGTAACCATGGATCAATAACTGATTTATCAATTACAGAGCTATCAAATCCTATCCAATCAAATCCCCAGCCCCTTATGGGGCAGCCCCCGGCAGGGACAGGGATAGGAACGGATGGGATGGGCGCCAGAGAGGTCTATCGTGAAATTATCCTGGACAACATCGAGTATGAGTATCTGATCCAGGATGACCACATCGACCGGGAGCAGCTGGACGAGATCGCGGAGCTGATCGTGGACACGGTATGCTCCGCGCGAAAGACGATCCGCATTGCCGGGGACGATTACCCGGCGGAGGTGGTCAAATCCCGCTTTATGAAGCTGGACAGTTCCCATGTACGGTATGTCATGGACTGTATGCGGGACAACACCACTTATGTCCGCAACATCAAGAAGTATCTGCTGGCGGCCCTGTATAACGCTCCGTCCACCATCAGCAATTACTATTCCTCCCTGGTACAGCACGATATGTACGGGGACGGTAAGCGAGGGAGGGGTTAAATGCAGGAAGAAGTAACCGGCAAAACCGTGACCCTGATCGTCAACGGGGCCAAAATGAGCGAGCAGGTGTTTGAAAAGGCGGTAAAGAAGTTCCTGGAGGAAATCCAGAAAAGCAGGCAGCCGAAAATATACCGGGGAAAGCAGACCCTCAAACAGCTTGCCTCCCAGAACGCCGGGCTTGCCAATATCGAAATCAGCGATAAAAATATCAAAGCCTTTACCCATGTGGCGAAGAAATACCATGTGGATTTTGCCTTGAAGAAGGACACCGCTGCCGAACAGCCCCGCTACCTGGTCTTTTTCAAAAGCCGGGACGCGGACGCCATCACGGCGGCTTTCCAGGAGTTCGCCAGCCGCAGGATGGGCCGGGAGGAAAAACCCGCCATCCGGGAACGGCTGGAGCAGGCGAAGGAACAGGCGGAGCGGAAACCGGAGCACCGGACACTGGACCGGGAGAAAGTCAAAACCAGGGATCGGAGCGTGCAGCGATGAACATGAAAAAACTGATCCTGACCAATCTCCCCTATCTGCTGTTCGCCTATCCCTTTGACAAACTGGCCCAGGCCTTCCGGCTTGCCCCCGGCGCGGACCTCTCCGCAAAGCTGCTCTCCATCCAGGACGGATTTTCGATGGCGTTTGCCTCCCCGGTGCCGAGCCTGAAGCCGGCGGACCTGCTGATCGGCATTGCCGGGGCGCTGATCCTCCGGCTGGCGGTCTACATGAAGGGGAAAAACGCGAAAAAATACCGCCACGGCATGGAATACGGTAGCGCCCGCTGGGGCACCCCGGCGGATATCGCCCCATACATGGATAAGGATTTTTTCAACAACATCCCCATGACGCAGACAGAGCGGATCACCATGTCGAGCCGTCCGAAGCAGCCGAAATACGCCAGGAATAAAAACATCCTGGTCATCGGGGGCTCAGGGAGCGGAAAAACGAGGTTCTTCTGCAAGCCTTCACTGCTCCAGGCTCATTCCTCCTATGTCTGCACCGATCCGAAAGGCACCCTCCTGCCGGAGATCGGTTCCTTCCTGGAGCGGAAAAGATACCGGATCAAGTGCCTCAATCTTATTAACTTCAAGAAGTCCATGAGATATAACCCCTTGGCGTACATCCGTTCCGAGAAGGATATCTTAAAGCTGGTAAATGCCCTGATTATGAACACGAAGGGGGAAGGCGAAAAATCTTCCGAAGATTTCTGGGTCAAGGCCGAACGGCTGTACTATTCGGCCCTGATCGGCTACATCTGGTACGAGGCCCCGGAGGAAGAACGCAACTTCATTACCCTTCTGGACCTGATCAACGCCAGTGAAGCCAGGGAGGATGACGAGACCTACCAGAGCCCGGTGGATATCCTGTTCCAGCAGCTGGAGGAAAAGGAACCGGACCACTTCGCCGTGAAGCAATACCGCAAATTCAAAATGGCGGCGGGCAAAACCCTGAAATCCATATTGATTTCCTGCGGGGCCAGATTAGCCCCATTTGACATAAAAGAGCTCCGGGACCTGATGGAGACGGACGAACTGGAGCTTGACACCCTGGGCGACAGCAAGACGGCGCTGTTCGTTATCATTTCCGATACGGACAGCACCTTCAACTTTGTGGCCGCCCTGATGTATTCACAATTATTCAACCTGCTCTGCGACAAGGCCGATGACTTCTACGGCGGGCGGCTGCCCGTCCATGTGCGGCTCATCCTGGACGAGTTCGCGAATATCGGCCAGATACCAAACTTTGACAAGCTGATCGCTACCATCCGGAGCCGTGAAATATCGGCTTCTATTATTTTGCAGTCGCAGAGCCAGTTAAAGACCATCTACAAGGACGCGGCGGATACCATTGTGGGTAACTGCGACAGCACCTTGTTTTTGGGAGGCAAGGAGAAGTCCACGCTCAAAGAAATATCCGAGCTTCTGGGGAAGGAGACCATTGACTCCTATAACCAGTCCGAAAACCGGGGCGCCCAGACTTCCCACGGCCTCAACTATCAAAAATTGGGAAAGGAGCTGATGACACAGGACGAATTGGCAGTGATGGACGGAGGCAAGTGTATCTTCATGCTGCGGGGCGTGCGACCGTTCCTATCGGAGAAGTACGACCTGACGAAACACCCGAATTACCGGTACACCGCCGACGCCGACCCTAAAAATGTCTTTGACATGGAACGGTACATGAAGAAGCAGCGCGCCGTGGTAAAGCCCGCGGACAGCTTCGATGTGTACGAGATTGATCTAACGGAATAGCTCAAATACATTTTTAGGAGGATATGATTTATGGAATTTTTCAACAGCGCAGTTGACGTTTTGCAGACCCTTGTGATTGCCCTGGGCGCGGGCCTTGGTATCTGGGGCGTGGTGAACCTTCTGGAGGGTTACGGCCAGGACAACCCTGCCAGTAAGAGCCAGGGAATGAAGCAGCTGATGGCCGGAGGCGGGGTTGCCCTGATCGGCATGACGCTGGTGCCTCTGCTGACCGGGCTTTTCGGTTAAGCGCGGGGCGTGATCGCTTATGGGCGGCATACTCGACAAACTCGATGAATGGCTGCGCGGGCTGCTCACCGAGGGGATCACGGGAAACCTGTCGGGCATGTTCGATACGGTGAATACCAAAGTAGGCGAGATCGCCGGAGAAGTGGGACAGACGCCGCTGGCATGGAACAGCGGCGTCTTTTCCATGATCCGGAACCTCTCCGAAACGGTGATCGTCCCGATTGCCGGGGTTATCCTTACTTTTGTGATGTGCTATGAGCTGATCCAGCTTGTGGCAGAGAAAAACAACATGCACGACGTGGATACCTGGATGTTCTTCAAGTGGATATTCAAGACCTTCTGCGCGGTGCTGATCGTAACCAATACATGGAATATCGTCATGGCAATTTTCGATGTAGGCCAGAGCGTGGTCAACCAGAGCGCGGGCGTTATCATCGGGGAGACCGCCATTGACATTGACAGCGTTATCACGGATATGGAGGCGCAGCTGGAGGCTCTCTCCACGGGGGAGCTGTTCGGCCTCTGGTTCCAGTCCCTCTTTGTGGGCCTGACCATGAACGCCCTTTCCATCTGTATCATGCTGGTCATCTACGGCCGTATGATTGAGGTGTATTTGACGACCTCCATCGGGCCGATCCCCCTTGCGACCATGACCAACCGGGACTGGGCCTCTACCGGGCAGAACTACTTGAAGTCCCTGTTCGCTCTGGCGTTCCAGGCATTTTTGATTATGGTCTGCGTGGGGATTTATTCAGTCCTGGTACAGAGTATCGCCACGGACGGGAACCTCTCCGGGGCGATCTGGGCCTGTATGGGATACACGGTCCTTCTGTGTTTCGCGCTGTTCAAGACCGGCAGCCTCAGCAAAAGTCTGTTCGGAGCGCATTAAGTCTTACTTGAGATTTTTTCTTCTATGGTATGGAGCATTTTTTGAAAGTCGATTATGATTGGAATTTCAAAGGGATATAGCTCGGTTTCATTTGTAGGAAGTTTTATTTTTAGAAGCATAGAGTGAATATCTTTGAGTTCTTCCAGTGGCAAATCATTTCGTGTGATATAGCCCGTAACTTTCTGAGTTAAATCGGGGAGGCCAGAAATATTCCCATATCGGACTTGATCCATTTGATTGACATAGTTATCTACTCGCGGTAACGAATTTTGCCAGCTTATTATCTGTTTTTGGCTTTCTAATTCGGCACTAATTTTTGCTAACATTTGAGTAGTATCTGCGTCCTTCTCTTTTAAACTCTTTTCAAGCTCTAACCGTATGTCGTGAGTCGTTTTCTTGTTGCTCCGATAGCTTATATAGGCTACGACTATTGGGGCAACAATAACGAGAATATCTTTTATGGCGGTGATATATGTTTCCATGTTTAATCTCCTTTATCTGGTTTTGAGTATCTTATTGGAGAATTATAGCACATAAACACATGGATATCTATTCATTATGTGGCCTATCTCATACACAAGATTCGGCCACACTAGAGGAGGTATGATAAATTGGCGTATGTAACGGTCCCGAAGGACCTGACAAAAGTAAAATCCAAAGTCATGTTTGGGCTGACGAAACGGCAGCTCATCTGTTTTGGGACGGCGGTACTGATCGGAGTGCCGCTTTTCTTTTTGCTCCAGAGGACGGCAGGGTCCAGTACCGCCACATTCTGTATGATCGTGGTCATGCTGCCCCTGTTCCTTCTGGCAATGTATGAACGGCATGGGCAGCCGCTGGAGGTGGTCGCGGCCCAGATCATCCAGACGGTTTTTATCCGTCCGAAGGAGCGGCCATACCAGACCGATAACTTCTATGCCGCCCTGGAGCGGCAGATACAGGTGGAAAAGGAGGTGCGGAGGATTGTTCGCAAAGCTCAAAGGACTGTTCCGGGGAAAAAAGCCGGAGACGGCCCCGGAAAAGGCGGGGCGGAAACTGACCGCCGCTGAACGGCGGGAAATACGGAAGGTCATCGAGGCGGCCAGGGGCGACGGAAAGCCCCATTCGGCCCAGGACACCTTACCCTTCCGGCAGATGTACCCGGACGGGCTGTGCAGGCTGGATGATACGACCTGGAGCCGCTGCATTGAGTTTGAGGATGTGAATTACCAGCTGGCGGGCCAGGACGACCAGACAGCGATCTTTGAGGCTTTATGTGATATGTATAACGCCCATGATTCCTCTATCGGCATGGAGCTGACCCTTGTGTGCCGGAAGGTGAACCGGGCGGATTTCCGGAAACGGATCGAGATTGCCGCCCAGGGGGACCCCTTCGACGGGGTTCGCGCCCTTTATACGGAAATGCTCCGAGCGCAGCTGGAACACGGCAACAACGGCATGGTTAAGACAAAATTTCTGGTGCTGACCATCGAGGCGGCGGATATCCGGACCGCCAGGGCCCGGTTCTCCCGGATCATCCTGGACGGGCTGGGCCACTTCAAGGTCATGGGCGCGCTGGCAAAGGCGCTGGACGGCCGGGAATGGCTGGCGGTGCTGCATGGCGTCCTCCATCCGGACGGGGAGCGTTTCTCCTTTGAATGGGACTGGCTGGCGCCTTCCGGCCTCCATGTGAAGGATTTTATTGTCCCTTCCTCCTTCCTCTTCGGCGAGGCCAGGCGGTTCCGGATGGGCGGGAAATATGGCGCGGCGAGCTTTCTGCAGATCACGGCACCGGAACTCAATGACCGGGTACTGGTCGACCTTCTGGATACGGACAGCTCCATTTTTGTGAGCCTCCACATCCGGAGCCTGGACCAGAACGAAGCCATCAAGACCGTCAAACGGAAGATCACGGACCTGGACAGCATGAAGATTGATGCCCAGAAGCGGGCGGCCAGGGAAGGGTTTGACATTGATATCATCCCTTCCGACCTTGCCACCTACGCGGGGGAGGCAAAGAACATCCTCCGGGATTTGCAGAGCCGCAATGAAAGGATGTTCCTGCTGACCTTCCTGGTGGTGAACGTGGCGGACACCCGGCAAAGATTAGAGAACGATATCCTCCGGGCGTCCAGTGTGGCGCAGAAGCATAACTGCCATCTGGTGCGGCTGGACTTCCAGCAGGAACAGGGCTTTGTGTCGGCGCTGCCGCTCGGCGTCAACCAGGTAAAGATTCAGCGGGGGCTTACCACTTCTTCCGTGGCGATCTTCGTCCCTTTTATCTCCCAGGAGCTTTTCCAGAGCGGCGAGGCGCTGTATTACGGCCTCAACGCCACTTCCGGCAACATGATCCTGGCGGACAGAAAGCAGCTCAAGACGCCCAACGGCCTGATCCTGGGTACGCCGGGCAGCGGCAAGAGCTTTTCGGCAAAACGGGAAATCCTCAACGTGTTCCTGGTGACGAAGGATGATATCATCATCTGCGATCCGGAGGCCGAATATTTCCCGGTTGTCCGGCGGCTCGGCGGCCAGGTTATCAAAATATCGCCGACCAGCAGCCAGTATGTGAACCCGATGGATATGAGCCTCAACTACTCCGAGGATGACAACCCGCTTGCCCTGAAAAGTGATTTTATCCTCTCTTTCTGTGAGCTGGCGGCAGGGGGACGGAACGGGCTGGAGCCGGTGGAAAAGACGGTGATCGACCGGGCGGTCCGCACTGTCTACCGTCCTTACCTGGCAGACCCGAAGCCGGAGAATGTCCCCATCCTGGAGGACCTGTATGACGAAATCCTGCGGCAGCCGGAGCCGGAGGCGAAACGGATCGCCGCCGCCCTGGAGCTGTATGTGCATGGCAGCCTGAATGTCTTTAACCACCGGACCAACGTGGATATCAATAACCGCCTGGTCTGCTTCGATATCAAAGAGCTGGGGAAACAGCTGAAAAACCTGGGGATGTTGGTCATCCAGGACCAGGTATGGAACCGGGTGACGGTGAACCGGAGCGAGGGGAAATCCACCCGCTACTATGTGGACGAGTTCCACCTTCTCCTGCGGGGCGAGGTGGGCTCCTGGAGCGTGGAGATTTGGAAACGCTTCCGCAAATGGGGCGGTATCCCCACGGGGATCACCCAGAATATCAAAGACCTTTTAGCCTCCCCGGAGATTGAGAACATTTTTGAAAACAGCGATTTCATCTATCTTTTGAACCAGGCGAGCGGGGACCGGAAAATCCTCTGCGAGCGGCTGAACATCTCCACCCAGCAGGCGGCGCATATCAGCAACGTGGGCCCCGGCGAGGGCCTGATCTTCTTCGGGAACGTGATCCTGCCCTTCGCGGACCGCTTCCCCCAGGACAACGAACTTTACAGTATTATGACCACCCGCCCCGGTGAAACCGCGGCGGAGGAAGAATAAGGAGGACACGATGGAAAATAAGAAAAACCGGTATGTGATCGGGAAAAACGTATATGAGAAGCACATCGACGATGAAGTACACCTGTACGGGCTGCTCCATCAGCTGGCGGCCCAGGCGGAGCGGATCAGGGACGAGGAAGATGTATTCCACCTTTTGGATACCGTGAAAAAGTATGGGGCGATTGCCGATGAAATGTTTGACGGCTGGGGTATCCCCGGCCGTTATCTGGTATTCGGCGAGAAAAAGGACCTGGAGGGCCTGCGGGAAAGGGAGCTCACAAAGCTGTCCGATATCCTGGCGGAGCATGACGCGGCAAATATGTCGAAAGCTCTGGAACAGGCATCCTGGAACCTGCCCTACATCATCCACGGCAGCAGCTTCCGCCTGCTGGTGGGCAGTATCTTTGAGCTGCTGGCGCGATACTGTTCCCTGAAACGGCGTATCCTGGAAGTCAAAACCGAAAAGGATTTCCTCCGCCTGCAGAAGCAGACGGCAAAGGAGGGCAACGCGGTTCCCCGCCTGTGTCGCTCCTGGGGTGTCCCGAAGGGTGAGGAAGTGACCGCCCATGATGTTTTGGAGCGGGCGATCCGCAATAAGCACCTGGTCCCGGTGCGTGAAGCGGACCTGGTCCTGGTATGTGTGGAGGACGGTTCCGATGGCGCGGAGGGCTCTGCGGATTTGGAGGATATGGATATCCCGGATGACTTCGATGACCTGGATGATCCCGGCGAGGGCTGGGATGAATGAGCTGACCCATGTGAGCCTGTTTTCCGGCATTGGCGGGCTGGACCTGGCGGCGGAGGCGGCCGGGTTTACAACCGTCTGCCAGTGCGAATGGGCGGACTATCCCTATTCCGTCCTGGAAAAGCACTGGCCGGAAGTCCCCAGGTTCCGGGATATCACGACATTCACGAAGGAGGCGTTTTTTGAGAAAACAGGACTTGAAACCGTTACCGTCATCTCCGGCGGATTCCCCTGCCAGCCCTTCTCCACCGCAGGCCGGAGGAAAGGGTTTGAGGATGAACGCTACCTGTGGCCGGAGATGTGCAGAGTTATTACCGAGCTGCGGCCCCGTTGGGTGCTTGGGGAAAATGTTGCTGGCTTCATCAATATGGGGCTCGACAAAACGATTTTTGACCTGGCAAAAGCGGGATACGCTGTTCTCCCATTCGTATTTCCGGCTTGTGGCGTCGGCGCATGGCATGAGCGCCAGAGAACTTTTATCGTCGCGGCTGATGTTTCCCACGCCCCTTGCCTCCGACAAGGGGACTGCCAGGGACGCGGCAAGCCTGGATGTGTTCCTGTCCGAAAATGGGATTTTCCGCAAGAGGAACAAAAATGGGGCGATCTGGAGCCTGTCCCTGTCAGCGGCGGTGTTCTATATGACCCCGGTGGCGTCGGACGGGTTCCGCTCCACCCTGAAACCATCGGCCTACAATCCGGCGAAGCGGAACGGGAACCTGTCGGCGCAGATGGTGTTCCAGGAGCGGCCGGTATCGG
>ULTF01001252.1_pt1 | contig 13586 bp, 10 predicted proteins | sample 1957371 | NCBI WGS metagenome assembly ULTF01 (sample SAMEA4835727, study PRJEB28245) | human gut metagenome | biome: gut microbiome; material: fecal sample | place: Denmark | collected 2008
TGTGGTGTGGGTGGTCTTGCGCAACAAATCCGTTACAGCATGATAGAGTTACACGATTTTTCCATAGGCTACGGCGAGCGAACTTTGCTCTGCGAGGTGGAAACCACCATAGAAAAAGGCAAACTGACAGCCCTTATCGGGCGCAACGGCACGGGCAAATCGACGCTGCTCCGCGCCATCGCCGGACTGAACCGCCGTTATGCCGGTCGAATCCTGCTCGACGGGCATAACGCCGCCGATATGCGGGTTGCAGAGAGGGCAAGAACACTGGCATTCGTCACGACCGAGCGCACTCGCATCGCCAACCTCAAATGCGAGGACGTCGTGGCTATCGGCCGCGCACCCTATACCAATTGGATAGGAAGGATGCAGAAGGCCGACACGGAGATCGTTATGCGGTCGCTCGCCTCGGTAGGCATGGAGGACTATGCGGAACGCACGATGGACAGGATGTCGGACGGCGAGTGCCAGCGCATCATGATTGCCCGCGCATTGGCACAGTCCACACCCATCATCCTGCTGGACGAGCCTACCTCGTTCCTCGACATGCCCAACCGTTACGAACTCTGTTCGCTGCTCGCCCGGCTGGCCCATAACGAAGGAAAGTGCATCCTGTTTTCCACCCACGAACTCGACATAGCCCTCTCCCTGAGCGACAGAATAGCCCTCATAGACACCCCCGGACTTCATTGTATGCCAACAGAGGAGATGCGCCGGAGCGGTTATATCGAACGGCTGTTCAGCAACCAAGCCATGCGGTTCGACCCGCTGAGCGGAATCGTAAAGGCTCAATAGTATATAATAAAGACTCAAAAGCTAATGAAATTACTATTGCAGCATAAGATATTCATAGGATATTTTCTTCTAATGGCGATTATCGGTAGTATGGTCGCCATCGTTTTACACGAGCGTAAACGTGTGGCGGAGATAGAGCAGGAGTCGATAACCATATTCCAGACACAAAGCAATATCAGCACTACCCATCGCCATATCACCGTGCTTGCTACTTTCGGGGAATCCGTCATGACGTGGACAGATAAAGATTGTGAGTTATACCGTACACGTCGTCTGAAGGCGGATTCCCTGCTGCAAATTTTACGTGAACAATGCAAGGAATTTGTACGTCCGGAACAAGTGGATTCCCTCCGTTCCCTACTGCTCAACAAAGAGGAACATCTGTTGCGGATGAAAGAGATTTTCCGGCAACAAAAACAAATCGACAGCCTGCTGGCCGGCCAATATTCACTTGTCACATCACAAGCAAATACCTCCCGTACTGTCACCCGCAAGAAAAAAGGGATAGCCGGATTATTCGGAGGCAAGGAAACCGTACAATTGCCATCCGCTAATACCAAAGTGAGAGCACGGGGGAACGAGCTTATTTCCTTGCAGGAAGAACGCAGAAGAAACATCGAGACCTATACGGACAGTCTGCGGTTGCATAACCGTGAACTCAACGGTAAGTTGCGCACGTTAATCACAAGCCTGGATGAGCAGGCATTGTCCGCCCTCCGGAACAAAGAAGTCCGTTTGAAGGATTCATACGAGCATTCCACCCTTGTAATAACCGGCCTGATAATCTTCTCCATAATCCTGTTGTTTGTCTTGTATCTTATCATACAACGGGATATCAAGATTAAGGCAAGGAACAGGAAACGCCTGGAAGAAACGATAGAACAGAACTATGCGTTGCTGGAAATGCGGAAGAATATTATCCTGACCATTTCCCATGACATCCGCGCCCCGCTGAACATCATCAGCGGGAGTGCCGAACTGGCTATGGATACTCGTGAAAAGAAACGCAGGAACAATCACATGAACAACATCCGAATTGTATGTAAACACGTGGTACACTTGCTCAACAACCTGCTGGACGTGTACCGTCTGAACGAGGCCAAAGAAACCCGCAACGATGTGCCGTTCAGCCTTAAAGACTTGTTGGAACGTACCGTTTTCGGATTCTCCCACGTGGTCAATAACAAGGGAATCCTGTTCTGTCACGATTTCAAGGATACCGATGTCAAACTTTACGGCGATGTGGACCGTATCGAGCAGATTATAGACAACCTGCTCAGCAATGCAGTCAAATTCACGGAAGCCGGTACAATCAGTCTGAATGCCTGTTATCATGAAGGAGAGCTGCTGTTAGAAGTCAAAGATACCGGTATTGGTATGAGTGAGGAGACGCTCTCCCGTATCTTCCGTCCGTTCGAACGTTTGAGTTCAGTGGCCAACGCCCATGGATTCGGATTGGGGCTGCCAATCACGAAAGGACTTGTCAACCTGCTTGGCGGAACCATCAATGTGACAAGCAGTATAGACCAAGGCAGTACTTTCCGCGTGACACTTCCCATGAAGATGACGGATGAACCGATAGAAAGCGAGAACCGGATAATCCCACACCCGGTGCACCTGCCCCAAAATGTACTTGTCATTGATGATGACACCATGTTGCTGGATGTGATAAAGGAGATGCTGGAGCGTAACGGAATGAACTGTACAACCTGTGCCACCTCCAAAGAGGTCGTAAAGGCAATGCGGGGCAAGGATTATGACTTGCTGCTGTCCGACATCCAAATGCCGGGCACCAACGGCTTCGATCTGCTGACTCTGTTGCGGAACTCAAATATCGGGAACTCCCGTACCATACCTGTTGTGGCCATGACAGCACGCGGTGACAGTGACAAGGAGGCATTTCTCCATGCCGGATTTACAGACTATATCTACAAGCCTTTCTCTTCCTCCGAGTTGCTCAGCCTGCTTTCAACGATAAGAAGAAACCGGCAGGAAGAGACCCATAGCGTCGATTTCAGTCTGATACTCTCTGAAGTCAGCGACAAATCAAAAACGCTTCTTTCCTTTATATCCCAGTCAGAAAAAGACCGGGAGGAACTCGGTACGGCAATGAAAAACGGTGACAGGCAGAAATTGCGTGAAATCACCCACCGGATGCAACCGATGTGGGAATTACTGCAAATGGAAGAAGCCTTGTCGGCTTATCGCGCTTTACTGAAAAACGAGACTATAAACGATAAGATATTGAATGAACATACCCGGCAGATTATGGATTACGCCGCCATACTGATTAAAGTGGCGGAAGCCGAGATAAAAAGAGTGACGAATGAAACGGAAAATACTGATAGTTGAAGACAATGTAGGTCTGTCACAGATGCAGAAAGACTGGCTCTCACAGGCCGGTTATGATGCCGTGACGGCCATGAACGAGACGATAGCACGCTCGTTGATACGCAGAACGCAGTTCGACCTGATATTGTCGGATGTGCGGTTACCTGAAGGGGACGGCATTTCCCTGCTGGAATGGTTGCGCAAGGAAAGGAAGGACATCCCGTTCATCCTGACCACGGAATATGTTTCCGTTTCGGATGTGGTGCGTACCATCAAGCTCGGAGCCAGGGATTACCTGCCCAAACCGGTACACCGGGAGCATCTGCTGGAGTTGGCGGAAGATGTGTTCCGCCCGGTGGCTACGGTGCGCAGGAAAGAGAAGGAGCTGTTTCACCGAACAAGCCCCAGGATTCTGCAAGCGGAAAAGTTTGCCAGGCTGGTTGCTCCGTCCGATATGTCGGTAATGATTCTCGGTGCCAACGGAACCGGCAAAGAATCGATAGCACAAACCATCCATAACAACAGCGAACGCTGGAATATGCCGTTCGTCGCGATAAACTGCGGGGCGTTACCGCGTGAACTGGCCGCCTCGCTCTTCTTCGGGCACGAGAAAGGGTCGTTTACCGGTGCCGACAGCGCCAAGACCGGATATTTCGACATGGCGAAAGGCGGCACGCTGTTTCTGGACGAAATAGGGACGATGTCCTACGAGATACAGTCCTTGCTCCTGCGGGTATTGCAGGAGAATACCTATGCTCCGGTAGGCGGCAGGGAACGGACAGCCGATGTGCGGATAATTGCCGCCACGAACGAGGATATGCAACTGGCCATCCGGGAGGGACGTTTCAGGGAAGACCTCTACCACCGGCTGAACGAGTTCGAGATTCGGCAGCCGTCGTTGGCAGAGTGTCCGGAAGACATCCTGCCGCTGGCCGAATTTTTCCGTGAACGTCATTCCAAAGAACTGAAACGGGAAACGCAAGGCTTTACGGACGATGCCAGGCGCAGGATGCTCGCCTATCACTGGCCGGGCAACGTGCGGGAGTTGCAGAACCGAATCAAACGTGCCGTACTGGTCACGGGAAACGCCGATGCTGAATATGGAAGCGTTGGATATGGAAATCCGTCCATGCGTAAATGACGATGCCCCTTCACGTACCGTCCTGCCCCTGAGAGATGAATCGATGGAGAAAGAGAGCATTATCAATGCTCTGAAGGTTTGCAACGGACACCGGGAACAAGCCGCGGCGATGCTGAATATCAATCCGGCAACGCTGTACCGGAAAATGAAGAAATACGGGCTGAAGTGAAATTGATAACTGTAATTAATGGAAATATCGCTGAATATATGTAATTTTGCAATTAAATAGAGAAAAATCGGCTTACTGTCAATAGGGCAGTTGCCGACGATATATAACATAAGACCGCAAGGCGTTTCTAATGGGAATCTGGTAAATTAACATTAACAGGAACTATTGCGTGATTGCTTATGCTATGCCTACGCATAGCGTGCATTCACCTATTCCTGTTAAGGCATTCCAGAGCCTCCATTAGAAGTAGCGTGTTTGCACGCTTCTTTTTTTTGACGGCTTCCGGTTGAGAGTAAAATTAAAAACCGGGGTATATGCCAAAAATCCAAGCAGTAACGGCTATGACACTGGACGGCTTTCTGCCGGATGCCGCCGATATATCGATGCGATGGGTAATGAACCACAGGAAAGGTTTTGCCCATTGGCGGGAACGCTGTGACGCAAGGATTTTACCCCATTCCATTTTGGACCTGCTTTGCGAAAAAGACGGCAAAGGCAATACCTTTACCTATTTGGCCGAAGTTTCCGATTCCGAATCGTTGGAACTGCTCCGAGGGCTTTCCCTTTACAACCTCGTGGACGAACTGATCGTTTACCTGCTTCCCATTTCCTCCGGCGGGGGAACTTCCATACAAAACATTCTTCCTACTCTGCAATGGCGGTTGCATGAAGCCACTACCTTTTCCAACGGTATCTGCCGGTTGATTTATCGCAACCCTCGCAAGATGTAACTTGCACATTGCGGGAATCCTTGCATTTTGCAAGACCGTTTTTTCATTTCAACTTTCCTCTGATAATTTTTATTTCGCTGTATTTCAGCGGAATGCCTGTGTTATTCCGTGAAATGCAGGGTCATTGGTATGCCATTAGCCCTATATCATAGTATAACCTGTTGCGCGACAAGGTGTAATCAGTCATTATTTACACTCAAAAGACAGATCATATTATGATACAGATAGACCGTGAGACGTTCCAGATGATGCTTCACCAAATCATGGAACGGTTCGACAAGATTGAAGACAAGCTGAGCCGCATGAACCGGCAGACCTCTGCCCTTGACGGCGACAAGCTGCTGGATAACCAGGACATGTGCGAGTTGCTCGGTATCACGAAACGTACCCTTGCACGGTACCGCCAGAAAAAACTCGTGACTTACTACATGATAGACGGGCGTACCTATTACAAATCATCCGAGGTCAAGGAATTTCTGAACCGGAAAGGCAGGCTCTCCCTCGCGGAAATGGAGCGAAACAGAATCAATGTTTAACAAATTAAAATGAAGAATTGCAATGGAAATTATCAGTATGGACATCCGGACTTTCGACGCGCTCATGACGCGTGTGAAAACCATCGAGGAAAAGGCCGACATACTATGTAAACGGCAGGAAGACCTCGGCTTGAAAAAATGGCTGGACAACCAGGAGGTATGCGACATTCTTGGCATATCGAAGCGTACCCTACAGGAGTACCGGGCCAAAGGATTACTGCCTTTCGGCAGGATCAAGAACAAGCTGTTCTACAAGCCTGAAGACGTGGAGAAAGTATTACAGTCGTATTATCATGCTAATTCAAAGAAACTATGAACCATTATTTCATTGACAAGCAAGACCCGCGTGTAGCCGACCTTCTCCGCCGTCTGGAGAATACCGGCAGGGCACTGAAGAAAATGGAACCGAACTGTCAACGCTCGTTCAACGGCGAACGTTTCATGAATGATGTGGAACTGGCAAAACTCCTGCGTATCAGCCGCCGCACCTTGCAGGAATACCGGTCATTGCGCATCCTGCCTTACTACCTGATACAAGGCAAGGTGCTGTACAAGGAATCGGAAATTCAGCAACTGCTGGAAGAGGCGCATAGAAAGTGCCTTGACGAACAACAGAAATGGTTATGATCTGAGCAAGCGGTTCCAACGGAACAGTACGAGAGGAACAGCCCGATAATACGGATTGTTCCTCTCATTTTTATTGCCGCTTGTTTACACAGTCTTTCTTTTCCGCTTGGGCTTGGCGATAACTTCTTCTTCGTAGAGGTTTACCGGCCGTTTTGCCGACATTTCACGTAATGCTTTCGTGTCCTCGTCCACTTTCCGGCTTTTCACCTCAGCATATATCTGGGTAGTCGTGATGCTGGTATGTCCCATCATGCGGCTCACGGTTTCTATCGGAATACCCAACGAGAGCGTGATATGCGTTCCGAAATTATGCCTCGCCTTGTGGAAAGTCATGTAGAATCCGTATTGTTTTCCGACCTCTTTCGTGAGTTTAATCAAATATCCGCGACAATACACGTTGAAAATCTTGTCGCTCCGACGTTCCGGCTTGTACTTCTCTATAATCCGCAAGGGAATATCCAACAATCGGATATAAGAGGCGACATCCGTTTTTTTTCGCCGGATACGAATCCACTGACTTCCGTCCTCCTTCTGTATGATATCCTTTTCCGACAAGCGTTTCAGGTCGGCATAAGCCAGACCCGTGAACGTCGAAAAAATGAACCAGTCACGGACACGTTGCAGGTTGGGTTTATCGAGTTGTGTCGCCATCAGTTTCGTCAGGTCCTCGTATTTCAGATGGCGGCTTTTGCGCTTCGGAAGTGCCGGATGCAGTTCATCGTAAGGGTCGCGGCGTAATGTTCCCTGGCTCACCGCTCGTTTGGTCATCTTTTTCAAGCGGTACAAGTGTTCATGCACGGTTTTCTGCTGCATACCGCAATTGCTTCGCAGGTACAACTCGAAATCATCATAAAAATCCTGGTCGAGACTTTTCAGGGTGACATCTTCCGTTTTCTTTTTATCCCGTATAAACTCATGCAAGTGTCTGTAGGAACGGGTATAGCTTTCGTAACTCCCTTCCTCCCGGTCCACGCCGATTCTTTTCTTGAACTCCTCGTTATGTTCCGTAAACAGTGCCAGTAAGGTCAGTTTTTTCTCACCGATACCCAGCATGGCATTCTTGATCAATTCCGCTGTAACGAAACCCAGACTGTTTTTGATACGCTTGTAATGTCCACGGATCTGTTTGTCCAGGTCGACTATGGCGCGGTTCACGGTAATGGCATTTTCGCTTCTGCCGTCGGCACGTCCTGTTTCCGGATTCCACAGGGCGGGATTTACGGCTACCTTGATGCCTATTTGTTCCCATTTGGCATCGACACTTACCTTGCACAACAGCTGGCATGTTCCATCTTTGCGTACCTTTGTGCGGTTGATATAGAACAGGATGGCAAACGTGCTGCGGTGCTTTATCTCTTTATTCCGAATGTTGTTATTTACGTTCATGGCTGATAAGTTTAATATTAGACATACAGGTTAAATGGCAACCGAGAACCGCTCGGCAATCTTGGCATCGAGCATACGGGTGTCGTTCTCTACTTTATCATCGGTCACATGGGCATAAATCTGGGTGGTGCTTATCCGTTCATGCCCCAATATCTTGCTCACGGTTTCAAGCGGGACTCCGTTCGACAGAAGTACGGTCGTCGCGCTGGTATGGCGGGCCTGATGGAATACGAGTCGTTGCTTGATACCGCACAGGTCTGCGATGGTTTTCAGCGCGTTATTCAATTCGCTGTTGCTGTACATCGGCAGCAGTTTTCCTTCCGGTGCGGCATCCCTGTACTTTTCAAGGATATAGAGCGGAATATCCAGTAAGGGGACCTCATAGCTGATTTTTGTTTTCTTGCGGGAGGTCTTAATCCACAATGTGCCGTCCTCGACAGCCACGAGGTCTTCATCCGACAAGCGGCACATATCCCCGTATGGAATGCCGGTAAAGCAGGAAAAGAGAAACAGATCACGGATATGGTAGAGTTTCCTGTTATGGAGCGGTGTCGACATGATGCGTTCCAGTTCATGCTCCGTGAGATACTTTATTTCCCTTGCCGGTCGTTCCGCCTCATAGCCTGCAAACGGATTGGACGTCAGGATACCTGCCGACTTCGCTTTCCGGATAACCGTCATCAGCTGTGTGGTCAGCAGCAGAATAGTTCCCGCACTCAGTTGGCAGTCCGTCCGCAGGTATAGATCATATTTGTCTATGAAAGACCTGTCCAATGCCGTGAAGGGAATGTCCGAAAGGTTGTATTCCTTGTTGAGAAACTGCATGAGTTGGCCACAAGCATACTTGTAGGATGTGGCCGTGCTTTCCTCACGATTGATTCCGACTTTTTTCTCGAATTTCTTTATGAAACTGAGGAAGAACGCCACCAAAGTTTCCTGCCCGTAAGCCATGCCCAAAAGGATACATTTCACCTCCTCGGCTGATACTTTCTCCCGAAGGGCAAACAAGTCCTGATAGATGGAGAGTGCCGAAGCGCGTATCTCGTCCAACTGCCGGTTGATTTCCCTTGACCTTGCGCTCTTCCCCGTGGCACGACCGGAAAGCCATGCCGATTCCGGAGCCGTCATCTTCATGCTGAAGGCCGCCTCGGAATACTTGCCTACATTCAACCTGCCCATAATCGGGCACTCTCCCTGCTCGTCCGCTTCGCTCTTTTTCAGGTAGAACGAAACCCTTACATCTTCTTGATTCATAGCTCTATACTTTTAATTGCAAAATTAACCGGTATAGAGTTACCTGTCAGCATGAAAAATATGGCAGAACATAGAAACAGCCCCTTGAAACAGAAAACAATAGGCATATTTTACCGATATACGGAAAATTCTGCGTATCTTTATTCTCTCAAACAAGGGTTCTTTGAGATGGCAGAGGCGAAATCAGAGTAGTTTCACGTTTCATTTTCGATGTCGTTCGACACTAAAAAAGGCAACGGATAGGTAGCAAAATTACCTCACAACTCCTCAATATCCCGCTTTTTTGGAAAAAGGAAGAATACAGTCATTCAACACCCAATTCCTTTAGTCTCCAACCACTTACTTTATTCCGCCAAAATCTGCCTGAATCTCACGAATTCTTGTTATATTTGTATCATACCACGACCCAAATGAGATATTTACTCTTCGTTGTCATCGGCCTAATCGGGTGTTTCCCGCTCCGGGCCCAAACCCCGGAAGACAATCTGCGGGACGAAGAGTATTATCCCTTTCAGAACGGTTACGAAGAGCCTTACAGCCCGATGATCGACACCGATTCGTCGCTCTTCTACCGAGCGATCCAAAGTACGGGCGACCTGTTCCGGGACGCCACGGACTTCAAATTCTCATTCGTGGCCTACAACCGCCGCGGAGAACCGTACCGGCCCGACCGGATGTCGCTGAACGGCATCCGGCTGCCGTCGCGCTACATTCCGTCGATGAATGCCTTGTATCCCCAAAAGTACGGAGAGCCGATGAACGGATGGCATTTACCGACGACTCTGGACGCCGAATACCGAACCTCCGAAGAGCCACTGCTCCCGGAGCGCAATGCGGCACTCCAATTCTCCGGCCGCAACTACCTGATGGGGCTCCGCCTGACCATCGCCGAAAACCTCGGCCGGAACTGGGACCTTGCGGCGACCGTACAGGGCCGCACGGGACGGGACCTTTATGCCGACGGCGTATTCAGCAATTCGCTGAATGCAGCGATACTTCTATCCAAAAGATTCGGAGACAGGCATCTCTTCTCGTTGCTGACCGTCGTACCGGTTTCGATGCGAAGTCTGCGCACCTCATCGACACGGGAAGCCTTCGACCTGACGGGAAATCCCCTCTACAACCCTTCGTGGGGCTATCAGGACGGAAAAGTGCGCAGCGGGCGCATCCGACGCGAAGCGGTTCCTCTGGCCGCAGCCGCATACCGGGTCCGCCTGACGGATGCGACTTCGCTCGCAGCGACCTTCACGGCGGAAACGGGCATCAGACGTTACAGTTCGCTGGCATGGTACGACGCTCCGAGCCCGATGCCGGACTACTACCGCTGGATGCCCGGCTACCAGACGGACCCCGTAACCCGGCTCGAACTGGAAAATATCTGGCGGGCGAACTATGTCCGCTACACCCAAATCGACTGGGACGAATTTTACCGGCAAAACAGAAACAGCAAGGACGGCAGCGCGACCTATCTCATGGAGGACCGTGTAGAGCGCATCGCCAATATCCAACTCCTCGCGGAAGGCGTTACCCGAATCAACGAACGACTGACGGTACGCTACGGCATCCGAGCGGCCCGGATGGACTCCCGGTTCTATAAACAGATGAGGGATTTGATGGGACGCAATTATTTCGTCGATCGCGACTATTACCTGATCGACGACGGCGTCTATGGCAACAAGCTCCAGAACGACCTGCGTCATCCCGACCGGATCATCCGCGAGGGCGATCGCTTCGGCTACGACTACGACTTGCGGCGTAATGAAATCGGCGCCGGAGGTTCACTCGAATACCGTGCCGACCGCCTGCGGGCTTTTATCGCAGCCGAGGTCGGAACCAGCTCCGTATTCCGCCGGGGACACTACGAAAAAGAGCTTTTCGCCGGCAATAAATCCTTCGGAAAATCGCGGGCGCTGCATTTCGCGCCCTACCTGTTCCGCGCCTCGGCAGGCTACTCCTTCTCGGTACAGCATCATCTGGAAATGACGGTTTACGCCTCATCACGGACACCCGACGGAGACGACCTTTTCCTGAACCTCGAATACAACAACCGACCGGTAGAGGATCCCACCGAGGAGAAACGGTACGGGGCCGAACTGAACTACACCTGGTCCGGGCGCAACGTGCGCTTTCGGGCTACGCTCTTCGTCGTCCGCACTGCGGACGGCATGCAGGTACGGCACTACTACGACGATTTCTACGCAACATACAGCGACATGGCGGCCCCCGGCATCGGAACGCTCCGTTACGGCGCGGAAGCGACCGCCCTGATCCGGCTGGCATACCGCTGGAACCTCACGCTGGCAGCCAGCGCCGGACGTTACCGCTATGCGGTCAATCCCGTCGTCACGGTCTATGCCGACGCGAACAACGAGGTGTTGGACCGCAACGCCACGAGCTACATGGGCGACTGCTCGGTCGGCAACACGCCCCAACTGACGGGTTTCGCGGGCCTCAATTATTACGGTCCGAAAGGCTGGGGCGTACAGGCGGAGGCCGCATGGGCCGGGAATCGGTTCGTCGAGCCGTCGCTGGTACGACGCACGTCGCGCATCGCCCGGCAACAGGCCGAATCGCCGGAAGCCTTCGAGCTGTTTACCCGCCAGGAGCGGCTCGGAGATGCGCTTACATTGAATGTCACGCTTTTCAAATCGTTTTATTTCAACGCCTCGCGTCTGACTCTGATGCTCTCGGTACGCAACCTTCTCAACGACAGGGACCAACTCTTCAGCGGCTACGAATCTCCCCGCGTACGCCGTATCCGGACCGCAGACACGTATGTTTACCGACCGCTGGACACCCGTTATCTGTATGCGTATCCCCGGACCTTTTACGCCTCCATATCTTACAAATTTTAATATCGGTTCGATTTTTTCGGGAATAATTTGGCAATTCAACGGATTTTCCATAAATTGAGTCCGAAAAATTTAAAAACGACTCGACTTATGATTATCGGTATTCCAAAAGAGATTAAAAACAACGAAAACCGGGTTTCGCTCACCCCGTCCGGAGCCAAAGAGCTTACCAAACGTGGGCATAAAGTGTATGTGCAGGCGACTGCCGGTGCAAACAGCGGATTCCCGGACAAAGACTACGTCGCCGCAGGCGCCGAACTGCTGCCTACCATCGAAGAGGTCTATGCCAAAGCCGAAATGATCATCAAGGTCAAGGAGCCGATAGAGCCTGAATACAAACTCATCCGCCAAGGACAACTGGTATTCACCTATTTTCACTTCGCCAGCAGCGAACCGCTGACCCGGGCAATGGTCGAAAGTGGTGCGATCTGCTGCGCTTACGAAACCGTCGAAGCATCCGACCGTTCGCTGCCTCTGCTGATTCCCATGTCGGAAGTCGCAGGGCGTATGGCGACGCAGGAGGGTTGTTACTTCCTCGAAAAACCGCACGGCGGAAAAGGGAAGCTGCTGGGCGGCATGCCGGGCGTGAAGCCCGCCAAGGTATTCGTGATCGGAGCCGGTGTCGTAGGCACGGCGGCGGCACGTATGGCGGCCGGCCTGGGTGCCGACGTGACGATCTGCGACATCTCCCTCAAGCGTCTGGCCTACCTGACGGACGTGATGCCCCAAAACGTAAAAACGCTTATGTCGTCGGAATACAACATCCGCGAAGAGCTCAAGACCGCCGACCTGGTGATCGGCTCGGTGCTGATTCCCGGTGCGAAAGCCCCGAAACTCGTGACGCGCGACATGCTTAAGGATATGGAGCCTGGATCGGTTCTGGTCGATGTGGCCATCGATCAGGGCGGCTGCTTCGAAACCTCGCGGCCGACGACCCATGAGGAGCCGACCTACTTCGTCGATGGCATTCTGCACTACTGTGTCGCCAACATCCCCGGTGCGGTGCCCTACACCTCGACGCTCGGACTTACGAACGCAACGCTGCCGTACGCCATCCAACTGGCGGACAAGGGTTGGCGTCGCGCCTGCAAGGAGAATCACGAACTGGAGTTAGGATTGAACGTCGTCGAAGGAAAGGTCGTTTACAAACAAGTAGCGGATGCCTGGGGACTGAAATACGAACCGCTGGCCCTGTAAAGCCGACCCCGCAAACGATACAGTCGGAAAATCCGGCGATAGCCGCGCTTCCGACACTCTGGTCCCCGTCGTTTCGGACCGAAAGACAAAGCCTCGTATTCTTTTCGGAATACGAGGCTTTTGTATAATTATATGTCCCCCAAGCGGGCTTTTATACTTTATCTTATTTTTGCAACGCCTCCCAGAGCATATCCTTGAGCCGGGGAATGTTCATACCCGATATCGAGGAAATGAAGACCGAAGGAACCCCCTCGGGCAGATGGCTTTTCATCTCTTCGATCAGGTCCTCGTCGAGCATATCGCATTTGGTGATGGCCAGCAGGCGCTCCTTGTCGAGCAATTCCGGATTATACTGGGTCAATTCGCCCAACAGGACCGCGTAATCCTTGCGGATGTCGTCGCTGTCGGCAGGAATCATAAAGAGGAGCACCGAATTGCGTTCGATATGGCGCAGGAAACGGGTTCCCAATCCCTTGCCTTCGTGAGCTCCTTCGATGATGCCCGGTATATCGGCCATGACGAACGAATGGTGATCGCGGCACTCGACGATACCCAGGTTGGGTTCGA
>ULTF01002803.1_pt1 | contig 13513 bp, 8 predicted proteins | sample 1957371 | NCBI WGS metagenome assembly ULTF01 (sample SAMEA4835727, study PRJEB28245) | human gut metagenome | biome: gut microbiome; material: fecal sample | place: Denmark | collected 2008
CTGCTCAAAGATTGTTTTATTCTTTGCCTGCTGCAACAGACGTGCCTCCGCAGTCGACAGCGCACGTTCCGTATTAAGATTATCTTCCTGTTGTTTCGCTATAGTCTGAGGAAGCTGTTCCGGAAATTCAATACCTTTCTGTTGCTCCCGAAGTTCTTCAATGACAACGGACAGTTGTTTCATTTCTCCTTGCAGGCCGGAAAGACGATTTTGTACTCCTTCCACTTGTTTACGAGCCCTTTCCAACACCTCATTCAATTCTTTTTCTCTTCGGGCAACAGCAGCCTCAGCTTCGTCCGCACTCTTCCCTTTTAATAACAAAGAACGTTCCTGTCGGAGTGCATCCAACGCTTTAGCGATCACTTCGAATCTTTGTTGCTCATCAACAGCTGCTTTCTGTAAAATAGCCGACTGTTCTTTAGCTGCTGATACCTTTTGCGCAGCCAAACGACACTGTGAGACATTCTCACGCAGAGCATCACAGTGTGTCCGCAATTTCTTTATTTTCTCATCGTTCTGCTGCCATTCCGCATACAGATGCTGATAAGCTGAAATACGTTCCGCCAACTCATTTAACCGATTCTGTATATGTTCTTCCTCTCCAGCCGGCAATCCTTCTTGTTGTAAAACGGACAACTGTTCTTTTATCTGTACCTCAGTTGCCCTTTGATGGGTTAAATCTCGTTGCAGGACAATGCTGCGATTATTTATCTGCTGATAAGCAGACACTGCGGTATTATATTCCTGTTCCATATTCCGGTAAAGAGTATCCACTACCTCTTGTTCCCGATGATAAGGATGTGTCGTACTTCCACAAACCGGACAAGCCTCCCCTTCCTGCAACTGCTGACGCAATGCTTTCACATCCTTTCCTACCGCCATACGGGCATTTTCATAAAGCCGCTGCAAGGCTTTAACTACAGCATCCTGCTCTGCCAACTGCTGTGTACAAGCAGTCACTTCCTTTTCTAGTTTCTCTATATCCTGCTTCGCATTCGATTGTTCTTCAGTCAATTTCTTTATATTCTGCAAGCGCGTCAGTTCTTTTTGAATTTTACCCTGTTCATCTACCAAAGAAGGATAACCGAAAGAATTTAACCGGCCAAGGCGTTCTTCATTCACCTTTGTCCATGTTTCCAATGTATCCTTTTCCTCATTAAGGATGACTTCAATCTGTTCCAGCTGCAGTGACTCCACATCCGTACGATTCAACAGACGACTCAAAGAATGATAGGAAATCCGTAACTGCTCTACCGCAGATGCAGATTTCTTCTCCTGATCCGCCACCTGCTGACGGGCAGCCTGCAAAATTTGTTGCGACTGTATATACCCCGCCTGCTGCGACTGTATTTGTACATCCAGCTGACGTGCCTTTTTCAAATCCGGCTGTATCGCTTCCCACTGTGCTTTAAAATGAACCAGCCCTTCTTCCTGAACAACCAAAGCATCCTGTAGATTCTTTTGTTTATTCAGTTCCTCCTGCTCTTCCTGCTGCTTTTTCATCCAAAGAGCTTCCTGCATTTTCAATGAACGAACCACATTCAATTGCGCATTCAGTTCTGCCAGCAATTTAATCCCTGCCGCACGTTTCTCAACTAACTGTTCTTTCTCATTTTGCAAGGTTAAAAGTTCTTCCTCCGGCAACAACTCAATCACACTCATCTTACTTTGAATCATTGCCACCTCTTCTTGTGCAGCCTTATTCCGGGCAAAAATCTCCTGGGAGATGCGGGAATAAACTCCTGTTCCCGTCAATTTCTCCAGTAGTTCCGCTTTCGCTGCCCCTCTGGATTTCAAAAAAGTTGCAAAGTCGTTTTGTGCCAGCAATACGGTACGGGTAAATTGCTCATACGTCAAACCGACCAACTCTACCAACTGTGCCAGCAATTCTTTCTTCGTTCCCTGAAATTCTTTTTCCGTATCCAAATCTTTCACTTCCAACACTTGAGGCTGTAAAGAACCACTCGCCTTATTCCTTGTCCGTCTGACCGACCACCGGGAACGATATCGATGTCCGTCCACTCCTTGAAAATCGACCTCCGCATATCCGTCACTCGTCCCCCGACGAAGCAGATTTCTCACATCTGACTGATTGATCTGGTTATCTCCCACATCTGCCAGATTGATACTCTCCACCGAAGCCGCAAAACGGGGAGCCTTATCATATAATGCCAGACACAGAGCATCCAACAAAGTCGACTTTCCCGCTCCTGTAGCACCGGAAATTGCAAATATACCAGCCGAAGATAACGGTTCCACCGTAAAATCTATTTCAACACTGCCTTCTATCGAAGTCAGATTCTTCAATCTTATTGCTATAATTTTCATTCTCCTTCCTCCTCTTCTTTACGAGTTGCGGAAATATATGCTTCCTGAAATAAATCAGTCAGGTCGGCAGGCATTTCCGTCTGATAAACCTTTTCGAATGCAGATTGAGCAATCTGCAACGGAGACATTTCCTGCAATCCCTTTTTCCAGCCATCAGCCTCCTTTTCTACTCTTTCTTCCTGACGATAAGCAGAAACGATACGTGCCAGACGATATTTCTTACCAGCCAATGCCTCTTCTATTTCCTGACGAAGCATAGGTTCCGGTTCTTCAAGCAAAACCTTGACTTCCAGATAAGGAGCTTCTCCATCCACCTCCGGTAAATCTCTTAATATTTCTATTATTTTTTCCGGTGAAGCAGCCTCTCCACCCGGCACACTGATAAGAGGTATGGATTGTGGACACTCTATCCTTCTGATATCAACCGCACAGCCTTCATCTAAAGTCACCATCACCACTCCGTGATGATAATGCTTCTCGGCAAAAGACATAGGAATCGGACTTCCGGCATATCTTACATTCTCCCTGCCGGATACCCGCTGTGCTTTATGGATATGTCCCAAAGCCGTATACGCTATCTTTTCCGAAAAAGTATCGGGTGATACACATTCCAAACCACCAATCACTGTCCGTTCGCTATAATCCTTCTCGGCAATCTCTGATCCGGTAGCCTGCAAATGACCGACAGCAAGAATAGCCTGATTCGTTTCCCGGCGTGCCCACAATCTTTGCAAAAGTCGCGCATAAAGTTCTCGAACTCCTTCCATATATGGATTTCCTTCTGTCTCCACTATCGGATAATCTCCCTGCCGCAAAAAAGGAACAGCCATACAAAGTACTTCTGCTTCCCCTTCACAATTCTTCAATTCTATTGTCAAATGATCATAGTCAATCTCTCCGCCCTCCAATTTGCGCACTACCCCTCTGACTTCCGTCCGCATCGCCTGCAACAAAGGCAGAGGAGCTTCCAAACGCGCCGCAGAGTCATGATTACCGGCAACAATCACAATTTGCAGTTTCGGATTCTCCGCAGTCACCCGATAAATAAACTCATAATATATGCGCTGAGACGCAGCAGAAGGATTGGAAACATCAAACACGTCTCCGGCTATAACCAATGCATCAATCTCGTTTTGTCGGATTTCTTCGGTCAGCCAATCAAGAAAAGCCTTATGTTCTTCCGCGCGGTCGTAACCAAAAAATGTCTGTCCTAAATGCCAATCGGCAGTATGTAGTATACGTATCATATCATTATCTGTCTATAACAGAAGACAAAAATAACATAATCGCAAAGATTATGTTGTATCCTACTGCTTTTTTTACCAATAATCATGTATCTTTGCATATATATAAAAATAAACTCCCCATGAAGATACTATATTATATTTATCAAATTTGTATTGCTTTACCTATCCTATTGGTATTGACTATTCTTACAGCGATTGTCACCATTGTAGGCTCTTTACTAGGAGGAGCTCATTTCTGGGGATACTATCCGGGCAAAATATGGTCACAACTCATCTGTCTTTTTCTGTTGATTCCTGTAAAGATTCACGGTCGTGAAAAATTACACGGGAAGACCTCTTATATCTTTGTGCCGAATCATCAGGGATCCTTCGATATTTTTCTTATTTATGGATTCATCGGAAGAAATTTCAAGTGGATGATGAAAAAAAGCCTGCGTAAGATACCATTTGTAGGAAAAGCATGTGAAAGTGCAGGACACATTTTTGTAGACCGGTCCGGTCCCAAAAAAGTACTGGAGACCATTCGGCAAGCAAAAGATTCGCTGAAAGACGGGGTATCCTTAGTCGTTTTTCCCGAAGGAGCACGTACTTTCACCGGACACATGGGATATTTCAAAAAAGGGGCGTTTCAATTGGCAGATGACTTGCAGCTGGCAGTTGTTCCCGTTACAATCGACGGTTCTTTTGAAATCCTGCCACGTACAGGCAAATGGATACATCGCCATCGCATGATTCTGACCATTCATGACCCTATTCCTCCTAAAGGAAAAGGTATGGAAAACATAAAAGCTACTATGGCAGAGGCTTATGCTGCTGTTGAGAGTGCACTTCCTGAAAAGCATAAAGGAATGATCACAAACGAAGACCAGGATCGGTAAGAAACGAAATGCGGGGATACTCACGCACCCCCGCATACCTAACCAGTCTTTATGCATTAATCTATTAAATCAAAAAGTCTATATATTATGTAGAAATCTTATTGTCTGGTTAGACATCATTTGCAATTCCTGGAATGTCAAAGCAAATCCTCTTCTTATTTCTTCTTCTAATCGCTCTAAAGAGAAGTACTCTGCTTTTATTCCATTGATTTTGCCTCTAAAATAATTATTGTATTGTTCATGCAATGTATCTGGAGTAACTAAACCTCCAAAACCATATTCCCCCACTACAATAACCGGTTTTCGTTGTAATACCCCTTCATAGGCTATACCCCTTGCGCCAATGATAAGCCCAGCCTCATTTACAGCTTCACTTATCTCCTCGTCAGAAAAGATATATCTCACCTGATACTCTTGTATTGTATCTAATAGAATACTTACTCTCAATTTTGCACGGGGACAATCAATCCCGACTGCAATAGAAGAATTATATTCAATAGATTGCTGTTTGTCACCTTCCCAAGTGCCAATAGCAACTGTATGATGACTATTCATTATATAAAAGTTAAGGTCTAGTTCCTTATTTACTCTATTACTAGTTCTCCGTATACGTATCCGCCTCCGGCTACTTTAAATTCTAGTTTATAAACGCCCGGAGCCCATCCTTCTATAGAGAAAGAAGTTGTTTGTCCAGGAGCCGTTACCTGACAGACTTCCTGTACTTGTCCATCCACTAGTATTTTCACTTCGCCCAAAGGAGCTGTGAAAATGATTTCTACAATATTATCATCTGTAGAAACAGACGCACTAATAGGTATTACAGGAATAGAACGACTTGTCGTAGTCGGAACTTCTCCTTTTAACACAAGAGGCAGTTTTCTCTCTACCCGTTCTGTACTCTCAATAGCGATCATATTCCCTGCAATAAATAATGCAGCTAGAAAAGATAAAATAAAACGTACTTTCATAATTATATTGCTTTTTTGTTTCGCCAAAAGTACGGTATGTATTCGAAAAAACAAAAAAATCAACCCGGACAAATTACAAGAGGTTAATGAAAAGTAACAACCTATTAATCAACATATTATTAATTATCAATTTAACATTTACCCGGACAATCCATTTTTTATTTCTCAGAATTCCTTCAAAAAAAGGTCCAAATCATCTTGCGGAGAAATGCCTAATCGACCTTTAAGCCTGCCTTTTGCCCTCGTTACAGAATCAGAAGTAGTATGAAAGATACAACTTAGCTCTTCGTGACTCAAACCAAATTTAAGAAAACAGCAAATCTCAAGATCATGTTTAGTAAGAGTTGGAGCTCTTTCCAATAAACGACTAACATAATTCCAATAAATCAAATCAAACAGACTAAATAACTTCTGACGCTCTTCATTAGAAAGTTTTCCTCTTAAGGTCCCCTCTTTTATTGCCAATAGAAGCCGAAATGCATGTATAAATGAGCCTGAAGATATACCAACATTTAATTCACCCCCCAGTGCTTTCAGATGTTCCGACAAAGTTTTATTCTGCATGGTTAAAAGAACAATCTTTCCATTGAGTTCTCCTACTTTAGTACGATTTTCTTCTAACACCAGATTTTCCTTTAACACCTGATCTTTTGATATTTGAATATCCTCTATTTCCTGTTGGTATCGTTCTATTTCTTCTTCATTCTCTTGAATCTGTAATTCAATCTCGGCTATTTTCTTTTTGTTATTCCTATTTTTATAATAATAATAACACATACATGCAACAACAAATAAAAAAGCAATCGTACCCCACAGAATAAAGTTCGTATATCGTACTTTCATTTGCAAATTATCATTCCGTAGTTTTTCATTCTCATATTTTTTCTGTAAGCTTGCTATTAACTCTCGTGAGTTAAGCTCCTCCATAGCATTAGTTATGGAATCTGCCAATTCATGATAAACTATTGCCTCTTCAAAATTATCAATGTCTTTTTCCAAGAAATATAAACAATCGTATGCACTAATCTGTGTATATGCTTTAGAAGAGTTCGCACTCATCATTAAATATTTTCTAGCATTTTCTGTCTGCCCCATTTGCATATATAAATATCCTAAAGACAAACATTCCATATATTTCTTTTCTTCATCTGTTTCTTTTTCATAAGCAGCTAAGAAATAACGTTCTGCTTCTGATAAATTTTGCATGGAGCGATACAATATACCTAATTCATGCAATATTGTAATTTCAGATAAATAATTCTTCTGTACTGCTATTTCTAATGCATTATTATAATATAAGGAACAGCTATCCCATTCAGACTTAAACAAATAAACTCTAGCAATATTCAAACTAGCACTAATAACCGAAAGAGAATCCTTTAACTGCTTATATGTAGTAAGTGCTTCCCTAAAATTCGTCAAAGCATCATCGTACAAGTCCTGTTTTCGATTAATCATACCAACCTCTTCTGCTATCAATGCCAACATTTTATGATCTTTAGTTCTTTCATAAATATCTTTAGCAGCAAGAAAAAATTTCAAGGCTTCTTCCTCCTTATCCAATTCAAGCATAACTCTTCCATGATAAAATAGAGCCTTTGCATACATTACTGGGGAAGTCTGAGTTATTGTATAGTAATTCAAGGCTAATGCAATCAACGAATCCGAACTAAACTTCATATAATTCTTATCCATTGCCTGCGTCATCAGAAGAGCATAAGTCGCCTGTGACTCGCCCCACAATTTTTCAGGTTCAGGAATACCTTTTAATAGATTTAGAGCACTATCCGGACAGAGATCCATACACTTTTCCACATTTGAAAAAGTCATGTTGAGAGCGTCCATATCTCTATGACAGGAAACTATCAAAAAAGAAAGAATAAAGAAAAAAGCAATACGAATAGAAAAGGACGTTTTCATCTTATCTTGAGTTTTATGCAAAAATACGCAAAAAACTCAAGATTTATTTCTTCGGACCTACATTTTGTTGCATCCGTTGATGTTCTTCTATCAACTGCATGTTCTCTTTGGCCTTCGTCAAGAACTCTCGCACCATCTTATTACTCTTAAAAGAATAGGGAGCATCCTTTATTATATCATCTATTTGTGGAGTCATAATAGGATATGGCAAAGAGCTGCAAAGCATTATAAAGACATTAGGTCCTAATACATTTTCATAATTATCCGAGATGAAAGTCTTGACATATTGATTCATCGCTTTCATCAGTGAATCTCCTTCTGCAAGTAACTGTTCATGAACTTCTTCCAGATCAGCACCATCCATCACCATACGGGTTTCTTTTCTTTCCAGTTCACCGATACTTTCTTCCATTGCATTCTTCTTTGCAATAAAGTCATACAATGCTGTGTTCAAAGGAGTTCCAACCGCTTTGAGATCGGTATTGCTAATAGTAATAACGATCTTGCCACTTTCCAACACAACCGGCATGACACTTTCGTCATCCATATAAAGTGTTGTCATTTGTACAGAATCGATTTTCCCTTTCATTGAAAATGATCCATGTACTACCTCGGCCGAGTCCAGTTTTGTCCATTCTCCATCCCTCAAAGTCTTCAGATATAACATTTTTCCATCCAGACCATTTACTGAAGATGTTCCTTCTATCTTATACTTATGAGTACACGAAGCTAGAAAGGGAAGCAAAAGCACAAAAGGCAAAATCTTATTCACGTTCATTGTTTCATTAAATTCTGGGTACAAAGGTACAACTGATTCGGACTTAAAAGAAACATTTTATCAATATTTAAAACTTGTAAGACTCTTTTCTTTAATAATCCTTATAAACAGAGGTGGGAGATCATTTTTTTCATTTAGTTTATCTAAATTTGCAGCCATGAAAGCAACAACTTATGCACCTTTTGCCAAACCGCTTTATGTCATGGTAAAGCCCGTGGGAGCCGTATGTAATCTCGCATGCGAATACTGCTATTATTTGGAAAAGGCGAACCTATACAAAGAAAACCCCAAACATGTAATGAGCGATGAACTACTGGAAAAGTTTATCGACGAGTATATCAGTTCTCAAACCATGCCTCAAGTGCTTTTTACCTGGCACGGTGGAGAAACGCTGATGCGTCCGCTTTCTTTTTATAAAAAGGCGATGGAACTGCAAAAGAAATACGCCCGCGGACGTACGATTGACAATTGTATCCAGACGAATGGGACCTTACTCACAGACGAATGGTGCGAGTTCTTCCGTGAAAACAACTGGCTGGTAGGGGTTTCTATTGATGGCCCGCAAGAGTTTCATGACGAATACCGCAAGAACAAAATGGGCAAACCTTCTTTCGTCAAAGTGATGCAAGGGATTAATCTCCTGAAAAAACATGGAGTAGAATGGAACGCTATGGCTGTTGTGAACGATTTCAATGCCGAATATCCATTAGACTTTTATAATTTCTTCAAAGAAATAGATTGCCATTATATCCAGTTCGCCCCGATTGTTGAACGCATTGTTTCACATCAGGACGGTCGTCATCTTGCCTCTCTGGCAGAAGGTAAAGAAGGAGCATTGGCTGATTTCTCCATAAGTCCGGAACAATGGGGTAACTTTCTCTGTACAATTTTTGATGAATGGGTAAAAGAAGATGTGGGCAAATTCTTCATACAGATATTCGATTCTACATTGGCTAACTGGATGGGTGAGCAACCGGGCGTATGTACAATGGCGAAGCATTGCGGACATGCCGGCGTTATGGAATTCAACGGAGACGTATACTCTTGTGACCACTTCGTATTCCCGGAATATAAATTGGGAAATATCTATAGCCAGACTTTGGTGGAAATGATGCATAGTGAACGACAGCAAAACTTCGGGACAATGAAATACCAATCACTCCCAACACAATGCAAGGAGTGCGACTTTCTATTTGCCTGCAACGGAGAATGTCCAAAGAACCGCTTCAGTCGGACAGCGGACGGCGAACCCGGTCTGAACTATTTGTGCAAAGGATATTACCAATACTTTCAGCATGTAGCTCCCTATATGGATTTCATGAAAAAAGAATTAATGAATCAACAGGCTCCTGCCAACATCATGAAAGCACTAAAAGACGGAAGTTTAAAAATAGAATATTAACATCATAATTTATAATTGTTATCATAAAGTAATGAACAGACTAAGACTTTATTTATTAGCGCTGACAGCGCTGCTGGTATGTACCGTAAAAGCGGACGAAGGTATGTGGTTATTGCAACTAATGCAACAGCAACATTCCATAGATATGATGAAGAAGCAAGGATTAAAACTGGAAGCCCAGGATTTATATAATCCCAATGGTGTCTCTTTGAAAGATGCAGTCGGTATATTCGGAGGAGGATGTACGGGAGAAATCATTTCACCGGAAGGCTTGATCCTAACTAACCATCACTGCGGTTATTCTTCTATCCAGCAACACAGTAGTGTAGAACACGATTATCTGACAGATGGTTTTTGGGCTACATCCAGAGATCAGGAACTTCCTACTCCGGGATTAAAGTTCACCTTCATCGAACGTATCGAAGATATAACAGATGTTGTGAATGCTAAAATCGCCGCCAAAGAGATTACAGAATCTCAGTCATTCACCGGTGCTTTCCTTGAAGGACTGGCTAAAGAACTCTATGAGAAAAGTGACCTGAAAGATAAGAAAGGCATTGTTCCGCAAGCCCTTCCTTTCTACGCAGGAAACAAATTCTACCTGTTCTACAAGAAAATATATCCGGATGTACGTATGGTTGCCGCTCCTCCTTCTTCTGTAGGTAAATTCGGTGGCGAAACAGACAACTGGATGTGGCCCCGTCATACCGGTGACTTCTCCATGTTCCGTATCTATGCAGATGCCAACGGAGAGCCGGCTGAATATAGCGCAAGCAATACTCCGCTGAAAACGAAGAAACATCTGTCAATCTCCATCAAAGGTTTAAAAGAAGGAGACTATGCAATGATCATGGGATTCCCCGGAAGAACCAGCCGTTATCTGACTGTGTCAGAAGTAAAAGAACGAATGGAATCAACCAATGAACCGCGTATCCGCATTCGTGGTGCACGCCTGGCTGTTTTGAAAGAAGTGATGAACGCCAGCGATAAAATCCGTATTCAGTATGCAAACAAATATGCAGGCTCCAGTAACTACTGGAAAAACTCTATCGGAATGAACAAAGCGATCATTGACAATGACGTATTGGGCACTAAAGCAGAACAGGAAGCTAAATTTGCTGAATTTGCAAAGGCACAAAACAATACCGAATATGCCAATGTTGTGAAAAAGATCGATGATCTGGTAGCACAAACAGCTCCTCTCAATTATCAACTGACTTGCCTGACTGAAGTTTTCTTCGGAGCTATCGAATTTGGTAACTCAATGTTAACTAAAACACGGGAAGCTTTGGTTGATAAAAACGACTCTCTGATCAAAGTTCGTCTGGAAGGTCTGAAAGAAAACTTCAAAAGCATCCATAACAAAGACTATGATCATGAAGTAGACCGCAAAGTAGCTAAAGTACTGCTTCCTCTCTATGCAGAAATGATTCCGGCAAACCAACGCCCTGCTATCTATAAAGTGATTGAACAGAAATATAAAGGAGACTACAATAAGTTCGTAGACGACATGTACGACAAGTCTATTTTTGCTAATCAGGCTAACTTTGATAAATTCCTCAAAAAGCCGACAGTAAAAGCTATTGATGAGGATCTGGCTTTGCAATATGCTCAATCCAAATACGATCAATACGGCAATCTCCTTGATCAGCTAAAAGAGCTGGACAAAGAACTTGCTCTGCTCCACAAAACTTACATCCGCGGTTTAGGCGAAATGAAATTACCTGTTCCTTCATATCCGGACGCAAACTTTACCATTCGCCTGACCTATGGTAACGTAAAACCATATGATCCGAAAGATGGTGTACACTATAACTATTACACAACAACAAAAGGTATTCTTGAAAAAGAAAATCCGGAAGACCGCGAATTTGTGGTACCGGCCAAGTTGAAAGAACTTATAGAAAAGAAAGACTACGGTCGTTATGCATTACCTAACGGTGATATGCCTGTCTGCTTCCTGTCAACCAATGACATTACCGGTGGTAACTCCGGTAGTCCGGTATTGAACGAAAACGGAGAATTGATCGGCTGTGCATTCGATGGCAACTGGGAATCTCTGAGTGGTGATATAAACTTTGATAACAACCTGCAACGCTGTATCAATCTTGATATCCGCTACGTCCTGTTTATCCTTGAGAAATTAGGAAACTGCGGCCATCTGATTAATGAAATGACTATCGTAGAATAAATGAGAAAACAAATTATATTTGCTATTTTTTCACTGGCAACTCTTAGCATCCACGCCGATGAAGGTATGTGGATGCTAACTGACCTGAAAGCACAAAATGCAGTTGCCATGCGGGAACTCGGTCTGGAGATTCCTGTTGAAGAGGTATACAATGCCAATGGCCTCTCTCTGAAAGATGCTGTTGTACACTTCGGTGGCGGATGTACCGGAGAAGTCATTTCTTCTGAAGGACTGGTACTCACCAATCATCATTGTGGTTACGGAGCTATCCAACAACATAGTAACGTAGAGCATGATTACCTGACAGAAGGATTCTGGGCTATGAACCGTGATGCAGAACTTCCCACACCGGGATTGACCGTCACTTTTATTGACCGTATCCTTGATGTAACTAGTTACGTAACCGATCAGTTGAAGAAAGATGAAGATCCGAACGGTACTAATTATCTGTCGCCAAGCTACCTAAGCAAAGTAGCAGAACGCTTCGCCAAAGATGAAAATATAGAAGTCACTCCTGCAACCAAACTTGAACTTAAAGCTTTTTACGGAGGAAATAAATATTATATGTTTGTAAAGACCGTATACAGCGATATCCGCATGGTAGGTGCTCCTCCCTCTTCTATCGGTAAATTCGGAGCCGACACAGACAACTGGATGTGGCCCCGCCATACCGGAGATTTTTCCCTCTTCCGTATCTATGCTGATAAAAACGGGAAACCTGCCGCATATTCTAAAGACAATGTTCCTTTGCAGGTAAAAAAACATTTGAAAATCAGCATTGCCGGAGTACAGGAAGGTGACTTCACCTTTGTTATGGGATTCCCGGGACGCAACTGGCGATATATGATTTCTGACGAAGTGGAAGAGCGTATGCAGACTACCAACTTTATGCGTCAACATGTACGTGGGGCCCGTCAGAAAGTTCTGATGGAGCAGATGCTGAAAGATCCTGCCGTACGAATCCATTATGCAAGTAAGTATGCATCTTCAGCCAATTACTGGAAAAATGCAATTGGTATGAACGAAGGATTAGTACGTCTCAAAGTACTGGATACCAAACGTAAGCAACAAGAAGAACTTTTGGCCCGTGGCCGCGAAAAAGGTGATGATTCTTATCAGAAGGCATTTGATGAAATACGTTCTATCGTTGCTCATCGACGGGATGCACTCTATCACCAGCAAGCCCTTAACGAAGCACTTGTCACAGCACTTGACTTTATGCGCCTCCCTTCTACGACTGAAATGGTCACTGCCCTTAAGTCAAAAAACAAAGAACAAATAAAAACAGCTACCGAAAATCTGAAACAAGCCGGTGAAAAATACTTTGCCTCCATTCCCTTCCCGGAAGTAGAGCGAATGGTTGCCAAAACCATGCTGCAAACTTATGCCAATTACATTCCGGAGGAACAACGAATCAATATTTTCGAGATCATAAACTCACGTTTCAAAGGAAATATAGATTCATTTGTAGATGCTTGTTTTGAATATTCGATTTTTGGTAATCCCAAAAACTTTGAAAAGTTTATTAAAAAGCCAAGCTTATATAAGATAGGTCATGACTGGATGGTACTTTTCAAATACTCCATCACAGATGGAATATTGAAAACTGCCATTGCTATGAAAGAGGCCAATCAGAACTACGACGCTGCTCATAAGGTATGGGTAAAAGGAATGATGGACATGAGACAAGAAAAAGGAATGCCTATCTATCCGGACGCCAATTCAACCTTACGACTGACTTACGGACAGGTACTTTCTTACGAACCTGCCGACGGAGTAGTTTATGACGCTCATACTACAC
>ULTF01024305.1_pt1 | contig 13387 bp, 10 predicted proteins | sample 1957371 | NCBI WGS metagenome assembly ULTF01 (sample SAMEA4835727, study PRJEB28245) | human gut metagenome | biome: gut microbiome; material: fecal sample | place: Denmark | collected 2008
CGTCTGTTCCTTTGGATACAGGAGAGTCTCCATCCACATTGATGCCCGTAGATGTAAAATAAATGCAAGCAGTATAGCCGCCATCTTCCTTGTTCAGTAACCCGTTTGGATCATTGTCCGGTGTTACAGCCTGAATTTCCAGAATGTCATCAACATTTTGCAGCCGTTCCGCAACCCACGCTTCAGATGGAGCAGTAATTTGTTCCAGGATACGAATATTCTCCGTCAGGTAATCGGAAAGATCCGCAATCGTCCGAATATCCATCTGCGTCTTTTTTGCCGAATTTCCATTAGAAAAGGAACGAATAACCGAGGACAAAGTAGTGTCCACCGAACTCAATTTGTCAGCTGCGATCGGAAAGCCATCGAGATTGTCAATGGAAGTGGTCTTAAGCAAAAAATTGTATGTATCGGCATTCGCATTATATCCAACGATGGCTTCGTTATAGGCAATGGAAGCTTTCTGCAAAGGAAATATTTCCCGCATAAGGATCACTCCTGCTCCAAGCAAAATCATAGTCAGAATGCTCACTACAATCCACGTGATTGGCAAGGTATTCTTTGGGGTAGTTTTCGTGTCCTGCATTATCTTACGAGCTCCGTTAATCTTTGAATGATTTTTTCGGTTGAATGCTGTTTGATCAGACCTTCTTTGGCATATGACGCAATATATAAAATCTTATTTTTCAAAAGTATTGCAGCAACACCTTCATTCAGACTGGTTGGTGACGCCGCGATTGCAACGACAGCATACTGCGTTTCCGCATCAATCTCAATAACACGTCCGTTTTCCGCAAGAAGGCGGCATAACTTCAAGAAAGGAAGGTCATTAACAGCAACTGTTGAGAATCGCACTTTCGTCTTTTCTACATTCGGAAATTTGGCAAGCACACTGAGTAAAAATGTATCTTCCTGCATACGAACCTTCTCTCTTTCAATGAATATATACAATTTCCTGCAATGATGTTTTCATCTCAGTGCGAACATCATCTTCTGTAGGAAGGGCAATTTTTGCACGAGATTGGACTTCTTCCTCAAAAAGAGGTTCCATTAAATTTACGGCAAAAGCTTTCCGGTCTTCACTGGAGTACATTTCTTTCAAAGTGTCACCTGACAAGGAATTTTGAAGCTTTTCTGTAATTGCTTTTCCTTCTGCTTCACTGATGAGATAATCGTTGCTCAGTGCCTGAAACTGCTCTGAAATAATATCATACATCTGCTGTGCATCGCCTGCATAAATTTTACTGAGAAGTGCATTGCTCACATAACCGGAAGCCGCCCCACCAGCCATGCCACCGACAAAGGTCCCGACCGCTGTTCCTACACCAGGCAAAAGTGTTGAACCAACTGCACCACCAGCAATGCCGCCAGCTGTTGTTCCCGCTACAGATGCGACAGTAATAACCAAATTTTTCAAAAGCTGTTCTTTAGAAATTCGTCCATGGAACAAATCCATGATGTCACCCACAGACAAGGCAACGACGATAACACCCGATGTGATAATCTGATTTTGAAGAATATTGGCCACATGGGCAGTAATTTGGCTTGCTGTAAGAGCAGACGTATTTTCACCGAATGCATTCAGAATAGCAGTGGAAACACCGTTACCCAGCGATTTCGCAATAGCCTCTGTCGTAGGCTGAAGTGCAGTTTTAAGCCCGGTTTTTGCAAGCTGACTTGAGATCATATAAGTTGCAAAGACGAAGCCGCCTGTCTTAAGGCCATTCAGTGCAGCATTTTTCGTGGCATCTTGAAAGCTTTCGCCATTCATTTTGCAAGAAATAAAATCAAGTGCAAAACTGATGCCAAATGAACTCGCTGCAGTGATCACACCGTTTGTGGCATCATATTTCAAGGAGTCAATATTTCCCGCTTTGACAATGTTTTGGGCTTGTTTATAAGTATACTTTCCTTGCCTTACAAAATTCACAGCTTCGGAAGGATCCGAAACACCCGGAACTTTCCCCTCGCTGATTTTCTTTTGCATCAAGCGGAGCGCTTCTTCGTATTGGTCGTAAGGAACTTCCAGCCACATTGCTGTTCCGTCAGAAGTAAGATATCGATATTCTCCTGTAACACTGTCAAATGCAGCGTTCACAGAACCACTGGCAGTGGAATAATATTTATCTTGAATATAGGTAGTCGTTCCATCTCGGTTAAGAATTTTACGGTCTGCACCATTTTTAGCGTTGTTATCTCCTATAATGGCTGCCTTTTCTCCATGCAGAACATCCGAGAGATTATTTGCACGTTCTGCCGCAAATCCATGCCCCTGTGCAGCGGTAAACTTTCGTTCCGCATATGTCTTTTCAATCGTCTGCAAGGCTCCTTGCAAATAACCACCCAGTTCACCGATAGCAGACCTTTCATTTTTACTCGCATATCCATGCAAAGCAGAAAAAGGTAAGGACCCGATCATTAGACAGACGCAAAGCAGCATTGCTGTGAAACGTTGCGATATAGATCTTTCCATTGTACTTCACCACGTGGCTTTTTAAAATCCTGTTCAACAGAACCTGTGTGCTAGCCTAATACTGTACGCTTGGCATAATTCGTTTCCAGCATGAATTATCCGATCTGCACAGCGTCATTTTTCTCAAGATTTTTGATAAGTTTAGTATAGCAGTCACAAAATGATTTGACAATTCAAAATGAGAAGAGTCTCAGAAAAAAGCGATATTATATAAGCACATTCCATTCCCAGTACAACTATAGCAAGCAGGGCGGCTGTATATACAGCCGCTATTTTGCGTTGCAAAATGCTTGTTGGGAAATCCCAAGCCCTTGAGCTATACCCATTGACTGCACGCTACGCGTTTTGAAAAACGCTCTTTTACACTCGTATACTGTGTGTTCACAATTCAAACTGTGCATTTTTGTCTAACAGCTTTTTGCGTTGCTGCCAATCTGGCATAAGTGTCGACAGTATCGCATAAAAATCCTTCGAGTGGTTTGGGTACAGAAAATGACAAAACTCGTGCAATACTACATATTCAATGCAACTGACGGGCATTTCGAGCAAGTGCCGGTTCAATGTAATGATAGCCTTCTGCGGAAGACAAGATCCCCAGCGAGTATCCATCGATCGAATATGGATTTGTGGAAATGGCACATCATATTTTCGAAATATCGGATAAAGCCGATCCACTGTCTGCTGAAATATTTCGCGGCACACCTTATTCAGATAACGGTCAACAATACGTTGTTTTTGCTCCTGATTTTCTGTGTTTTTTACAGTAAGATAGAGATAGACGCCATCGGAACGTATATCGTCCTTTTTTCCTTGCTCTACCCGCAGACGCAGACTGCGCCCCAACACGGAAAAACTTTCCCCACTGACATAATGCCGGGGCTGCGGTGCGTACTGTCGGAATTCTCGAAATTGCTGCTGTGCCTCAGCAATGTAACGGCTGCGTCGTTTCACAAATTGTGTAACAACACTTTCCGAGACATCTTTCGGAGCAGAAACATAAACAGAGGCATCCGTCCGAATCCAAAGATTGATATTGCGTACGTTCTTTCGTTCTAGCTGATAGCAGATACAACCATGCTCCGTCTCAACCGCACAAATCTGTATCATGCAAACCTCCGCAACGCAACTGTTTTAACATTTTCAATAATCATGTCAATCACATCAAAAGAAAGTACCAGGCCCCTTTCTTTTTGATAACGGTAAAACAGATCATCAATATCCTGCGAGATTCGATCATGGATCGTCAGATTGTGGGTCCAGTCTACCTGGCTATGTTTTTCGATGATTGTCGTAATATCCAGTGCCATCTCGGCGGCAAAATCAGGCTCTACTGACAATTTTTCATTGGAAAAAATCGCAGTCAGTACACCATAGAACGCCTGTGCATGGACATTTGCTCGGATGCGGTCCGGGTATGCGATAGCGCTTTTTCCCGTGCGGTAATCTTCCAAAATATCCTGCATCTTGGCCAGATATTCCGCCTCCGTTATCGTTCGGGCTTTATACAGTTCCAGCGCTTCCTTGATGCGCTTGGAAAAATTTTCATAGTATGCTGGGTTCTCCTGATACTTCGTATTGATACTCTTGGCGAGCCGTGTGCGAATCGCATCAGCTTTGGCACGCAGTGAGCCTAACTCGTTTAATTCCTTTTCAAACGCATCTCTGTCCAGAATGTCTACCGGCTCGGTGATTCGCTTCAGACCCTCTACTGAAAGGTGTACGTCCAGCAAGTTTTGCATCAGAGGTTCGTATTCCCGATTGTCGATTGAATCCCCATAACGAGGTTTCACGCTACGCCGTACCGCAGAGAAAAAGCCAAATGCTTTGATATATTTTTCCCGCTCTTCCACTGCCAGCGCCTCATAGGTTTTTTCAGAATTCAGAACAAGATTCAAGGAGCGACCAAAGTTACACAGCCGTTTGTAAAACTCTTCCCGCTTCGAACCATCCGCTAAGAAAACCTCTACCGCCTCTGCATCGGTTCCGGCAAGTGTCAGACCGGGAACAGCCGAAAGCAACTCCATCAGTGCAGAATAATCGCTGCGTACCGTTCCAATCGCAGAGAGCACGTCCACCACAACGCCTTTCAGATCATGCCCATCAAAGTTTTCCAGCCCGGCACCACTGTAAAGCTCCATTGCCTCATCCAATTTTTTGATCAGGCCCCGGTAATCCACGATCATTCCATAGCTTTTTCCCTCGCACAGGCGGTTTGTGCGGGCAATGGCCTGAAGCAAACCGTGCTCCTTAAGTTCTTTGTCCAAGTAAAGCACTTGGCAGAGCGGCTCATCAAAGCCGGTAAGCCATTTGCTGCACACGATCACAAGATCCAGTTCTCCGGCATGATACTGTGCCTTGATTGCTTCTTCATAATCATCGGCACTGCCATAGCGCTGCATCATCCGATTCCAGTAGGCAACTACCTTGTCGTCTGCTCCTTCATCTGCATCATCCACGCTCTCGCGCAGATCCGGGGCCGAGATCACAACAGCGCAGTTCAGATCGCCAAATTGCTCAAAGCATTCCAGATACCGAACGGCATCCCGCTTGTAATTGGTGGCGACCATTCCCTTGAAGCCTGTATTTTTATAGGTTCGGCAAAAGTCCTCGTTGATGTCCAAAGCGATCCGTTTGATGCGTGCATCCGTAGAGGTCAGCCGTCGGATGCTGCTCCATTTCCGGGCGAGATCATCCCGCTGTGATTCCGTCAGGCGTTTTGTTGTTTGCTGAAACCATAGGTCGATGTTCTTTTCGTCAACTTTCTGCTCCACAAAGCGGCCTTCATAGATCAGTGGAACAATTGCACCATCGGCTACACCGTCCTGAATCGTATACTTGTGAATCAGTCCGCCAAACTTTTTCAAGGTGTTCTTCTCGCTCTTCATCAAGGGCGTTCCTGTAAAACCGATATAGCAGGCGTTTGGAAAAACCGTCCGCATTTTATGTGACATTTTGCCGTAATTGGAGCGGTGGCTTTCGTCCACAAGAACAAAAATGTCCCGAGATTCGTTGCAACCGTCCAGCCGCTCGGCAGTGCTGAATTTGTTGATGATGCTGGTGACGATGTCCACCCGCTCATCCGTAACCAATCCCAGCAGATGCCGCCCATTGGTAGCACGCGCAGGGCGAAGCCGCGTGTGCGCGAATGTCGCCGTGATTTGCTTGTCCAGCTCTTTTCGGTCGGTGTCGATCACTACGCGTGGATGGTCTGCCTGCAGCTCCAGCAGCAAATATTTCGCCACCATCACCATGGTCAGACTTTTTCCGCTGCCCTGTGTATGCCAGATCACACCGCCGCGCCGATTTCCTTTTTCATCACGCTGTTTGACTGTGTGCAGAATTTCCTTCACCGCAAAATATTGCTGATATCGGCAGATCTTTTTCACATTGTAGTCAAACAGCACGAAATACTTTGTCAGTTCCAACAAACGGACCGGTGTAAACAGGGAAACAATATCTTTATCCTGCACCGTTGGTGTCCGATTCGGAATCAGCTGAGCCATTTTCCGGTTCAGGAAATCTGCATCTTGCTCTTTCCAGATGCTCCAAAACTTTTTCGGTGTTCCCGTTGTTGCATAGCGCACCTCGTTTTTATTGGTCGCCATTACGATCTGCGCAAACGCATAAAGCTGGGGGATATAGTGAGGCTGCTGGTTACGGCAGGTTTGCTCAACGGCCTGTTCCACCGGGATATCCGGAGCCTTGCACTCAATCACCGCAAACGGAATTCCATTGACAAACAGCACGATGTCCGGGCGGGCATCATGCTGTCCATCGGCGCTTTCCACCGCAAATTCTTCCGTGACATGGTAAAGGTTCTGCGTCGGATCCTCCCAGTCAATGTACTTCAAGTTGAAGTTCAGCAGCCTTCCTTCGCCTACAGTTTCGGGATAGCTTTTGCCCAGCATAAGCGCATCATAGATTTTCTCACTGGTGCGCACAAGGCCGTCCGTCAGCGGTATTTCCAGATCATCCATGGCGTGCTCAATGTTGACTGCAGAAAATTCATTTTCCACACCGCCGTAGGTATAGCGGTTCAGTTTCCGCAGCTGACCGCGCAGCACATCCCGCAACAGCACCCGGTAGCCACTTCCGCGCTGCTGACGGCATTCTTCCGGGGAGAGATATGTATACCCCATGGCCTGCAGCAGTTCCAGCGCAGGCTTTTTGCTGATGTTGGCTTCGGAGTAAATGGATTTATCGAGGTTCATGGTGACCTCCTTATTTTTTGACAACTGTATCAAATGTCATCTTTTCAAATGCAATATCATTTGTTTTTAGAATACGTTGCTTGGCGGTGTTAATCGTAATAGTATTTTCATTTATTTCGGCTTCTTCCAAAATGTAAGTATCCTCATTGTGGAAAACCACCATTTCATTTGTAGTTTCATGCAGGAGAATCTTAAATCTCCTCTGTGATTTTGCTGATAGAAATCCAGCTAATGGCATTACAAAAAGCACTGCGACTATTGTTGCCAGAGCGAGCAAAATCACAGATTTAAAATCAACTTTAAAATACCCTCTATTTTTTTCATATTGTTCTGATTCGCTTTTCTTTAATTTTTTTATGCGTTCAGACAATCTTAGATTTTCTTTCTTAAATACACTTTCCTGAGAATGCTTTCTCAGTGTCTCTCTTTGGTTTTTCGTGTTCTCATAGGAATAAAAAAAAGCTAGAGCCAGTTGCAGGAAACTAAGTAATGTTATTGATGTTAGTTCCGTTAAGCTGACCGCCGTAAAAGACAACCACGCCGTAAAAAAAAGAATTGCCTCTGCTACCACAGAATCTATTATAAGAGCCTTTTTCCATCGCCAAATATTATGTCGATTTTCATATTTCAACTCTTTTAGTGCCTGTCTTTGCAGCTTTAAGTCTTCTTTTACTGATGCAATTCTCTTCCAAAGGAAAAAATCCTTCTCAGTTGAGTGTTTGTTGTTCCAAAAGTCCTTTTCAATCAAAACCGCTTGTTTTTCTGAACTTTTATATATTTTCAAGCAAACACCTATTTGCTTTTGAATATACCGTTCAACTACTGAATAGTGATAATAGTTTGCAACCGCTCTTTCAGCAATACCATTTGCAATAGTAATTGCCACCATCCACATAACCGAATTCACGGCTAAATAAGCAACATTTTTTGTTTCCAATGTAGCATATAACTCATCAACATTCCAGTATTTCAAATATGCAACGTTGGAAAGTCTCCCAGCATACCCGATTATAGCCGACATAACAGTTACAATCGCTGAGACTACCGCGATTAAAACCGCCGGCGTTTTCTTTAGATATTCCTTTATTTTTTCTTCGGAAAGACTAGTTTTTTCGTTTTCCTCTTCCATTTTATTTCGCCCTCACAGCTCCAGTTAACAACAGCTGCATCAGCGCCTTTTTCTTCTGCTTTTCAGCCTCGATAGATTTTTGGAGCAGGTCAATTTCATGGTCGGCAGTACTTAAGATTTGAACGATTGCTCTTTGTTCAGCCACATTTGAAGGGATGAACACGCTGATTTTTTTAAAATTCTCATATTTCAAATTTCTTGTATCATCTACAAGTCCTTGGGAAAAACGGTAAAAAGAAAAAATCACAGACCGTGTCTTAAAAAGATATGCAAAATAGTGTGAATATACACCCTCCATCGGTGCGAGAATGGTATATGCCGGGCTTACAATACCTTCATACTCCGAATAGGCAGAAACGCCTTGCCACATCCGCATGGTATTGTAACCAATATCGCCTGGGCAAATTCTTAGATATTTTGATTTGTCTTCACTCGAATTGTCTTTTAAATCAAGACAATCCCTAGGCAAAATTCCTCTTGTGCTTGTTATTGCAAGGAGACCGAGATCACTTCGATTGATCTCAACTCGATTTTCAAATAACTCACCGAGCTGTTTTCTCGTCCATTTCTCACAAAATCCCGACAGCCGCTTTTTCCCGGTCAACAACTGCTGCATCAGATATTTTTTCTGCTGCTGTTTTTGAACGAGAAGTTTTTCTTTCAGCTCAATCACTTTGTCCTGCGTGGAGAGGATGGCGGCGATTTTTTGCTGCTCAAGTTCATCTGGCCATAGAATCTTGAAATTTCTGATAATCTCTGTATTCAAGTTTTCTTGATTTCCGGTATTACTCAATCTTCGAATTGCATGATATGAATTTTGCAACTGATAGAAAAGAAATTTTGAACATCCACTGTGTACGGTAAGGGCTGCACATGCTTGATTTACAGTAGCTTCGATTCCAAGGACTGCTGCTGTACCTCTCGTTTTTCCCTGCCCATACATTGCAATTAAGACAGTTCCTTTATGATACAGTTTTAGTGCAGTTTCCTTTAAGGCCTTTTCTGTAACGCACTCTTTCGATGCCGTTACATATCCAGATTCCAATTCACCTGTGGTAATCCATGGAATACTACCATTCCAATATTCTGACTTCCGCCGACTTGGTGTATTTCCCGAAGAAACATCTGCGATAGATTTTATTGCAACTACTTTCATTTTCACACTTCAGCCGTCCTCATTCGGTCTGGGATTCAATAATATTTTTCATGCTGTTCCAATATGGAAGAATAAGATCCTCCCAAAAATTTGAAATTCTTTCGGGTTGTATGGAATTATACAATGCCTTTCCTGCTTTTGTATAGATAATATTTCCAACTGGAACTTTTTCATCTTTTTCAACTGACTTGAATTTTTCAAAATAACACACTCTACTATTTTCTTTTGAAGCGGACATATAAAATCCTCCAGGAAATCCGACAAAATCTGTGCTGATCAGGCCCAATGCCTCGAGGTCTAGCAATTGGTCGAATGTCATTTTCGGGAAATTATAATCTTCGAGTTTATCGTATATTATAACGGGAGCGTAATCATCTTCCAAAGCAATTGTTGTTGAGCACAAAAAAGAGAATACTTCGGCATCAAGTGTATCCATCCGTGAAAGAATTTCTAACAAAACTCTTGGTATACATCCCGGATGATTACATTCATTTGCCAGAATTTTACCCCATATCAACTGAAATTCTTTTTTCGATACAAGACGAGCTTTATCCATGAACTGTGCTAGCCAGTCATCATCAATATTTTCTGGTTTTGCATCACTTTTCACAGATTGTATTGCAATGGCTACAATATCTTCTTGGTTGCAGTACTCCTTAATAATCTTTTTTGAGTTACTGATCAATGCAGCTTTAACCAATGGATCCTTGTCGCTATTTTGAATTTCTGCAATATAAGTATTTACTGCTGTACGGCTTGGCGTATCACGATTTACACACCACCCCACTGCATGCTCAAGTTTATCCAGTAATGCAGTGACAACCCCACCTAGCGCAGTAGCAACTTCGCCGGCTCCTAAAAAATCCGTCAATGCTCCCATTTTTCCTTCCTCCTACGAGTTACTTCTTGCAGTTGATAAGCTTTCATCAGCCATATTCTTGCTTTCCTTCCATAAGAAAGTATATCATACGCCAATGTACAATTTAAACAACAATATTTCAGAATTTTTGCATCATAAATCGTGCATAGCCTCATTTAAACATTTAGAGCCCCAGCTCATCCAGATACTTTTTCATCTGCTTCTGTACCTGCGCCAGTTCAGCTTCGATATCCGCAATATTTTTCTTCACCGCCTGAATATCTACAGGAGCTTCCTCTTCAAAAGTATCTACATAGCGGGGAATGTTCAGATTGTAGTCGTTTTCCCGGATTTCATCCAGCGTCGCTCGATAGCTGTATTTCGGCACGGTTTCACGCTTTTTGTAGGTATCCACAATTTTCTGGATGTCCGTGTCCCGCAGAAGGTTCTGATTCTTGCCTTTCTCGAAGTTGCCCTCTGCAGAAGCGTCGATGAACAGAACATTATCGACACCTCGGCTAATGCGATCCTTGCGGAACACCAGAATGCAGGCCGGAATACCCGTGCCATAAAACAGGTTGGCAGGCAGACCGATCACCGCGTCCAGAAGGTTGTGTTCAACAATCTGGCGGCGAATTTTGCCCTCGCTCGCACCGCGGAACAGTACACCGTGGGGCAGCACGACAGCCATTCGGCCATGACTGCGGTCAAGGCTGTTGAGCATATGCAGAACAAAAGCATAATCACCCTTGGAGGATGGTGGAACGCCCCAATCAAAGCGCCCCCATGGGTCCAGAGAAGCGTTCATTTTTTCCGGCTTTTTTCCCTTGGCATCCAGAACCGCATTGGAAAGGAAGCCGCTGTCCCATTTGTCCAAACTGAATGGCGGGTTTGCTACAATGCACTGGAACAACATCAGATTATCGTTTTCGATGTTCTGCGGATTGCTCAGGGTATCGCCCTGCCAGATGCGGGCATCGTCTACCTCGTGCAGGAACATATTCATCTTGCACAGAGCCCATGTCTGTGCGTTTAATTCCTGACCGTAAACTGCCACTTTTCCGTCCGGCACGCGCTTGCATGCCTTGAGCAGGAGACCACCGCTGCCGCAGGTCGGGTCATAGATACGGTCATTTTCCTGCGGATCTACCAATGCCGCTGCCAGTTCGGAGACCTTGCTCGGCGTAAAGAACTCTCCGCCCTTCTTGCCGGCGTCCGAAGCAAAGTTGCCGATCATATATTCGTAGGCGTCACCGATAATGTCAGAACCATCCAGCGCAGAAGAACGCAGGTCAAGTCCGTGGAAGTCTTCCAGCAGGTTGCAGAGGGTCGCATTTTTTGCCTTGATGTCTGTACCAAAGTCCACATTGGAGTTGAAATCGATGGAGCGAAACACATTCCGAAGCTTGCTGCTGTTATGATCTTCAATAGAAGCCAGTGCCGTGTTGATCTTCAGCCCGATTTCGGAATCATGGCGATTTTTATAAAGGTACCCAAACGTAGATGTATCATCCAGCTTAAAACGCTCACGGCTCATGGCACGCTCAACACGGCGTTCATCCCCGTCGTATTGCTCCCGGTATTGCTCTCGCTTTTCCTCCGAAACGTCGCTCAGATATTTTACGAACAGCATGGAAAGAATGTAGTCCTTATAACGGGAACTGTCAATTTTACCGCGAAAGCTGTCGCAGGCGTTCCAAAGAACGCGTTCGATTTCTGATTTTGTCGTCATAGTCGTTATCCTTTCCTCTGTGCGTGATTCATTTGTTCCAGCATCGCCTCATAGCAGCTTCGCTTTTCAACTTCCAACTTACGCAGAAGGCGTAGTTCCTGCTGTGCCAGCAAGCGAAGCGCTTCCATCTGGCGTTGTATTTCCGGCGATGGCAGCTGAAGCTCCAAGCGGCAAAAATACCTTGCGTTTACGGAGCTGATCATACTTTTGGTGGTATTTTGATAGATCTGCCTTTTTGCCTTCGGCGTGTTCAGATACCAATAAAGATACCCCGGCACAAGCTCTGTTCCCCGAATGCGAATTACGACAAAATTCGACGTGATCACCAAGTTGCGTGTGGTGTCGTCAATCAAAACTGCTGTGTAGGGGGCAGTCAAGCGCACTACAATGTCATTTGGCTGCGTCAGATAGTCCATGGACAATGGTTCTTTCGCGAAGTACGGCTCCAATTCAGCAGGATCAATCTCACCTTCCGCTTTTACTGCCCGTAGACTAAGTTGGTGGTATCGGATCGCCTGCGGGGAGTCGGCGCTTGCCTTTTTTCGAGAAAGGACAAGTCCGCTACGGATATCTGCAATTTCTCCAAGATTCATTTCACACCTCAGTTGTCACGTGCAATAAAGAACAAAAGCTTTTGAAAAAGAAAGCCAGAGCGGATTTCACTCTGTCATTGGGCTAAGTATACTCTGCTTTGATTATCAATGTCAAGTGCTTTTTACAAATTCATTTGTCATAATTTAAAATAACATCATTTTGGACTTATCAAATTTCACCGTTTCCCTGATCTGACCCACATGACACTATAGCATCGTAGAATTGGCTCGGATTTTTTATTTTGCATCATTGTATACAACGCATGGACTAAGAGGGTGGGTAACTTGGACTACAAGTCCATAAACTTTTGCTGCGGAAACCGGTACACTGTTGTCAAAGAAGGCGAACAATATGCTGAAACTAAGCAGTCTCAAAATAGACCCCGAGTTTTCCGCTCAAATTTTGCCGCTGAGTTTTGAGGAGCTCCAGCAGCTTGAGCAGAACATCATTGCCGAGGGTCGTCTTCTGAATCCCATCATCACATGGAATGGCTACATTCTGGATGGGCACACCCGCTACCGCATCCTGAAAAAGCACGGCTTTATCAAGTTTGAAGTGGAAGAAATCCAGCTTGCGAACAAGTACGAAGCGCTTGCATGGATCTGCAAAAATCAGCTTAGCCGCAGAAATCTCAGCCCGGAACGAAAGAAGTTTCTTCTGGGCAAAGAGTATGAATCAACCAAGCTGGCAGTGGGCGGGCAGCCCGGAAATTGCAATAAAGTAAATCGATGTGATCAAAATGATCACATCGATTCAGAAAAACGCACTTGCGAACGAATCGCCGTAGAACATGGTGTTGGGTCTGCGACGGTACGACGTGCCGAAAAGTACATGAACGCGGTCGGAAATCGTTGCAGAACTTCGCAAGCCGAAAAGTGAGCGAGATAGGCAGCTTGCTTCCTCTACAAAAAGCCCTTCCGTGAAGGTCGAATCTTTTGATGATGACGGAAGTCGATTTCTGATCGGCATTTCAAAAAAGTACAAGGGCACAAAGGGGCACTGACCGAAAGTGATCAAAAAGCCCTAAAAAAATCTGTTGAAGCATCTGCGGATCATTCCATCCACATCGCTGCGATTGAAGGTGCTTATGACGCCTTTATAATTCAACTTATAATCTTTTGAAACTCGTTCATACGGAATAATAGGTAACTTCAAGGATTCTCCGACCTACTGAACAAGTGATGTTTTCTTATCCCACTGATGTAAAAGAAAGGATACCCTATGACAAAATTA
>ULTF01034653.1_pt1 | contig 13336 bp, 7 predicted proteins | sample 1957371 | NCBI WGS metagenome assembly ULTF01 (sample SAMEA4835727, study PRJEB28245) | human gut metagenome | biome: gut microbiome; material: fecal sample | place: Denmark | collected 2008
GAGGTAAGCGCCCTGGCGCTCCTTGTTCAGCACGTTCCAGTAGACCTTGCCGGTGGTGAGGTTCGAATACTTATTCAGGTTCTCGTCGATGAAGCGCTCGTAATGGCCCAGGTCCAGGTCGGTCTCGGTGCCGTCGTCGGTGACGAAGACCTCGCCGTGCTGCAGGGGGCTCATGGTACCCGGGTCCACGTTCACGTAGGGGTCCAGCTTCTGGCTGGCCACCTTGAGGCCGCGGCACTTCAGCAGTCGGCCCAGAGAGGCGGCAGTGATGCCTTTGCCCAGACCGGAGACGACGCCGCCGGTCACGAAAATAAACTTTGCCATAATGGTTCTCCTCTAATTTACAGATATTCTTTGCCGTGAATAGCACGATAAGCAGATACTTTCCCTCAGTGGGGGCGCAATACGGATTATTGCGCGGGGTCGTAGGAGTCCAGTATCTCCTGCGCGATCTCGGCGCGGTCGCGCCGGGTGTCCATTGCTTTTTTCTCGATGTAGCGGTGCGCCTCGGCCTCGGTCATGCGGCCCAGCTCGATGAGGCAGCACTTGGCGCGGCTCACCAGCCGCACCTGCGCCAGCTTTTCCTGCATCCGCTGATTCTCCTGCCGCAAAAGCAGGAGGCGGTGGTTGCTGGCGGCGGCCATGTGGATGGCCTGCAAAAAGAAGGTGTTGGAGAAGGGCTTTGTGACCAGCAGAACGCCTTCTTCGCTCAGCAGGGTCAGAAGCTGCTCGGCGGCTGCGGCCTTGGCCAGAAATATCACACCGGCATCCGTTTTCTCCACGGCGTCGGCGCACAGCTCGTGGCCGAACTCATCCGGAAGCGGCGAGTTGACCACGATGAGCTCAAAGTCGGATTCCAGCATCCTCCGCCGCGCCTCCGCCGCACTTGGTACGATGATAGGCCGCGCATAGCCCAGCTCCGTCAGGCGTGCGGAGATATATTCGTTGGAGCTTGCGCCCGCGCTTACGATCAGGGCACGTCCCATTCGGCTCACTCCTTTCCTATGTCATTCTGCATCAGATGGCATTGAAGTAGTGGACGCGCTCATATTCGGCGGGGTCGGAGGCGTTCTTGAGCGCCTCGCACCGGCGCAGAGCCTCGGCATAGTAGCGGCGGCTCAGCTCGTCGGGTAGGAATTTGTGAAGGAACTCGCTGTTCCTGGCCACCTCGACGGCCTCTTCCAGCGAGGCGGGCAGGGTCTCGAGGCCGAGACCGGCGGCTTCGCCCGGGATGAAGAGGTTGCGGTTGACAGGGGCGGACAGCTCCATCCGGTTCTCGATGCCGTCGAGGCCTGCTGCCAGCACGAGGCCGATGGCGAGGTAGGGGTTGCAGGCGGGGTCGGGGCTGCGCAGCTCCATGCGGCAGTTGTCGCCCTTCACCTGCGGGATGCGGACCAGCTGGCTGCGGTTCTGGCGGCTCCAGCTCACGTAGCGGGGAGCCTCGTCACAGCCGAAGCGGAGGTAGCTGTTGGGCAGGGGATTCGTGAAGGCCGTCAGCTCCCGGCTGTGGCGGAGGATGCCCGCCATGAAGCTGCCGGGGATGCTGTCGGGGGCGATGTCGCCCTCAAAGAGGTTCTTGCCGTCCATGGTCAGCGAGAGGTTGATGTGGAGGCCGCTGCCGGCCTGGTCGGGCAGCGGCTTCGGCAGGAAACTGGAGTGGAAGCCGTTGCTGGCCGCCACAGCCCGGACGATCTGCTTGAACAGAAAGATGTTGTCGGCGGTCTTGAGGGGGCCGGCGTAGTGGAAGTCGATCTCATTCTGGCCGTGGCCGTTCTCGTGGTGGCTGTGCTGGGGGGCGAGGCCCATCTGCTCCATGGTCAGGCAGATGTCCCGGCGGATGTTCTCGCCGGCGTCCAGCGGCGCTACGTCGAAATAGCCGCCTGCGTCGATGGGGATGCGGGTGGGACGGCCCCGGTCGTCGTTCTCGAAGAGATAGAACTCGCACTCGGTGCCGACGTTGCAGCGCAGGCCCAGCTGCTTGAACCGGCGGTTGATGTCCCGCAGGAAGCCGCGGCAGTTGCCGCCGAAGGGGGTGTTGTCCGGCTTTTCCACGTCGCAGAAGAACTGCATCACCCGGCCCTCAGCCGTGCGCCAGGGCAGGATGGTCATGGTGGACAGGTCGGGCCGGAGCACCAGGTCGCTCTCCTCCACGTGCATGAAGCCCGCGATGGCGCTGCCGTCGAAGCAGACGCCATCTTCCAGCGCCTTGGGAAGGTCGCTTGCCAGCACGGCGATGTTCTTCTGGAAACCGAAGATGTCACAGAACGCGAAGCGGACAAATTTTACGTTGTTGTCCTCGACGAAATCGAGGATGTCCTGCTGTGTCGTATAACTCATAGGTGTGTGTCCTCTGAAAAGTATGTCTTCTTAAAAAACGCCCAAAGGCCTGCCTCTGTACAGAGGCAGGTCTTCAGGCTGGTGTAAGAAATAGGAAAAGGAGAATGGCTCAGATAAGCGCCTCAGCCGGTGGTGCTTTATTCTACGCTGGTATGTGAAGATCAGACGTAGTAGAGCATCTTGCTGTAGCTGGGCAGAGGCCAGTAGTCCTCGCCGCAGATGGTCTCGGCGTCGTCGGCGGCGGCGCGGAGGGCGTCCATCTTGGGCAGAACGTCGTCGTGGAAGGCGACGGCCTTTGCGCTCTCGTCGGAGAGGGCCTTTGCGGCATCGACGGCGGCCTGCAGCTCGTCCACAGCGTCGCTCATGGCGTCGGCGTCGGCGGACAGGCGGGTCAGTGCCTTCGTCTCGCTGCGGACGCTCAGGCTCTCGCTGACGGCCAGCTTGGAGGCGGCGGTGTTGGCGACCTCACTCATGTAGGCGTTGACGGCGGGCAGCAGCTGCTTGCGGGCCATCTCCAGCATGGTCAGGGCCTCGATGTTGATGATCTTGGAGTAGTGCTCCATCTCAACTTCGTAGCGGCTCTCCATCTCCACCTTGGTCAGGACGCCGAAGTCCTCCATCAGGGCGATGTTCTTCGGCTCGATGAGGGCGGGCAGAGCGGCGGGGGTGTTCTTCTTGTTGGGCAGGCCGCGCTTTGCAGCTTCCTCTTCCCACTCGGCAGTGTAGCCGTTGCCGTTGAAGATGACGCGGCGGTGGTCGCGGATGGTGCGCTTGACGAGGGCGATGGCGGCGCTGGTGAAGTCGTCGGCCTTCTCCAGCTCGTCAGCGTAGCCCTTCAGCTCCTTGGCGACGGCGGTGTTCAGGATGGTGTTGCAGTCGCTCAGGTTCTCAGCGGAGCCGGGCATACGGAACTCAAACTTGTTGCCGGTGAAGGCAAAGGGAGAAGTGCGGTTGCGGTCGGTGGTGTCCTTGCTGAACTTGGGCAGGACATCGACGCCGAGGTCCATCTTCATCTTGACGGGGCCGGCGTAGGGAGAATCGGAAGCGATGGCGTCGATGACGGCTTCCAGCTCTTCGCCCACGAAGATGGAGATGATGGCCGGAGGTGCCTCGTTGGCGCCCAGACGGTGGTCGTTGCCGGGGGTGGCGACGGAGGTGCGGAGCAGGTCGGCGTACTCATCGACAGCCTTGATGACGGCGGCGAGAAAGACCAGGAACTGCAGGTTCTCCATGGGGGTGTCGCCCGGGTCCAGCAGGTTCTCGTGGGTGGTGGACATGGACCAGTTGTTGTGCTTGCCGCTGCCGTTGACGCCCTCGAAAGGCTTCTCGTGCTGCAGGCAGACCAGACCGTACTTGGGGGCCAGCTTCTTCATCATCTCCATCGTCAGCAGGTTGTGGTCGATGGCGACATTGGTGGTGTCGAAGATGGGGGCCAGCTCATGCTGGCAGGGAGCTACTTCGTTGTGCTTGGTCTTGGCGGGGATGCCCAGCTTCCACAGCTCTTCGTCCAGCTCCTTCATGAAAGCGGAGACCTCGGGGCGGATGACGCCGAAGTAGTGCTCTTCCAGCTCCTGACCCTTGGCGGACGGTGCGCCGAAGAGGGTGCGGCCGGTGAGGATGAGGTCCTGACGGGCCTCGTAGTCTTCCTTCTTAATAAGGAAGTATTCCTGCTCAGGGCCGACGGTGGTGGAGACATAGTCCACATCCTTGCCGAAGAGCTTCAGGACGCGGATGGCCTGATTGGACAGCGCGTTCATGGAGCGCAGCAGGGGAGTCTTCTTGTCCAGCGCCTCGCCGGTGTAGCTGACGAATGCAGTGGGGATGCAGAGGACGTCGTCCTTCACAAAAGCGAAGCTGGTGGGGTCCCATGCGGTGTAGCCGCGGGCCTCACAGGTGGCGCGCAGGCCGCCGGAGGGGAAGGAAGAGGCGTCGGGCTCGCCGCGCACCAGCTCCTTGCCGTTGAACTCCATGATGGCGGTGCCGTCGCCCACGGGGGAGACGAAGCCGTCGTGCTTCTCACTGGTAATGCCGGTCAGCGGCTGGAACCAGTGGGTGTAGTGGGTGGCACCCAGCTCCATGGCCCAGCGCTTCATGACGCTGGCCACGACGTTTGCCACCTCGATGTCCAGAGGTGCGCCCTTGTGCAGGGTCTTCTCGAGGCTCTTGTAGGTAGCGCTGGGAAGGCGCTCCTTCATGACGTGCTCGTTGAACACCTTGCTGCCGTAGATCTCCATAACATTTGCTGCCATAAATCCTACTCCTTACTTGAATTGAAATACTTCAGCTGGTCGCGGATTTTCACGCGGAAAGAGGCGGGCTCTCCCGCGAAATATCGGGTTAAACGAAACGACGCTGCGAGTCAGGAGGTGACTCACAGCGTCGTTGCTGTCTATGCGATGATTATAGCCGAACGGGGCGAAAAACGCAATAGACAGATTTGACGATTCTGCACAAACTGACTCCCGATTTTTTGGAGTATTGCGCGGATGGTATGACTATTGCCCTCTCAGGCATCACTGCGTGGTCAGGCTATCCTTCGTACAACCTCTCAGTCTGCTTCGCAGACAGCTCCCCTAGTAGGGGAGCCTCTGGCGAAGAGACAAAGCTTTACGGAATGCCAAGGCCTCCCCTCGTTAGGGGAGGTGGCACGCCGTAGGCGTGACGGAGAGGTTAAATCACCTGAAACAGGAAAAACTTCAGATAGTTCGTCTCCGGTACGCCCCAGAGGATGGGGTGGTCGGGGGCCTGCTGGCGCACTTCGATCTGGCGCAGCTGGCGGTGAGCGTCCTTTGCGGCGGAGCGCAGCATCCTGATGAACAGCTCCTCGGTGGCAAAGTGAGAGCAGCTTGCCGTGGCGAGGCAACCGCCCCGAGGCAGAAGCTTCATGGCCCGGTAGTTGATCTCCTTGTAGCCCCGCATGGCGTTTTCCACCGTGCGGCGGGCTTTGGTGAAAGCCGGCGGGTCAAGGATGATGAAATCGTAGGGATGGCCTTCTTTTTCGAGGCGGGGCAGCAGCTCGAAGGTATCCTCGCAGAGGAAGTCCATGTTGGTCAGGCCGTTGCGCTCCGCGTTCCGCTGGGCCATGGCGATGGCGTCGGCGCTGATGTCCGCTGCCGTGACCCGGGCTGCGCCGCCGCTGGCTGCGTTGAGGGCAAAGCTGCCGGTGTGGGTGAAGCAGTCCAGCACGGTGTGGCCGGCGGCAAGGCGGGCGACCGCCCGGCGGTTGTACTTCTGGTCGAGGAAGAAGCCGGTCTTCTGGCCGTTCTCGAAATCGACGTGGTAGTAGACGCCGTTCTCGCAGATCTCGGTCTGGGTGGAGGCGGGGTGGTTTTCACCCGGCAGCTCGAACCAGCCCTTGCTCTGCTCGAGGCCCTCTTTGGCCCGCAGGGCCTCGTCGTTCCGCTCGTAGATGCCGTCGATGGTCTGGCCGTCGGCCCGCAGCACTTCGGCGAGGAGGGGGAAGAGGACGGGCTTCAGCTTTTCCATGCCGACGCTGAGGGTCTGGGTGACGAGGATGTTGTTGAAGCGGTCCACGGTCAGGCCGGGGAACTGGTCGGCCTCGCCGAAGATGACCCGGCAGGCCGACAGGTCGGCAGGCTCGAGGACGGTCTTGCGGTAGGCCCAGGCGTACTCGACGCGGCGGCGCCAGAAGCTGGCGTCGAAGGTGTCGTTGGCGTTGCGGGAGATGAGGCGGACGCGGATCTTGCTCTTGAGAGAGACGAAGCCGGTGCCGAGGTAAGCGCCCTTCGGGCTCACCACGTCGGCGAGGGTGCCGTTCTCGGGCTCTGTCTCCGGGAACTCGAGGATGTCGTTCTCGTACACCCACGGATGCCCGCCCACGAGGCTGGCCTCGGCTTTTTTGTTTACTTTATAAATAGGATAGCTGCGTTCTGATTTCATGGTTGCTCCTTAATAATTGAGGATGAACCTCTCCGTCACGGCTGCTGCACGAGGGAAGGCTTCGCCTTTGTACAACCTCTCAGTCTGCTTCGCAGACAGCTCCCCTAGTAGGGGAGCCTCTGGCGAAGAGGCGAGGCTTTACGGAATGCCAAGGCCTCCCCTCGATAGGAGCAACAACGACGACCGCCGCCAGTGGCGGAAACAGGGAGTCGCTGTTGGGGCAGCGGCCAGCAAGACGCAAGCAAAGCGCTACGGATGCTGGGTGCCGCAACCCGGGCAGTGGCACGGCGTTAGCCGTGACGGAGAGGTTATCTTTTGGCTAACTCACCATTTATAATACCATAAAAATATGTTAGAATAAATACAAAAACCACCGAAAGGAAGGAAAACATCATGGAGATCGAGCGCAAGTGGATGGTAAACGGCTGGCCGGAGGGTCTGGCGCTGAAAGAGGAGTTTGCCATGCGGCAGGGCTACATCAGCGTGCGGCCCACCGTCCGCATCCGGGAAGAAGCCCTGACGGGAGGCAAGACCCACTACGTCCTCTGCTTCAAGTCGGGCGGCGGGCTGGCGAGGGAAGAGATCGAGCGGGACATCGACCCTGCGCTTTTCAATGACCTCGAGACGAAGATCATCGGCAGGCCCCTTATCCCGAAGCTCCGCCGCAGCTACCTGCTGCCGGACGGTGCGGTGCTGGAAGTGAATCATGTGGACGAGGGCCAGCCGACGGAGTTCTGGTACGCCGAGGTGGAGTACCCCACGGTAGAGGCAGCCCGCAGCTGGCAGCCTGCCGCCGTGGGCCTCGCGGACTACCTCAGCGACGAAGTCACCGACCAGCCCGGCCAGAGCATGGGGGCCTATTGGGAGCAGACCCGGGGCTGAACCGACGAAAGTTGTGGAAAAACCTTGAAGATTATGATATGATGGTCGTATCACTCATACTGCGGCCCCGGACGGGCCGGGAAAGAAGGAAACAACTACGAAACGACCCAAATTCACGCTGTCTGTGCAGTACAATTCGCCGGTCATCCTGACATTTTTCCTCCTCTCACTGGGGGTGCTGTTCCTGGGCCAGTACACCGGCGGCTGGACGACCACCCATCTGTTCAGCGTTTACCGTTCCTCGCTGAAAGACCCGCTGTTTTACATTCGGCTCTTCGGCCATGTGCTGGGCCACGGCAGCTGGGACCATTTCCTGAACAATATGCTGCTTCTCCTCGTCGTCGGCCCGCCGATGGAAGAAAAGTACGGCAGCCTGCCCCTGCTCAAAGGCATCCTGCTCACGGCCCTCATCTCGGGCATTCTGCAGTGCGCGCTGTTCCCCCGCACGGCGCTGCTGGGCGCGTCGGGCATCGTCTTCATGCTCATCATGCTGGCATCCCTGTCCGGCTTCTCGGGCGGCATCCCCGTCACCATGCTGCTGGTGGCGGCGCTCTATCTGGGCCAGCAGGTCTATGACATCATCTTTGTGCGGGACAACGTAGCCAACTTCATGCACATCGTCGGCGGCGTCTGCGGCACAGTGTTCGGCTACGTCAATGCGGGGCCGCGCAGGAAACGGAAACACTAGCCCTCTCAGTCATCGCGCAGCGATGACTGAGAGGGCGGCTAAGAACAAGCAAATTTTATCATTCGTGTGGTTTTGTCGCTTGCTTTTTGATGGGCAGCGCTCTATTATATCATTTGTACAAATATTTCCCTTCAAATTTTAACAAAATCACCAAATGTAGTTTATCGGACGGAGGTTGTTTATGAGACGACTGCGCAGCCCATCCCCGGGGATGAAACTGCAAAAAAATCACGACAAAGGAGGACGGACGCTTTGAACGAACACGAAAAACCACAGATAGACTTCATGCACAAGCTTGCGCGCCAGATCGTGGAACGCCGCAACCTTGTGTTCCTGTTTGTCATTCTGGCTGCCATCTTCACGGTGTTCTCGGTGCGGTGGGTCAAGGTCGAGACCGACATGACCACCTACCTGCCCAAGACCTCGGAGACCCGCATGGGCCTTGACATCATGGACGAGCAGTTCACGACCTACGGCTCTGCCGACGTCATGGTGGCCAACATCACGCCCGCTGAGGCCGATGAGCTTTCCGACAGGCTCACCGAGCTCAAGGGCGTCCAGATGCTGGACTACGACGACACGACCGACCATTATAATAAGGACGCAGTGTCAGCCCTTTACTCCATCACCTTCGACTACCCCGAGGACGATGACCAGTGCCTCGAGGCCCTCGACCGGGTGAAGGAATACCTCGCCGACTACGACATCTACGTCTCCACCTCTCTGGGCAACACCCAGCAGGAGACCATTGATGCCGAGGTACGTGTCATCATGGTGTACGTTGCCGTCATCATCGTCATCGTCCTGCTCCTGACGTCCCAGACCTACGCCGAGGTGCCTGTCCTCATCCTCACCTTCGTGGTGGGCATGATCCTGAACATGGGTACAAACTTCATGCTCGGCACCATCTCCTTCGTGTCCAACTCGGTCACGAACATCCTGCAGCTGGCGCTGTCGCTGGACTACGCCATCATCTTCTGCAACCACTTCAAGGAAGAACACCAGACCATGCCTCTGAAGGAGGCCGTCATCGAGTCCCTGAGCAAGAGCATCCCCGAGATCAGCTCCAGCTCCCTGACCACCGTCGGCGGCCTTGTGGCTATGCTGTTCATGCAGTTCCGCATCGGCTCCGATATGGCCATCTGCCTCATCAAGTCCATCCTCTTTGCGATGCTCTCGGTGTTCGTGGTCATGCCCGGCCTGCTGATGCTCTTCGGACCCTACATGGATAAGACCAAGCACAGGAACTTCGTGCCGGAGATCCCCTTCGTGGGCCGCTTTGCATGGCGCACCCGCAAGGTCATCCCTGTCATCTTCCTGGTGGTCATCCTCGTCGGTTACCACTTCTCGAACCTCTGCCCCTACGCCTACGGCTACGACGTCATCAAGGTGCCGAAGATGAACGAATCCCTCATCGCGGACCAGATGATCGAAGAAAACTTCACCAAGTCGAACCTCGTGGCTCTCGTCTACCCCAAGAACGACGATTACAGCATCGAGAAAAAGATGCTGGAGGAGCTGGAAAGCTATGATGAAATAGACTCCACCAAGGGTCTGTCCAACATCGAGGCCCAGGACGGCTATATGCTGGAAGACAAGCTCACCGCCCGCCAGTTCTCCGAGATGGCCGACCTGGACTACGAGGCCGCCCAGATGATCTACACCGCCTACGCCATCGAGAACGAGGAGTACGGCCAGGTCATCGGCAACTTCGCATCCTATAAAGTGCCGCTCGTGGATATGTTCCTCTACGTCTGCGACGAGGCCGACACCGGCATCGTCTCCCTCTCTCAGGAAGACCTGGACGACCTCCACGACGCCCGCGACCAGATGGAGAGCGCACTGGCCCAGCTGCAGGGCGACGACTACAACCGCGTCCTCATCTACCTGAGCCCCTCTCTGGAACCCGGCCAGACTACTTATGAGTTCACCGACACCATCCGCTCCATCGCCCGGAAGTATTACCCGGACGGCGAGCTCTACATGGCCGGTGACGCCACCAACGAGTACGATTTCCAGAAGTCCTTCGCCATCGATAATGTCGTCGTCAACGTCGTGTCCATCTTTATCGTCCTGCTGGTGCTGCTGTTCACCTTCCAGTCCGTCGGTATGCCCATCCTGCTCATCGTGGTCATCCAGGGCGCTATCTGGATAAACTTCTCGTTCCCGTATTTCATGGGGACCAACCTCTACTTCATGGGCTACCTCATCGTCAGCTCCATCCAGATGGGCGCGAACATCGACTACGCGATCGTCATCGCCACCCGTTTCAACGAGCTGAAGGATAAGATGGAGCACAAGCAGGCCATGATAGAGACCATCAACTTCGCGTTCCCGACCATCCTGACTTCCGGCACCATCATGACCGTGTCCGGCATCCTCATCGGCCAGATGACTTCCGACGCCTGCATCGTGGGCATCGGCCAGTGTCTGGGCCGAGGCACCATCATCTCCATCATCCTCGTCCTCTTCGTCTTGCCTCAGATCCTGCTCATCGGCACCCGCATCGTGGACCGTACCTCCTTTGCTGTGCCGAAGCTGGTGGCCCGCAGCAGCGGCAATGGCCGTATGCGCGTCAACGGCATCGTGCAGGGCGAGATTCACGGCTCTGTGGCCGGTACGATGAACGCCATCGTGGACGGCGACGTCCAGCTGACCGTCATCTCGGGCAACGTCTCTCAGGAACTGGACGACAATAAACAACAGGAGGTGCAGAATGAAGACCAGTAACCATCTGCTGCGCCGCCTGACGGCTGCGCTTCTGGCCGCTGTGCTGGCGCTGAGCATCGCACTGCCGGTGTTCGCGTCTGACGACGGCGATACCATTTACATCAACAGCGTCTCGGACCTGCTTTCGCTGGCCAAGAACTGTGCCTACGACCAGTGGTCGGTGGGCAAGACGGTTATTCTACAGAAAGACCTCTCCCTCGAGGGGATGCTGTGGGAGCCCATCCCGTCCTTCAGCGGACAGTTCAAGGGCAATGGCCATACCATCTCGGACCTGACCATTACGGGCCAGTATTCCCCGGCGGGCCTCTTCGGCATCGTGGAGGAACAGGGCTCCATCGAGTCCCTGAGCGTGCGGGGCATCGTGTCTGTCTCTGACTCTGCCGACACCACCACCGGCGGCATCGTAGGCATCAATCACGGTACCCTCATCAACTGCCAGTTCACCGGCGTCGTCACCGGCGACAGCGAGGTGGGCGGCATCGTAGGCCGCAACGAGTCCGAAGGCACCATCGACCACAGCACTGCCCGCGCCATCGTCACCGGCAAATCTTCCACCGGCGGCATCGCAGGCTACAACCTCGGCGCCATCACCGGCTGCACCAACGTGGGCAGCATCAACACCGAATATCAGGAAGCCTCTCTCGACACCGACGGCTTCACCGCCAAGATGGTGGACCAGATCAACAACAAGATGGCCGCCGCCGATGACGACGTCACCAATTCCGTCACCAACGTCGCCACCGACACCGGCGGCATCGCAGGCCGCTCCTCCGGCATGATCCTGACCAGCGTCAACACCGGAACTGTCGGCTACGAGCATATCGGCTACAACGTGGGCGGCATCGTGGGCCGCACCGACGGCCTCGTATCCGGCTGTGTCAATCAGGGCCATGTTCTGGGCCGCAAGGACGTGGGCGGCATCGCCGGTCAGGCGGAACCCTATCGCGAACTCGACCTCTCCAAGGACACCATCAAGCGTCTCCGTTCGGAGCTGGATGTTCTGCGCGGCCTTGTCGATGACACCACCGGCGTCGTCGAGAACTCCACCACCAACATCTCCAACTCCTTTAGCGCCATGACCAGCCAGATGGACACCGCCATTGCAGCGGCACGCCAGCTGGACGATCAGGCCAGCGACTACGGCGACGAGGTGGCCGACGAGATCGACCGCGCCTCCACTCTGCTGGCCGATACCCTCACCAAACTCGAACCCGTCATGGACACCGGCGAAGATGCCATGACCAAGCTGACCGACGCCACCGGAAACCTCAAGTGGGCCATGCGCGAGATGGCCGCTGAGATGCTGATGGCGTCCAGCGCCCTCAGCAAGACCAGCTCCGGTCTGGGCAAGGTGAGCGACGCGGCCGAGGATGGCCGTGACGGTATGTCGGCTATCTCTGAGGGTATCAAACAGCTGTTGGAGTCTGTTGATACCGGCGATGACAGCGCTGCCTCGCAGGCCATCTCCGGCATCCTCTCCGCATACGACTCCCTGTCCTCGGACAAGAAGTCCGACAAGAACCTCAAGACCGGCATTGAGCTGCTGAAGGTGGCCAACTCCGTGGCCAGCGTCTTCACGCTGGGCAGCGGCATGGCCCCGGCAATGAAGGCCGTCACCGCAGGCATGGGCCTGCTGCGCACGGCGTCCCTCCTGTCCAACGACAGTGACATTGCCCGTGCTACTTCCCAAATCGCAAGTGCCATCGGCACCATCTCTACCATTGCCACCCAGATGGGCGGCATCGTGGGCAGCGCGGCCAAGTCCGTCTCGGCCTCCGACCACCCCGAGCTGGCTGCGGCTCTGACCAAAGCCTCTGACGCGCTGGACGGCATGGGCAGCATCACCGACGACATCATGGACAACATCAAGGACTGGGTCGGCAATAACGGCGGCGGCAGCATCAAGGATGGTCTCGATCAGCTGAGCGATGCTTCCGACAAGCTGAGCGACGCCATGGATGACCTGAGCGACTCCCTCGACCTGCTCAAGACCGACGCCGCCCTCACCAGTGCAACGCTGGCGCATACCTCCGTGGCCATGGGCCAGATGCAGGACGGCCTCGGCGGCCTGACCGATATGATGGGCCAGACCCGCGACATTCTCCACTGGCTCAACCAGCAGGACCCCATCAAGGTGCCTCGTCCCTCGGCAGAGCTGACCAACACCAAGGACTCCCTCTTTGATGCTGTCAGCTCCATCAACGACAAGATGAACGACATCAACAGCACCATGCGCACCGCCAGCAACCAGCTGACCGACAAGATGCGCGCCGTGACCGCACAGGTCAGCGTCGTGTCCAACCTGATGCTGGATGCTGTGGAAGAAATCAGCGACCCGGGCAGCAAGACCATCTACGAGGATGAGTCGGAAGACCTCATCGCTTCCCAGTCCGACGGCAAAATTGAGAACAGCATCAACCGCGGCACCATCGACGCCGACATGAACGTGGGCGGCATCGCCGGTACCATGGGCGTCGAAAACCTGCTGGACCCCGAGGAGGACAACAAGGACGAGGGTACCTCGCTGCTGCGCACCTCCTATACCGTCAGCGCCGTCCTCACCGGCAACATCAACGAGGGCAGCATCACCGCCAAGAAGGATATGGTCGGCGGCATCGTCGGCCAGGAGGAACTGGGCCTTGTGACGGCCTGCGAGTCCTACGGCGACGTCACCGGCGTCAATCAGGTGGGCGGCATTGCCGGTGCGGCCAGCGCCAAGCTCCGCAGCAACTGGGCAAAATGCGCCCTCAGCGGTGAAAAGTACATCGGCGGCATCGTCGGTCAGGGTACCGACAGCGA
>ULTF01045103.1_pt1 | contig 13191 bp, 8 predicted proteins | sample 1957371 | NCBI WGS metagenome assembly ULTF01 (sample SAMEA4835727, study PRJEB28245) | human gut metagenome | biome: gut microbiome; material: fecal sample | place: Denmark | collected 2008
AAACGATATTATTACAAATACGGTTGGGACTATAAACAGATATTTTATTGAACGCTGGATAACAGGTAGTTTAAAAAAAAGAGTATTGCTAAATTCAAAAAAGAGTGACTTTTATGTAATATGCAGTTCTGTCGTAGTTAGTATGTTCTTGTTTCAACATTTTGTTTCATCATTATTATGGGAAATGGCAGTGTAACTTCAAGTTTGGTTAAATATAGAGAGAAATGTTATACCTCGGCTAAAAAGATACAATATTAGATGTTTCATGAGCAGTATTTGAGTTTATTTTAAATTCAGGTATTGCTTTTTTATTTATGCAAAGTTTCACGGGGCCGCTGGTATTTTTTCTCATGTTCATTTATAATTGCTGATAGAGAAAACTGGAAAGAACACCCAATGAATCAGAAAGTAGAGAGTATAAACACATGAAAAAAAGAATTTACAGCATGATATTAATATTAATGACCGGACTTTGTGCCGGATGTGGCAAAGAAGGAGTAAAAAATAATAATACAGGAATAGAAAGCGAATCTTCCCAGGTGGAAGATTCGGTCAGTTTTGAAAACACAGAAGACACAGAAAGCACAGAAGACACAGAAAGCACAGAAAATACAGAAAGTACAGAATACAATGACGTCGTATTAAATGAAGAAACGGATTTTACTTATGACTATTCGGAGGACATCAAAGCGGATGTTGACAATGTGGTATCAGGTTCCGCATCACTGCAGGACGAATTGGAGAATATTGAGAACATCGTAAAGAAATATACGCCGCTGGCGCAGGCAGCCCAGACACAGACAGAAATGAATCTGTCATCCAGATGGTTTTTCGACATATGGGATACGGAATTAAATAACCTTTGGAGCAGATTCAGTGATCTGGCAGATCCGCAGACAAAGGAGAAGATCCTTACAGAACAGAGAAACTGGATCGACATGAAGGAAGAAGTGACCTTGCTTGACATTGGATCTTACGAAGAAAACGGCAGTATGTATCCGCTTCTTCAGAATTCTTATCTGGAGGAGATCACGAAGAACAGGGCTTATGTTATTGCAAATGAGCTGGCAAAGATAAAGGGGGAATCCTTTGTTATGCCGGAAAAATCAGCAAAGTACGGTCTGTTTGTGGACAATCAGGGGACTGGCAGCGTATACAGTTCCCTGATCACCAGACAGGGGCTGGAAGGAGAGGATGAAGCGCTTATCTCCATTTACAGAGAGGGAGAAACAAAAGGAACATTTGTTGACAATGGAAACGGGGAGCTGGCTTTCACATCAGATGACGGAAGTGTAAAAGGAACCATCAAAATCAACGGATGGGATGGCGCAAGTTTCAAGGTTACAGAGACATCAGGAGAGGCTGTTTTTTCTGCAGGAGAGGAGGTCAATTTTCCGTTTGCATTTTGACAGCATTGTTTGATATGTTGTTTGTAATGATTCAGCGATATAACAGACAAAGAATCATGAAACTCGTAAATCGGCAGTTGCGGAGGTGAATAAAATATATGCTGAATGTGAAAAATGCTGATATGGCAGATTTTGAACAGATTATGAAAATTTATAAATATGCACAGGATTATATGATAAAGTCCGGAAATCCTGCACAATGGGGGCATTTTTATCCGGATGCAGAGCTAATAAAATCTGATATTTGTCAGAATGTATGCAGGGTAATATATGACAAAGATGGGATACATGGGGTATTTGCATTGTTTAAAGGTGCAGAACCTGCTTATAAGCATATTGAGAATGGAAATTGGCTGAATGAAGAGCCTTATCTTACTATTCACAGACTTGCTGGGGATGGTCAGGTGCATGGTTTGTTTCAGTGTGTTTTAAATTATTGTAAAAATATTTCTCAAAATATCAGGGCAGATACCCATGCGGATAATCAAATCATGCAAAAGCTGATGGAAAAGAATGGTTTTATGAAATGCGGTATTATATATGTTAAAAATGGAACACCAAGAATTGCATATCATTGGACTGCTTCATAACTTTCAGTTGTGCGTCCGGCAAAGGGCAATTAACCTGGCAGGTGCAAATTCTCTCTGATACATGATATGACAGTGGAAATTTCCTGAATTGACAAAAAAGTTAGAATAGACTAACATGCAAAATAGAATGACAGAGCAGAAAGGGGCAGGAAATGGAAAGAGAGAAGAAAAAGAGGGCAATGATTGCGGGAATGGTCTCAATGACATACTGGTGCCGTTTATGGTATATTATCTGGTCGCAGATATCGGAATGCCTGTGGTAATTGCTGATGTTTTTGACGGCATTTCTTTTATTACAGGATTCGGGTGTGAAAAATTTGTCAATCAAGAAGTTTAAATGCACTATTTGACTCCAACCCGCAGGATAACATTTTTCAAAAGAAATAATGTGTGATACAATATTTTAAGATTGAATTTTCAGGAGAAAACAGATGTCCCTACAATTTATATTTGGCAATTCGGGCAGCGGAAAATCGGATTTTCTGTATGATTCCGTGCTGAAACAGGCGAAAGAAAATAAAGAGCAGCAGTTTTTAATCATTGTGCCGGAGCAGTTTACCATGCAGACACAGCGGGAACTGGTCGAGAGGCAAAAACAGCATGCAATCATGAACGTGGATGTGCTCAGTTTTGCAAGACTCGCATACCGCGTCTTTGATGATCTTGGAAAACAAAATGTGGTTGTGCTGGAAGAGACCGGAAAAAATCTTGTACTGCGCAAGGTGGCAGAACAGAAAAAAGCAGAACTGAAAGTGCTTGGTGCGAATATGAATAAGATGGGATATGTCGGCGAGGTAAAATCCCTGATCTCAGAGCTGATGCAGTATAATGTCCGTCCGGATGCGCTGGCAGAGTTTTTGGAGAAAGAACCGCTTGGGGAGGGACTGCGCTTAAAAATGCAGGATGTCCTCACGATGTATCAGGGATTTACGGAGTATTTAAAGGGCAGATATATCACGGCAGAGGAAGTGTTAGAGCTTCTTTATGATGTGGCAGAAGAGTCCGAACTGCTTCGTAATAGTGTGATCGTGTTGGACGAGTTTACCGGATTTACACCGATCCAGAACCGTCTGATGGAAAAACTGCTCGTGCTGGCAAAGAAGGTCAGTGTGTCTGTCACGATGGATGTCAGGGAAGATTTTTACCAGTGCAGGGGTGTACATGAACTTTTTGCCATGAGTAAAAAAACGGTGGCGTCGCTACTGAAAGTGGCAGAACTGTGCAAAGTTCCGGTGGAGGAGCCGTTGGTACTGCCGACCGGAAAACAGAGGCGCTATGCCAATGCTGCCGACCTTTATTTTATGGAGCAGAATCTCTTTCGTCCGGGAGCGGGAAGCTACAGATACAAAGCACCGGAACAATCTATGCAGCATATCCGCATCATGTCCCTGAAAAATCCGAGGGAAGAATTAAAATTTGCTGCCCGCGAGATCGTGCGCCTGACGAGGGAGAATGGTTACCGTTACCGGGATATCGCAGTCGTGACAGGGGATGTGCAGCAGTATGGCAATTATGTGCCGGAGATCTTTGAGCAGTACCATATCCCGTACTTTATTGATCAGACGAAAAATATTTTGTTCCACCCGTTTATCGAGTGTATCCGGGCGATCTTAGAGATGATCGAATATGATTTTTCTTATGAAAGTGTGTTCCGGTTTTTGCGGTGCGGGCTTGCAGCGAGAGTCGTGACCGAGGCAAAAAATTCCGACAAGGAGCCAGATCCGGCTGCAACGGAAGATTTGACGCAGCAGCCGGAAACAGGATCCCATGGACTTACAGAACAGGAGATCGACCGCCTGGAAAATTATGTCCTCGCACGGGGCATCCGCGGTGCATCCCGCTGGAGCAGACCGTGGACGTTTGTAATGCCGGATGGGACATTGGAGGATATGGCACGGTTAAATGAGATCCGTGAGGCGGTTTATGAGAATTTTAAGCCGCTGCTTGAGGCATTCCGTGGAAAAGACAATACGGTCAGCACACAGACCTATGAGTTATACAGTCTGATCAGACGGCTTGACATGGAGCAGTTATTAAAGGAGCGTGGAAACTTTTTCGAGGCGCATGGCAATCAGGCGCGGGCAAAGGAATATGACCAGATCTATAAAATCGTGATGGATCTGCTCGACAAAGTGACGTCTCTGCTTGGCGATGAGACGATGACGATCCGGGAATACAGTGATACCTTAGATGCCGGATTTGAGGCGGCAAAAGTCGGTATTATCCCGCCGGGCAACGACACGGTGACAGTCGGGGATATCGAGAGAACCCGTCTGAACCATGTAAAAATCTTATTTTTTGTCGGTGTCAACGACGGAGTTGTGCCGAAAGCAGGGAATCAGGGTGGCATTATTTCCCAGTTTGAGCGTGAAAAGATGGCAGAATATCACCTGGAACTGGCGCCGGGCGCAAGGGAAAAAGTATTTATCCAGAAGTTTTACCTGTATTTAAATATGACAAAACCGTCCGAGCGGCTGTATGTGACATTCTGCCGCGTCAACTCCGATGGAAAAGCACTGCGGCGTTCGTATCTGATCGGGACACTCTTAAAACTGTTCCCACAGCTTGCGGTGGAAGAACCGTCCGAGGAGGAGACATTAGAAGGTGCACTGACTGCGGAAAGTGCCCTGCCGTTTCTGATGGAAGGGCTGACAAAACCGGTGGAGGATGAAGAGGCATGGACTGCACTTTTGGCATGGTACCTGTCGGATGAGGGTGAACGGGAAAAAGTAATGCAGCTTTTTGATGCGGCGTTTGGCGCCCATAAAGATGATGCGATCAGCAAGGCAGTCACGAAAGCTTTATATGGGAATACCTTAGAAAACAGCGTGACAAGGCTCGAACAGTTTGCTGCCTGTGCGTTTGCTCATTATTTAAGTTATGGACTGCGGCTTAAAGAACGGGAACTGCAGCAGTTTGCGAGTGTGGATATGGGAAATATTTATCATGATGTGTTAGAGCGTTTTGCAAAGGGCATAGAGCTGTCGGATTATACCTGGTTTGATATCCCGGAGAAAGCGCAGGAAGCCCTGCTTTCCCAGAGCATGGAAGATGCGATCGCAGGCAGCGGGATCGGGGACGTATTCGAGGACGCAAGAAACAGTTACCTGTTAAAGCGGATGGAGGCAACGGCAAAACGGACGATCTGGGCACTGATGTTACAGGTGCGGAAAGGAAAGTTTGTGCCGAGCGGTTTTGAGGTGTCATTTTCGCGCGCCGAGCGGCTGGATGCGGTGCAGTTTCAACTGGGTGAAGATGAAAAAATGCGTCTGCGCGGCAGGATCGACCGCGTTGATACTTACGAGACAGACGATAAGGTCTATGTAAAAATCATTGATTATAAATCGGGCAACACCACTTTTTCACTTTTAAATTTTTATTATGGACTGCAGCTCCAGCTTGTCGTCTACATGAATGCGGCACTGGAACTCACAAAGAAAAAATATAAGGGAAAAGATACGGAACCTGCAGGTATTTTTTATTATCACATCACAGATCCGATGGTGGATGCGGATGGTCAGGAGTCCGAGGAGGAGATCAGACGGAGTATTCTAGAACAGCTTAAAGTGGGAGGTCTGGTCAATGAAGATCCGGAAATCTATGGTGCGATGGATACTGATTTTTCAGGCACATCGACAGTGATCCCGGTAGCCTTAAAAGCGGACGGCTCCTTAAAGGCGACATCTAAGACGGCGAGCACCTATGAGTTTGGACTGATGTCCCATTATGTGCGAAAGAAGATTGAGCATGTGGGAAAAGAGATCTTTGCCGGAAATGTGGCGGTAAAACCTTACCTGTTAGGAGACAGGAGCGGCTGCGATTACTGTCCATATCACACGATCTGCGGATTTGATGTACGCATGCCGGGATTTTCCTATCAGCAGTTTGAAAAATTTGACAGCAGTGAGGAGATCCTTGCACATATCCGGGAAGAGATTGGAGAGCCGGGAAAAAATCCGGACGGTGAATAAATGTGATGTGACAGGTGCAAAAATAAAAAGTCAGAAACGGAGCAAAACATGGGAATGACATGGACAGATGACCAGCGAAAGGTCATCGAACTCAGAGACAGAAATATATTAGTTTCCGCGGCAGCAGGTTCCGGTAAGACTGCGGTGCTCGTGGAACGTATCATAAAGATCATTACGGACAAAGAGCACCCGGTGGATATTGACCGTCTTTTGATCGTGACATTTACCAATGCGGCTGCGGCAGAGATGCGCGAACGAATCGGAAATGCACTGGAGAATGCCTTAAAAGAACAGCCGGACGACGAACATTTACAGCGTCAGCTTTCTCTTTTACACAATGCCCAGATCACGACGATCGACAGTTTTTGTCTGTATGTGATCCGTAATCATTTTCATGAGATCGATCTCGAACCGAATTTCAGAATCGGGGATGAGGGCGAGTTGAAACTGTTAAAAGAGGACGTGCTCGCAAAGGTGCTGTTGAAAAATTATGAGGAGAGTGCGCCGGAATTTTTAGCATTTGTGGACGGATATGCATCCGGCAGAAATGATGCGGCGCTCTCCGGCATGATCTTACAGCTCTATGAGTTTTCAAGGAGTTATCCATGGCCAAAGAAATGGCTGCCTGCGGCAGCAGAAAGCTATGGCATAGAGGATGAGGCATCTTTGGAAAGCGCAGCTTTCATGCAGTCGCTTCTTCAGAACTTAAAACGGGTGTCAGAGGATCTTGTGGCACTTTCCGGGCGGGCATACAAACTGACGCAGGACGATGACGGGCCGGATATGTATGCGAAAGCATTAGAGGGCGACCTGAAAAAATATAAGGAGATCGCTGCGAGTGAAAGTTTTGCGGATTTTTATCAGAATTACCGCAATTTATCCTATGACAGGCTTGCTTCCTCCCGTGGATTTGACGGAAACGAAGAAAAATTAGAGCTGGTCAAAAAACTGCGAGAGATGGGAAAGGATGCGGTCAAAAAAATAAACCGCCAGTATTTTTTCACATCACCGGAGATCATGGCGGAGCAGATGAAAAAGACGGCGCCGATGGCGGCAGAGTTAGTGCGTCTGACATTGGAATTTGACGAGACGTTTACGGCGGAAAAACGGCGGAAAAATCTGGTGGATTTCCATGACCTTGAGCACTTTGCGTTAAATATCTTTGTCGATGAGGAGACCGGCAAAGTCAAAAAGACTGCCGAGGAGTTCCGGGATAATTTCAAAGAGATCATGATCGACGAGTACCAGGACAGCAATGAGGTGCAGGAGACAATCTTACGTGCAATTTCACGGGAGGAGCGCGGTGAATACAACCTTTTTATGGTCGGGGATGTCAAACAAAGTATCTACCGTTTCCGTCTGGCAAGACCGGAACTATTCATGGAAAAATACGATACTTACAGCCTGACGGATGCAAAAATGCAGCGCATTGACCTGCATAAAAATTTCCGAAGCAGAAATGAAGTGCTCGATTTTTCCAACGATATTTTTTACCGCATCATGAAGCGCAATCTTGGAAATGTGGAATATGATGCGGATGCAGCACTTTATCCGGGAGCTTCTTATCAGGAAGAAACGGACATGTTCACACCGGAAATTTTACTGGTGGACGGGGATGATGAACTGTTGGATGATGCTGCAGCGGATGATAAGAAACTGTTAGAAGCACGGATGATTGCAAAAAGGATCAAAGAGCTTATGGGAACGCAGAAGGTGACCGACAAGGCAACCGGAGAACTGCGCCCGGTGCAGTATTCGGATATGGTCATTCTGCTGCGAAGCCTGAGCGGATATGCAGACCGTTTTGCTGCTGTGTTAAATGATGCAGGAATTCCGGCACATACTGTTTCGGCGACAGGATATTTCAGTACGGTGGAGGTGCAGACCGTGCTCTCCATGCTTCGTATTTTGGATAATCCGAGACAGGATATCCCGCTGACAGCGGTGCTTCGTTCACCAATCGCAGGACTTTCGGATGAGGAACTTGCAAAATTGCGTTTAAAAGACAAGGATGTCAGATTTTACGAGTGTGTTTTGGAGGAATGTGAGCGTCTGAAACAGGAAGCGGAGGAAAATCCGGGACAGGGCAGGGATGATTCCGAAGAAAAGTTATACCGGTTTTATGTTACCTACGAAAAACTGCGGCAGCTTGTGCCGGATACACCGATCCATGAGCTGATCGAACTGCTGTTAAAGGAGACCGGTTACGGCGATTATGCCGCAGCAATGCCAGCCGGAGACAGGCGTCATGCAAACCTTTTAATGCTGGTGGAGAAGGCGATCGCCTATGAAAATACCAGTTACAAGGGACTGTTTCATTTTGTGCGCTATATTGATGAACTGCAGAAATACGATGTGGATTTCGGCGAGGCAGATCTGATCGGGGAAAACGAAAATGTCGTGCGCATTATGAGTATCCATAAGAGTAAAGGACTGGAATTTCCGGTCGTATTTGCCGCCGGGATGGGAAAAAACTTTAACCGCCAGGATACAAGAAGCCGTCTGGTATTGCACCCGGAACTTGGCATCGGTCTTGACTATATGGACGGAAAACAGCGTGTAAAATCCGTGACGATCGCAAAACGTGCTATCGCAAAGCAGATCGATATGGAAAATCTTGGCGAGGAACTGCGTGTCCTTTATGTGGCATTAACGAGAGCGAAAGAAAAGCTGATCTTAACCGGAAGTCTGAAAAAGGCAGAGGAGACACTTTCCTATATAAAAGCATTTCCAGAGGAACTGTTATCTTATCTGGGACGCGAGAGTGCAGCCGGTTATTTGGACTGGATTCTGCCTGCGGCTGCATCCTGTCAGGATAAATATCAGATACGTCTGATGCGGGCGGCAGAACTGGTGCAGGAAGAAATGGAAACACAGATCAAAGATGACTGGAACCGTTCAGCCTGCATGGAAAAAGCTGCGCAGGCAGATGAAAAAAAAGTGCAGCAGTTCTCGGAGCGTTTTCACAGACGGTATGCATATGAAAATGATGTGCAGAGAAAAAATAAGTATTCCGTGTCGGAGTTAAAACATCGTGCCATGCGGGAGACGTTTGAAAAAGAGGAGGAGGCAGTTCCTGTTTTTCAATCCGAGGAGGTTGTGCCGTATGTGCCTGCATTTGCAAGAGAAATAGAGCAGCAAAGTGAGGATGCCAGCCCTGGAGCACTTCGCGGAACGGCAATGCACCGCATCATGGAGTGCTACCAGTTTTCTTCCGGTGTGTCCGCAAAAGAGCAGGTCGCCGGGATGCTGGAGAAAGAACAGATCACACCGGAGATGCATGGACTGATTCGCATACCGCAGGTTGAATATTTTGTAAATGCAGATATTGGAAAACGGATGGGAGCAGCTGAAAAAGACGGAAAATTGTACCGTGAGAAACCATTTGTCATGGGATTTACGGATGAACAGTTAGACGAGTTTGGTTTTGCTGAAAACACGGAACAGGCGGAAAAGGTAATAAGCATGGGGCGTGTAGGAAATATAGGAGAAACGGAATATACAGGGAAAGAGCTGACCCTGATCCAGGGAATCATCGATGTATTCTGGATTGAAAAGGACGGTATTGTCCTTCTTGATTATAAAACAGACCGTGTGGATACGGAAAAGGAATTGTCCGAGCGTTATGCGGCACAGTTAAAACTTTACGAGGAAGCGCTAAACCGAGTCTATGAAAATGAGAAAGATGCAGCCGGAAATCCGCTGAAAGTAAAGGAAAAACTGTTGTATTCCTTCCGGCTTGGGAAAGTGATCCCGGTATAGAAAATTTAAAAACATTGTACAAAAGCCAGTCTGATTGGAGTTTTGTGCAATGTTAAGAAGCAGATAAGCATGCAGCAGAAAGGAAATTTGACCATGTCACAGATTATTTTAGCATCCGCGTCCCCAAGACGCCGTGAACTTTTAGAGCAGATCGGTCTTAACTTTGAGGTCTGTCCGGCAAAGGGGGAGGAGATCATCATAAAAAAAGAGCCAAAAGAGGTTGTCATGGAACTTGCAGCACAGAAGGCGAGAGAAGTCGCATCCATGTTAAAAACATATGGAGATGAGCATCGGACGCTGATGACACCGCAGGATACTTTAGTCATCGGTGCAGACACCATTGTTGCCGCGGGCAGCGAAATCTTAGGAAAACCAAAAGATGAGGAAGATGCCTTCCGCATGATCTCTTTATTGTCAGGGAAAAGCCATTCGGTGTACACGGGGGTTGCTTTTGTGTTTATCGACCGGACCGGCAGGGCAGGGGAACATATCTTTTATGAAAAGACTGACGTTTTTGTCAGACAGTTAAAGAAAAGTGAAATTTTGCGTTATATTGCGACAGGAGAACCGTCGGACAAAGCCGGTGCATACGGAATCCAGGGAAAATTTGCAATTTATATTGACAAAATCGACGGTGACTATAATAATGTGGTAGGACTTCCGGTTGCAGCGATTTACAGAGAGCTTGACCGGCTTGGAATTGACCCATATACATGGTAGATAAGCGGGAAAATACAGTGTGAAAAATGAGATTTTTACACTGCACAGAATGGAGGATTATTATGTACGATGAAGCGGTAGTACAGTATTTTTTGGAACATCAGATGCAGCTTTTTAAAGAAAATGTTGCAGAATCGCCGGAGGAGGCCGAAGAATTTTTAGAGGACTGCATGGCAGTTGTCTGCAAAAATATCAAAGAAGTCCGTGCTTATTTTGAAGATGAGGGCGCAGATATTGCCGGAATGAGCAATGCGGATTTAGCAGAGGCAGAGGAAGTTTTTGCAATCCCGGACGGCAGATATCTGATCGTGGAAGCGTAGGAATGACGTTTTTATGGAATACGCTATGCCAAAATACAGATGCGTGTGAGAAATCGGTAAACAGGACAAATAGACAGGTAAGAGGAAAAAAGAATGAAACAATATGATGTGATTATTATTGGAGCCGGTCCATCTGGTATCTTTTGTGCATATGAACTGATCCATGCAAAGAAGAATCTGAAAATTTTAATGATCGAGAAGGGCAGACGAATCGAAAAGAGAGAATGTCCGAAACGTAAGACAAAAGTCTGCGTTGGATGTAAACCTTGTTCCATCACGACCGGATTTGCCGGAGCGGGAGCTTTTTCTGACGGTAAACTGTCACTTTCCCCGGATGTCGGAGGAAATCTGCCGGAAATTTTAGGCTATGATAAAACCGTGGAATTATTAAAAGAATCCGATGATATTTATTTAAAATTCGGTGCAGATACAAAAGTTTACGGAGTGGATAAAGAAAAAGAGATCCGTGAGATCCGCAGAAAAGCGATCAATGCAAACTTAAAACTGATCGAATGTCCGATCCGCCACCTTGGAACAGAGGAAGGCTACAAAATCTATTCCAGACTGCAGGAGCATCTGTTAGAGCAGGGTGTTGAGATGGAATTTAACACCATGGTCAAAGATATCATCATTGAGGATAACAAGGTCAAAGGGATCATTACCGAAAAAGATGAGGAATATCTTGCAGCAGAGGTTATTTCTGCAGTTGGACGAGAGGGTGCTGACTGGTTTTCACATATCTGCGGACAGCATGATATTGAAACAAATGTAGGTACCGTAGACATTGGTGTACGTGTGGAGGTGCGCGATGAGGTCATGGAATTTTTAAATCAGAACCTCTATGAGGCAAAACTGGTTTACCATACACCGACATTTGATGATAAGGTGCGTACCTTCTGTACCAACCCGTCCGGTGAGGTCGCAACAGAATACTACGATAACGGACTTGCGGTGGTAAACGGTCACGCATACAAGTCGAAAGATTTAAAGACCAACAATACCAACTTTGCAATTTTGGTTTCCAAAAACTTTACCAAACCATTTAAGACACCGATCGAGTACGGTAAACAGATCGCACAGCTTTCCAACATGCTCTGCGACGGAAAAATCTTAGTACAGACATTTGGTGATTTCAAGAGAGGAAGAAGAACAACGGAGGAACGCCTCTGCAGGAATAACCTGATCCCGACTTTAAAGGATGCTGTGCCGGGTGATCTTTCCTTAGTATTCCCGCACCGTATCATGGTCGATATTGAGGAAATGCTAATGGCGCTCGATAAGGTGACACCGGGTATTGCCAGCGACGAGACACTGCTTTACGGTGTGGAAGTAAAATTCTATTCCAACAAGGTAGTGGTCAACTCTGATTTTGAAACCAGCGTAAAAGGACTGCGTGCGATCGGAGACGGAGCATCTGTGACGAGAGGATTGCAGCAGGCATCTGCAAACGGAATTTCCGTTGCAAGAAGTATCTTAAAATCAATGGAACAATAGGACTTTCTATCAGATTGGGTAAATTAGGATGAAGAGAAAATTTACAAGGGTAGCAGCTGTGCTGTGTGGCATGTCGCTGTTATTGACCGGATGCCGGATCGGAAATAAAAATATTGTGGTTTCGAATATATTAAATGACCGTCAGGTATTCAAGATCGAGGGAACCGTCTGCAGTTTGAAAGAGGCGCGGGTTTATCTGACGAATTATCAGAATATCTACGGGACGGCATATGGTGTGGATCTCTGGAAACATGATTTCGGGGATGATTCATTGGTAAAATATATCAAAGCGGTCACAATGGAAGAATTAACCCAGGTGGTCAGCATGGATCTGCTTGCACAGTCAAGGGAAGTTGCACTTTCAGAGGATGAGCTTTCTGCAATATCAGAGGCGGCGGCAGAGTATTATGCATCACTTTCAAAAGAAGAAAATACTTATCTTGAAGTGACGGAGAGCGATATCAGCGAATATTATCAGCATTACGCATTAGCACAGAAACTTTATAATTCGCTGACAAACAGTGTAAATGAGGAAGTCAGTGACGATGAGGCGCGTGTGATCGAGATCATGCAGATATTTGTCGCAGACAGTACAAAGGCAAGTGATGTGGCAGCAAAGTTAGAGCGTGGAGATGATTTTGCATCTGTGGCAAATAACTATAATGAACTTTCTTCCATACAGACTACGGTGGCCAGGGATGAACTGCCCAAAGAGGTCGAGGAGGTTGCGTTTAATCTTGATAATGGACAGACGTCGTCTATGATCCAGGCAGGCAAAGGGTTTTATTTTATTAAATGCCTGAATAAATATAATGAGGAACTGACAGAGGCAAACAAGTCCAATATCGTGGAAAAAAGAGAAAAAGAGGCATTTGATGATGTCTATAACCAGTTTGTGGCGGGACTGAATTCCAGTATCAACAAA
>ULTF01032802.1_pt1 | contig 13000 bp, 9 predicted proteins | sample 1957371 | NCBI WGS metagenome assembly ULTF01 (sample SAMEA4835727, study PRJEB28245) | human gut metagenome | biome: gut microbiome; material: fecal sample | place: Denmark | collected 2008
GGGGTGATAGAAAACGGGAACCATGCCCGTGGAGCCGATCTTTTCCATGACGGCTATTTTATCAAATCTTGCCATATTTTAATGTTCAAATGGTTTCTTAATATGCTTCAGACGATGTTCCGGTCCTGAATTTCCGGATTCAGCCGGAGAGGTTACCGTTGTACGCGGCCGCTTCCGTCTCCTTCGGCCAGGGCTTCCACTTCAGCCGCAGATACCAGGTTGAAATCGCCTTCGACCGTGTGTTTCAGGGCAGAGGCGGCAGCTGCGAATTCGACGGCCTGTGCCGGAGTGGCTGTCAGCAGTCCGTGGATAATGCCGGCGGCAAAAGCGTCTCCGCCTCCTACGCGGTCCACGATGGGAGCAATGTTATAATGGCGGGACTGATGGAACTGGCATTCCGGGTTGGTTTCCCGGCTGTCGTAGATCAGTGCCTTCCATCCGTTGTGGGAAGCGGAGTAGGATTCTCTGAGCGTGGAAGCTACATAGCGGAATCCGAATTCACTGGCCATGGCCCGGAAGGTTTCCTTGTAGCCTTCCGCATCGGTTTTTCCGGCGCGGACATCTGCTTCGGGATGGAAACCCAGGCAAAGTTCTGCATCTTCTTCGTTTCCGATGCAGACATCTACGTATTTCATTAAGGGACGCATTGTTTCCTGGGCCTGTTCGGGAGTCCAGAGTTTCCGGCGGTAGTTCAAATCTGCCGACACGGTAACGTGGTGCCGGCGGGCTGCTTCACAGGCGGCCTGTACGAGTTGGGCTGCACCGGCTGAGAGGGCGGGTGTGATGCCGCTCCAGTGGAACCAGTCAGCTCCCTGCATGATTGCGTCGAAATCAAAGTCTTCGGGGACGGCTTCTGCCATGGCCGAGTGGGCACGGTCATAGATGACTTTGCTGGGGCGCATGGCGGAACCGGTTTCCAGGTAATAGATGCCGATGCGTTCTCCTCCCCGTGCGATGTATGAAGTGTCCACTCCGTATCGTCTTAAGGCATTGACTGCGGCCTGACCGATTTCGTGTGCCGGAAGCCTGGTGATGAATGAAGCCTGATGTCCGTAGTTGGCGCAACTGACGACTACATTGGCTTCTCCTCCTCCATAAACTGCATCGAAACAGTCCGTTTGTATGAACCGGGAGTTTCCCGGAGTTGAAAGGCGAAGCATAATTTCGCCCATAGTGATGATCTTTGCCATGATTGTTTCCTTTTTGTCTTGTATTCTTTATTCTACCAGTCTGGTACTCTCCTTGTGTATTGGGATTTTCCTCAGGTTGGAAGTCTCCTTGTGCGTTGGGATTTTCTTCAGTCTGGTATTTTCTGCTTGTTCCGGGTTTTCGCCAGCTTGTATGCTGGGGGGTCGGATTTTATCTCATTTCAGTGTATGGAATTTTATCCATATCGTTGTAATCCAGGTTTTCTCCGGCCATTCCCCAGATGAACATATAGTTGCTGGTTCCTGCAGCAGCATGGATTGACCATTCTGGTGACATGACTGCCTGTTCGTTGTTCATCCAGATCAGGCGTTGTTGCTGGGGCTCTCCCATCAGATGGCAGATCATGTTTCCCTGGGGAACATTAAAGTAGAAGTAAGCTTCGATGCGGCGGCTGTGCGTGTGAGCAGGCATTGTGTTCCATACGCTTCCGGGTTTCAGTTCTGTGAGTCCCATCTGCAACTGGCAGGGGCCTTCTTCAAGTACATTGCCTACAATCAGCTGATTGATCACGCGGTCATTGCTTTCTTCCATCTTTCCGGCAGCAAAGGAATTGGCTTTGATCGATCCTTTTCGTCCGTCAATGGTGACAAGCTGGGTTTTGTAAGCATGGTGGGCAGTCGCGGAGTTCAGATAGAACTTGGCCGGCTGTGATGCATCTTTGCTGCGGAAGGTTACTTTCTTGTTTCCTCGTCCCACATACAGGGCTTCTTTGAAATTCAAGGTATATTCTTTTCCGTCAACGGTGACAATACCTTCTCCTCCTACATTAATGACACCGAGTTCCCGGTTGTAAAGAAAGTAGGGAGCTTTGAGAGCGTCAAAAGTATCGAGTGAGAGTTCCTTGCTGACCGGCATGGCTCCGCCGAAAATAAAACGGTCGTACATGGAATAGGTCAGGTTGATTTCATTGGGCGACATGACTTTTTCCATCAGGAAACTGCAGCGAAGGCGTTCTGTATCGTAGGTTTTTACGTCTTGCGGGTTACATGCCGTTTGCATGTGTACATTGATCTGTGCATAGGAAGTGAGGGTTATCAATCCCAGTGCCATGAGAAATACGAGTCTTTTCATCTGTTTAGTGTTATAATAAGTTGTTTTTACTAAGCTTTTTGTTTCCGGCCTGGTTCCTTACGGGTTCTGCCGGCTGGTTTCCTGGGCCGTCTGCCGGATAATCTGGCGGCGGTTATAAATGGCCATGGCCAGTGTTATCAGTACCAGAACGATTGCTCCGGCTATCTTGAAATGATAGACGAGATGGAAGATCACCCAGGAGAACAGGCTCGAAGCAAAATCAAGTGCTCCTCCCTGAAATCCTTCCGGAATCAGAACGGCACTGTCCTGAGTGCGGAGATATACATCCTGGGCTGCCTGGGTAAAGAACGGAGCCAGGTCTGTAACGAAATAGAGTCCGACAAGGATAGCGGTCAGTCCTACCAGGAAAGTTTTCAGAACATTTCCTCTGGTTATGGGGAGTACGGCCGGAAACAGATAGAACATGCCTGCAAGTGAGGCAAGCGGCAGAAACTGGTTTCCGGGAAGGATGACTGACAGGAACAGAGTGGCCGGAATCAGCAATAAGGAAACGACCAGGGTGGTGGGATGTCCGATGACAAGAGCCGGGCTCATACCGATGTTCAGTCCCGAACTGTTTTTGAAGCGGCGGGCAACCAGTTCGCGGGTAGCATCGGAAATGGGGCGGAGTCCTTCGATGAAGAGCGAGGTGATCCGGGGAATCAGCTCCATGACTGCTCCCATTTTGATACCTAATCCTAAAATGGAAGGAATGCCGTTGATCAGCTCCCGGTTGTTCTGACATGCCAGTGCTCCGATGGCACAACCCACCACAACTCCCAGGAACAGGGGCTCGCCCAGAATACCGAATTTGCGCTTCATACCTTCCGCATCGATGTTCAGCCGGTTGATTCCGGGAATCCGGTCAAACAGGTTGTTGACTACGATTGCAAAAGGGACGAAGCCCTGGCAGAAAGGCTGGGGAATAGAGATTCCTTCCAGGTTGTCGTAGTATTGCTGGAACTTCCGGGAGGTGAGATCCGCCATGACCAGTGTGATGATGTAGCAGATGATGGCTGCAAAGAATCCCCACCAGATATTGTCCGAAGCAAAATAGACTACGGCACCGATGAAGGCAAAATGCCAGTAGTTCCAGAGATCAATGTTGACGGTACGTGTCGTACGTGTCAGAAGCATGAGGATATTTACCCCCAGGCAAACGGGAATGATGAAAGCTCCCACTGATGTGTTGTAGGCTACAGCAGCGGCAGCGGGCCATCCCATATCGAAGATGCCCAGATTGAGTCCGTAGATTTCCGTTACCCGTTTCAGCGGTTCTCCCAGGCTGGATGTCAGCAGGGCAGTCACTACAGACAGTCCGATGAATCCCACTCCTACGAGCAGACCGCTTTTGAGCGCTTTTCCGAAAGGAATCCGGACGCATATTCCCAGAATGGTGAAAATGACCGGCATCATGACCGCGGCTCCCAGGCCGATGATATAATTGAATACTTGTTCCATATTTTTCTGATAGATCGGTTTGTTAAGGTATATCCTTCTGTTTTTTCTGGCAGCTGCTTTCTGTTCCTAGCGGCTTGCTTTCTGTTTCCGGCAGTTTGCTTTCTGCCTTCCGGCGGTTATTCTACGGTTATCCGGAGAGGAGCCTGCAGTTTCTTTGCGAAGTCTTCCAGACAGGCGTTCCACTGTTCCATGGATCCGATGCCTGCTTTGCTCCATCCGCTTCCCCAGTAATAAGTCCACGTGGAGTCCGGCTGATACGTTCCGATGCCGAGAACATGTCCCAGGGCCCCGCCGTGCTGTTTCCTTTCATCGGGGGTAAACCATTGGGGGGCAGCGTGAGCCAAAGGCTGGGGGAAGACCATTCCCAGATAGATGATACCGTTGTTCCCGTGCGGATTGTCGGTTGAGTCGGCGTAGGCCACGTATCCTTTGTCCGGCTGGCAGACGTAGCCGTCCGGGTTCTGCGGATGAATGACGATGCCGGATGCGACGGGCAGGCTCTGCCGGAGTCCGCCGTAGCTGACTTCCGTACGGTTCAGGTGAGAACCGCAGTCCAGACTGATCAGGCGGGTTTCTACGACGGAAGTGTCGCTTCCGGCAGTGAACGGAGCATATTTCAGCCGTACGGTGAACCGCAGGGGGCCGTTGTCCAGTATCTCATACTCCTTGTAGCAGCGGGGATAGATCAGCATGGAGTCAGCGGTCATCAGGACTGCCGTACCTCCACCCAATGTAGGCCCGACGCTGTAGCAGTCCATTCCGTTTCCGTGGTCAACGTGATAGGAAATGGCCTGTGCCAGACTGTCGGCCTGTTCTTTTCTGCCTTCTTTCCGCCAGGCACTGATCTGTGCGCGTGCTTGCGGATCGAGTTCGCGTGCATAGCGCATCTCCACAACCGGTTCACTGACCGATTTGGTAAAGACATCATATCCCCATGCCCGTTCGCCGCTTGCTTCCAGCGCCGGACCGTATGCCCGGTAGGCCGCCTTGTCGTTTTCCCAGGCGATATCGTCCATGCGCTCCGGATAATGCCGTCCGCAGGCTATGACTGAGAGGGTGTCGGGATTTCCTTTCCGGATCTGATACCGGGCACTGGAACCGGCTTTCACGCTGGCCGGGAAGATCAGCTTCCCGTCGAATGTGATCTGCGACGGGACCTGCTTTCCCCGGCCGTCCGTTATGACCAGCGTGCTGCCGTTCTCCTGTCCTGCTTCCTGCCCGAGAGCGGAAAGAGGAATCTCCACGATTTCGTTTACGCGGTCGGACGGAAGCGGATTTTCTATCGTGACCTGTGTTTCGGAATCCGGGACGCATCCGGCCGCCAGCAGAGCCAGAAGCCCTGCCGGTATGCTTTTCCGCCGGATGACGGAAGGAAGACTGATGTGCATGTTCATGGGAACCGGAGTTATTTGGGTTGTTTTCCGATATAAGCCAGAATGCCTCCGTCGACATACAGCACGTGTCCGTTGACGAAGTCGGATGCTTCGGAAGCCAGGAACACGGCCGGTCCCATCAGATTTTCCGGAGTTCCCCAGCGGGCAGCCGGAGTCTTGGCCACGATGAATGCATCGAAGGGATGGCGCGATCCGTCGGCCTGACGTTCACGGAGCGGTGCGGTCTGGGGAGTGGCGATGTAGCCCGGCCCGATGCCGTTGCACTGGATGTTGTATTCGCCGTATTCCGAAGCGATGTTGCGTGTGAGCATCTTGAGTCCGCCCTTGGCAGCCGCATAGGCAGAGACGGTTTCGCGTCCCAGTTCGCTCATCATGGAGCAGATGTTGATGATTTTTCCGTGTCCCTTGCGGATCATGCCGGGGATGACTGCCTTGGAGACGATGAACGGGGCGTTCAGGTCGACGTCGATCACCTGGCGGAATTCTGCCGCCGACATTTCGCACATGGGGATGCGCTTGATGATTCCAGCGTTGTTCACCAAAATGTCGATGGTTCCCACTTCCTGTTCCACGCGGGCGATGAAAGCTTTCACCGCTTCCTCGTCGGTCACGTCGCACACGTATCCGTGGGCCTGGATTCCTTTTTCGCGGTAGGCAGCCAGTCCCTTGTCGACCAGTTCCTGCCGGATGTCATTGAAAACGATGGTTGCGCCTGCCTCGGCGAAAGCTGTGGCGATGGCGAATCCTATGCCGTAAGAAGCTCCGGTGATCAGGGCTGTCTTACCTTCAAGTGAAAAGTTTACCATAAGATCAGATATTGTTTGTTTTTTTAAGGGTTGTCTTTATTCCGTCCGCAGCGAGTGGTGTCCGTCGATGGGGAAGGGCTGTCCGCTCCATGCCTTCTGCGAGGTCCACGGCTCGGCGGGATCTGTCCAGAAAGGATGGTCGGCCGGCAGTCCCAGGGGCATGAACACGAGCGAGGTCATATACAGGCTTCCGTTGTTCGTGTAGTAGTTGGCCAGGCCAGGCTGGTGTCCGGCAAAGCCCAGCTGCAGGAAGCCCGAAGAGTTGAAGTTTCCTTCCACGGCAAACATGTTTTTCATGACGGCGGTCAGCGCGCTGCGCACCTGTCCGTTGCTGATTCCTTCGGGGAGTCCGTATTTCCAGGCGGCCATGGCCAGGGTCTGGAAGGCTCCCATGCGGTAGACCACGGAGCGTCCGAAAGCGGGGTAGGTACCTTCGGGGGAGATCAGGCGTTCGAGGAACACGTTGAAGCGCTGCATGCGTCTGACGGCCAGCTGCGGGGTGACGGGGGTCCAGAAGCCGCAAGCCTTGCAGGTTTCGAGCACTTCGATGTACATGGGATGGATGACGTAGGAGTTGTAATAGTCGAGGGCCATCTCCGGTCCGTCAGAGTACCATCCGTCGCTGAGATACCATTCGTTGATCTTATTGACGGCAACGGTCAGGGCATACTGGTCGGCTTCTTCGCCGATGCTCATCAGAAAGGTTTCGGTCATGGCGCGGAAGAGTAGCCAGTTGTTGTAGGCCGGACGGATCACTCTCAGTTCCTTGAAGCGCTGGATGTAGCGCTGCTGCGTTTCCTTGTCGAGCTGCTTCCAGGTGGCTTCGGGAGCCCGCAGGAAGCTTTCGGCCAGATAGGCAGCGTCCACCAGAATCTGCGTGGGGCCTTTCCAGAGCAGGCAGTCGGGGCTTGCGGGATCGACGGCGTTGCGGTATGCCTTCAGCGCCCACTGGCGGAGCTGGCTGCGGCGGCGTCCTTCGGGGGTGTCGTCGTCGGGCAGCGAGAGCCAGGGGGAGATGCCTGCCATCAGACGGCCGAAGGTCTCCATGTAGGCCACCCGCCTGTCGCGTCCGTCCCAGGTGGAGCTCAGCTCCAGCTGCATGTTCTTCTGGAGTTCTCCACTGCTCATGTTTTCCAGCACAGGCCGGGCGATGCGGTAACAGAGGTCGGCCCACTGCTGACGGGGGGAGGGGGAAGAGTCGTTTGTCTTACGAGCTTGCACGTTTCCTGTCATGGTGCAGGCCAGCAGAACCAGCAGGAATGTACGGATCCGGCTGGTCAGTGTCTGATTTTTCTTCATAGTTCTTTTCATTAAGGAATTATTTATTAGATGCCTTGTCTATATCATTGCGGCGCTTGAGCGCTTCCATGTAGTAATAGTCCGCATAGTTGAGCGGCACGTCGATTTCGCTGTTGTGAGGGATGCTTCCTACGCTGTGCATCAGCAGAAACAGTCCGTTAGTGCCCGGAGCAGCCGTATAGTCTGGCGAAGTAAGCGATGACATGATGCTGTCGGCGTATGTCCGGTATTCTTCAGCCTGCGGAACATCGAAGGTGCTGATCTCGTAGAGAGCCGAGGCAATCACTGCCGCTGAAGATGCATCGCGGGGTTCGTTCGGAATGCCGGGAGCGTCCATGTCCCAGTAAGGAACTCGGTCAGCGGGCATATGAGGATGGTTTTTCATGAAGTTGAATGTCTTGAGCGCCTGGTCCAGATAGATCTGCCGGCCGGTCTCACGGTAGCAGACGGTATATCCGTAGATGGCCCATGCCTGTCCGCGTGACCAGGCAGAACTGTCAGCATATCCTTGAGCAGTCTGACGGCTGCGTACGGTGCCATCCTGAGGGTCATAGTCAATTACATGGAAACAACTTCCATCGGGTCGGAACTGTTCCTTCAGAGTGCGGTCGGCGTGCGAGAGGGCTACGCGGCAGAAGGTGGAGTCGCCTGTCAGTTTGGTTGCTTCGAAAAGAAGTTCCAGATTCATCATGTTGTCTATGATGACGGGACATTTCCATCCCCGTTTGGCCTGCCAGCTGTTGCCGTTGACATCCCAGCTTTGGATTACTCCTGCTGCGGGGCGGAAGCGGGTGCAGAGAGAACGTGCAGCCTGGGTCATGACTTCTGCATAGCGGCGGTCGCCTGTCAGACGGAGGGCATTTCCGAAACTGCAGTTGATGATAAATCCGATATCATGATGCCAGGTCAGGTTTTTGGCGCTTTCCAGAGTTTCGGTGTGACGGATGGCAGGGTTCAACAGGGCTGTGTCTGCCGTCAGTTCATACAGATACCACAGACTGCCGGCATAAAATCCGCTCCGCCAGTCTTCGGGAGAACAGTAATAAACCTTGCCGGACGGAGTGAGAGTGACGGGAGTGCGAACATTTCCGTCACGTCCTGTGCTGTCCAGTGAAAGAGTCAGCTGACGTGTTGCATTTTGAAGTGCGGCCTGAGGCCAGGAAGATTCTTTCTGATCTTGTTTTTGAGGAGCACAACCTGTAAAGCTTGATGCCAACATGCATGCACATCCGATAAGGATTTTGTTTTTCAGTTTCTTCATGGTTTTGGTTTATCTATTAAAATGACAATTCTTTTCAGTCGCAATATTAGTGCATTTCCCTGTGAGGAAACTGATGCTATTGTACGGAAAAACCTATGATTTTTTCCATTTGTACTTTCTTTTGTATAATTGTACGATTCCATCATATTATTTGTAAAAAACGGAAGATCAGTGCAGTGCTTTTTTCCCGAAAGGATTATAGACTCTTGAAAGATGAGAATCTCCTGTCTGTGGACTGATCGTGAAGGTTGTTAGAGTATCAAAATTTCTGATAAATACTTCTTCTCCTTTTTTCAGGTCTATGACATAGGTATTCGGGGCTGTTTGCTGAGTTTGGAAATTTCGTTTACCTTCAAAGATCGGTTTCTGTATGTCTGTAACGATGGTACAAGGTTCTCCAGCTTCACTCAAAATCCGGATGAATTCCGTTTTTCCATTTGTTCTGCGTGCACTGATCAGAAAAGCTCCTTCTGTACGCCAGTTGTGGAAATTCAGGTTGTTCCACAAAGAGGGGACAGCGGGAAAGACACGTATTTTGTTTCCCCAGCTTTGTAACAGCATGTCGTGGACCGACTGAGCTCCGGATAAGGGCGTTTCGATGACAGGGCCTGACTCCTGATAGAGTGTATTCACTCCGAGCAGTTTGTCAAAGAGATCAGTTAAGTGCTCCAGGGCTTTATCTCCTTGTCCTAACGTAGAATAAAGAGAGGATGCTGCTGTAAAAGAGTACCCGCGGAGTCCTTCCGGTTTACTCAGCCAGTGAGTCAGTGAGCGTTCGATAAGTGCTCGCTCTTCCGGATTTTCCGGATTGAGCAGATGAAGAGGATATGCAGACATGAGGTGGGAGAAATGACGATGAGATGAACTGTATGGAACATTTCGTCCGATCATCAGCCCGTCTTGGTTACAGGGAAATGAAGTTAGATTCTTTAGAACGTCCCTCCATTCTTTTTCCTGACAGTCTTTGATGCCTAATCGCTTACAGATCTCAGTCAGAGTCTGGCATCCCCATTTTAAGAGTGCCAGATCAAAATTGCAGTCTTCTGCTGATCCATACTCCGGAGAGTAAGTAACCGGCAGATGCAGCCGGCCATCCTTCCCTTTATAAAGGAAATGCAGGTAATAATTGACCGATCCTTTCAGAACAGGAAACAGATGTTCTTTCAATAACTGATCATCCATTTTATGACGGTAAATCAGCCATAGATTGTGGCAAGTCCAGGTCAACAGTCCGATTTCAGCCGTTGGATCTTTTTCTGGGATTCCTACGGTTTCGGATGCACATTCCAGATCAGAAGTTCTTCCGATGCCTAATGAGTTATAACGGTAAGGTTCCGGAATATTTGTACGCAAGTTTTCTATGTTGCCATAGATCGCATTTTCGAGTGATCGGGCGAGATCCAGATGATTGGACGTATTTAAAGGCCAGTAAGTCAGTTGAACATTTAAGTTCCACCACGCATTAGGCCAGGGAGTGACGGTCAGCCAGGGGCCTGTATTGTCAATTAATGCCCCGTCGGCACGTGTGGCTGAAGCAAGTTTGTACAGCTGAATCCAGTAGAAACTTTCTTTAATGCCGTCGTCAACAGAGAAGAAGCTGGCCGGATAGAAGTTATGCCACCATTGCTGATGCGTTGTTCTGAGTGAATTCCACCCTTGTTGTTGTGCACGAAGAACTGTTTCTTCGGCTACTTTGCATGCATTCCTTTCCGGATAGGAATGTGCTACATTGATCCATAGCTCATGCCATTCCGAAGATTTGTCTGTTTGCCAGTATATGGCAGTTTCTCCTCCGGCGGGTAAGGTTTGCAGGCTTATTCCTCCTTTTTGGGAAAGCTTTACTTTTGCCGGAGGATTTTCGGTGTAACTTTCAGGCATTTTCATCCAGCTTCCGGCAGGAGTTAGTCCGTACTGGTAGCGTGGACTATTGGCTGAGGCCGGTATCCATTTTATGGAAATGTTTTCTTCCTTCTGTAATTTCCATCTTGTTTGAATAACAGGATCGGCTGCATTCACCATAGCTTCCAGCTGAAAACTTCCTTTAGTTGTCTGTATCTCAGCTCTCATTTCTGCATTCCATAAGTCAAGCCGTATGGTTCCTCCAGTTATTTTCCCCTGAGGCTGAAGCAAGAAGTTTCCTGTCAGAAGGCGTGGATTGCCAAACAATCCCTTTTCCGGACGATGATCATGGACCAGACTGTTTCCGGTTTCCAGCCGGATGGCATTCAGCTTGGGTTCATACCAGACCATAAGTCCCAAGGTTCCATTCCCCATGAACGGAGCTTCATGCCATGCCTGGGGAAGTACTTCCCAAGTCATGTCTTGTTTACTCATGAATTGATCCCAATTTATATTTGTTTCCAAAACGGGTGATGAGGAATTGGAGTTTGAAGGAAAAATATTTGGTATAAAGAATAGATTTAATAAGGTAAGAAAGATAAATTTTTGTTTCATGTGTAAATTTTTATAGGTTTAAATGAAGGTATATTTTTAAAGTTGGAACGTCATGGTTATTTTGTCATTGATATTTGATCTTGAAAAGATATTTTCCTTGAAGTGTTCTTTCTTTAGCTTTAAAAACAAGTCGGAAAATACTTTGTCCCCATACATCTGAAAGTCGTTTGTCTGTTAATGTAATTTCATCTTGACTAATTTCAAATGCTTGTGGGTCAAAATATAAGAATATTTCTGTATTGTTATTATTGATTTTGACAAAGTCTTTTTCTATTTGTATTTTCCCTTGTGTGAGAAAATGAATAATGTTTGTGCCTTTTATTTCTGTCAGCCTGAATTTGTCTGTTATGATTAATGTGTGCTCATTCAATTTATAATCTCTGATCCATTCTTTTACACCAGCTTCTGGTGGGTAAGCGGTTGATATGTCCAGACTGAAGTGTTTGGGTGAAGCCTGAATTTGAGAAGCTTTGAATTGTTTACCATACTGTTGAGATACTCCGTTGATTTTAGGAAGATTATGGAAATCACTTTGCATCGTCCAAATGGAATAGCGTTCATTGCTGAATGTTTGTTTGGTGTAGGTGCCGACGCCGGCGTCAATAATAAACGGTGTATTGTCAATCCATAAAGAAAAGGTTCCTATGTCATTATGATTGTGACTTTCATCGTTGTATCCTCCTTTGGATGCGAAAAAAGCATGTTTTGTCTTTCGAAAATATACTTCTGTATCTGGACACCAGGTATAGTCCGGTTTTTGGTTTGATGTTGTCTCTTGTTTCAATGATTTGTTAACAGAGATTGCCTCTAAAGATCTGAAGATATCTCTTCCATTGAATGATAGTTTTTTTGATTTGGCCAGATTTGATGCAAATTGTTTCATCTCAGGACTTGAAACAGCACATCCATATCGATAAATTAAGGAAGCATCTGCTTCTCCTTTTGCTGAGGCATCGGCAAAGTTAACAACCCATCCGTTTCCTACATAAGACCGGGATATATATTCTCCCATAGCACGGATTTGTGGTTCATGGAAAATATCAATACGTCCACCTGTTATGCGTTTAAGCAGACATAAATAATCCAGAGCTTTTCCGGCTGCATGTCCCCAATAGGAAGGTCCTTCTTCGCATGCTCCGTCTGCATGGACATAGTTGAGATATTTATCAACAGATTGCATACTTTTCCATACAGCCTGGGACAATTTATCGACATTGTTTTCCATTAGCATGAAAGTCATTAAAGCATTGCTGTTACACCAGGGATTCCAATTGTTGACCATTTGTCCTTTGTAGTTTATAGCCATCCACCAGAAATTATCATTATTCAGGTAAGGTTCCATGATGCGTGTTTCCAGTTCGTGTCGTAAACGGCGTGATATTTCCGGATCAATTTTCTCAAATTCTTTATGCATGAAATAATAAATCCATGAGAGTAATCCTCCAAGATCTCCTGCGGTTAAATCAATTAGTTGATATTCAGGTGTTGGTAAGGCTCTATGTGTTGGTTGAGTTATTAAATGTGCAGCTAAAGCCCATGAAGTCATTTCGCAAGAATGGAAAACTCCATTAATAAGTTGATCTGTAAATCGTCCTTTACCTTCAGCTAGTTCTGCTAACATAAAGGTCATCAGAGCATTATTGTTTTCGCCAAATGGCGTTTCCATTATTTCTCGGTCTCCGGAACGTTCGAATTCCAAATAAGCAGTGGCAGGGATTGTTTTCCATTGGTAGTTGAGTAATTGTTCTCCGTTATGAATAAGAGCTTCTTTATATTCACCTAAGAATTTATCCCATTCTTGTCGTTCTTCGTATGCTGGATAGATAACCCAGCTTTGATTTAATAGAAGTGTACTTTTTAGTTCTGACTCTGAAATTTGATTTTGTAACAAATTTCTTTCAGTATAGGCGTACAGTGTTACAGGAGTGTATATTCCCCATACAATAAATAAAAAAATAATTTCTTTTATAGATTTCATGGCTTTAGTAAATTGAAATTAAGTACTAATGCGAATCAGCAGTTGGCTTTCTGATTCAAAAATTAAA
>ULTF01058293.1_pt1 | contig 12794 bp, 8 predicted proteins | sample 1957371 | NCBI WGS metagenome assembly ULTF01 (sample SAMEA4835727, study PRJEB28245) | human gut metagenome | biome: gut microbiome; material: fecal sample | place: Denmark | collected 2008
CTAATGATTTCTTAGGTCCAGGTACTGCACCCTTAACTAAGATGATATTGTTCTCGGCATCAACTCTCACAACTTCGAGATTCTGGATTGTGATTCTCTTTGCTCCCATCTGACCAGGCATTCCCTTGCCCTTGAATACTCTACCAGGTGTTGTTGCTGATCCATTAGAACCCTGATGTCTATGGAACTTAGAACCGTGAGCCATAGGTCCTCTTGACTGTCCATGTCTCTTAATAGCGCCCTGGAAGCCCTTACCTTTTGAAATGGCTGTAGCATCGATCTTATCGCCTGCTGCGAAGATATCTGCCTTGATCTCGTCCTTAACATTATACTCGCTGGCATTCTCGAATCTGAACTCTCTTACAAATCTCTTGTAAGAAACGCCAGCCTTGTCAAAGTGTCCCTTCATTGGCTTGTTAACAAGCTTTTCTCTCTTGTCTGCGAAACCAACCTGAACTGCTTCGTAACCGTCGTTCTCAAGCGTCTTTACTTGTGTTACTACACAAGGGCCAGCCTGAAGAACAGTTACAGGTGTTAAAACACCGTCTTCATTGAAGATTTGAGTCATTCCGACTTTTGTAGCTAAAATTGCCTTCTTCATTAAATCTTTCCTCCTGTTTAATCTACAGCGGATAAGATGATTACGAACCCGGTAAACCTTGTTGCGTAAGCGCATCTCATCATCCTAGAACAGTTAAATATAAGTGGAACCTTCACCACTGCGGTTTGTGTTGCTTCTATATTAAACCCTTCAGGATTACTACTTAGTTTATGAAAAAATTCAACCTCGTTGTCTTACCCGATGCGTCAACCCATACATCAATGCAACTGTTATGGTTTGAATTACTTCATCTTGATATTGATGTATACACCAGCAGGCATCTCTAACTTAGAGAGCGCATCAACAGTCTTCTGTGATGGTGTGAGGATATCGATAAGTCTCTTATGAGTTCTCTGCTCGAACTGCTCTCTTGAATCCTTATACTTATGAACAGCTCTAAGAATTGTAACAACTTCCTTCTTTGTTGGAAGAGGTACTGGTCCGCTCACCTGAGCTCCCGTCTTCTTTACTGTCTCGATAATCTTCTTAGCTGACTGATCAATTAACTGATGATCATATGCCTTCAATGTAATTCTCATTACCTGATTTGCCATAATAAAAAAGTCGCCTCCTTTTCGCACTTTAGAACTTAAGTACGACAAGCGGTGACTGTACACTCCCCCGCGTGTATCATGAACCATCATGCTCATAATTACTCTCGCGGTCATTTCTGTATAATTAACAGATGATATTCTGTACAGTGACTTGTCGCCATTTTGTTGAAACCGATGGGTTGTATCGGTTTTTGACATTCGCTCCACGGAATAACCTGCTTAGCTTTCGCTTCGCAGCAACTTCTCGTTTCATTGCTATCATGTCACAGCAAGGATTAGTATACCTAATAAATCTGATATTTGCAACAACATTTTAAAAAAATATTGTTTTTTTTAAGGAACAATCCATATAAAGGCAGGGTACAATACCCTGCCTCTTACAACCATGTATCAGATACTATTTAATATAGAAGAAACTCAATGCACCGTTATTACTTATTATCGGTTCTTCACTAAGCAGTCCTCTCAATGCATTCTCAAGATTCAATACATCATCATCCTCATATGCCCGTCTGTCAATATATATTCCTGCGAATCCTTTTTCCCTGACAGTCTTAAGCATCTTGGGAACATCATCATTGTTCACTGTAGACAGCCAGTTGTCAGAATCTCTTCCGACAACACCGCCATAGCTCCATCTTAATGTCTTAGAATGGATAAATCCTATCCAGAGATCATAATCATTCATATCATTAACAGCGCCGCCCTCAGGATATTCATGATAAGGAAGCTGGTATATCATCGAGCCTGCAGGAAGAGAAGCCTCTATTCTGGTTACAAATTCATGGTCGGATATATAATAATTCTTAAAGTTATCATAATCAAACCTAAGTCCCGGATACTGGAACCATATGCCCCAGAGTGTCACCACTGCACACACCGCAGCAAACACCCCATATACCGAGCCGCATGCATATCTGCCAAGCTTCGCGATTCTGCCTGACTCAAGAATCCTTGTACTCAGTACATTAAGCAGTATACACACTGCAGCTATCGAGATAAATGCTATAAATATCGAAATTCTGTTATAACATCTTATCATATCCGTAACAAGCAGTCCGAACAGACTTCCGAAGCCTCCTATCGTTCCGAGAAGTATCGCAGCGATATTAAGCAGCGACAAAAGCTCAAGCCGGACTTTGTATGGCTTGTCATCTCCCATGCGCTTAAGAAACAGTACAACAAGCAGCGCAAGAAAACCGATGCATCCCATAATTCCAAGATAAGCCATGTAATTCTCATTAACAAGCGGCATTGCGTCATTATATTCATTTATAATATTCTCAAGTGACGAACTTCCATGTGACTCCAGCGGAATAAACAGCTGGGCTATCTTAAGCGAATATGTCTCAACACCGTCAAGAGTACGTATGAATCCGTCCTTATTGGCTCCATTCGCCCTTATGTAGAGCACATTAGGTATAAGCGCCCCCACCATAAATCCGGCCACAAGAACTATAAGCGATAATGCCTTGCCAAGATATCCGAACTTCTTCTCCTTAAGCGCTTTTACAAGCCCTGTTATAATAAGAAAGAAACATGTAAAAAATGCATAATAGGCAATTCCGTTATTAGCTATGCATGCTGATAAAACTATTGCAAAATAGTTCTTCCAGTTCTTAAAAAATCCTCTGTTAAGTCTAAAGAAATTGTCATCCTCATATATCCATATACAGAACAGAATCGATATCGGCACAAAATAGTAGCATGCAAGCACATAATGATTCATTCCGCGCATGAATATGTACGGCATAAATGTAAATGTAAGCGCTCCGGCAACCGAAATCCATGACCGTATCTTCATCTGCCTCAGTGCAAAGTACGCAAGCAGCGCAATCATAGGAAATGTTGACAGGAACATAAGATTAACTGCAATTGCAGGATTATCCGTGAATGCCACAAATATCTTAAGCACCATATTATCAAAATTATGCAGTGAACTTGCATAAAAATCATACCCATAATATCCGTAAGGCGCACCAAGCCTGTCCGTCTCCATAGTATTCATGCCTTCTTTAAGTGTTACGGCATTAACAAGGTATGACATTCCATCGCCGCCGTCGTATGACATCGGATACTGCAGGTCAAAATTCTGCATATCCATAAATACGTACATCAATACGCCGGTAAGCACCAGCATAACAATAACAGCGATAACATCTTTGTATATCTTCTTAACGAAACCTTTCATTCTGACCTCCGTGCTGTTCTGATATAATAAAACAGTTATCACAATATTATCGCTTTATATATGCCATTCTGTCAATTAAATTTTAATTAATTAATTCAATTAATCCTTCCGCCTGCAAGTGCGATTGCACCGATAAAGTTCTTAAGCTCACCCTTGAACAGCTCTGCCTTGGCATTGTCATCGTCATCTTCATACGCTTTGCCGATTGCCTTAATTGCCTCGTTGACAGCATTCTGGTCAACCTCAACGCCAATCTCCTTAAGGTAATCCTTAGTTGCATTGTATACCTGTATCGTCCAGTTCACACCTTCGAGTATGCTCTTTGCATAATCCTCAGTGTCATCAGCCTTGCCGTTCTCAAATTCAAATGCGACATTGCCAAGTGCTCTCTCGAGCTTCTTGCAATATTCTGATGCAGTAAGCACCGCTTCAATTACTTCCTTATTATCTGCTCCGTTAACTGTATTATCTGCCATTATTCTATCCCTTTCTTACTGTCTTTGTACAAAATGCTGCAAGCTTCCGCCTCCCAGCATCAGATTATAAATATGTATCGGCATGAACATGCAGAAACTTTATATTCTGCCATTCTTTTACGTGATTGAGATTGTGAGATTGCCTTTTGTCCAACTCCTTTATATAATATCTCATATAAAGACTGATGTCTGCGCACAAACTTGATATGCGCAAAATGCAGCGCAGGAATGGAGATTAGTATGAATATTTTAATATACAGATACGGAAGCATTTGTGAACCTGACATCATCGAAGCGTTTAACAGAATGTCTGTACATGTTGATGAGGTTACTGAAGAGATATATAACAAAAAAATAACACCTGCCGAAGGAATAACTGTGCTAAAGAAGCACCTTGACAGCGGCACTGCCTATTCACTTGTATTCACAGTCAATTTCTTTCCGTGGATTGCAGAAGTGTGCAGCATATATGGGATAATGTATTTTTCACTTATCGTCGACAGTCCGGTTATGGAGCTGTATTCCGATTCGATAAAGCTTCCGTGCAACCGGGTATTCTTATTCGACCGCTGCCTGTATAATGAATTTGCGGCAGACAATCCGGGACATATATTCCACGTTCCGCTCGCCACCAATATTCAGCGCAGCCGCCGCGTAATCGACAATGCAGGCTCTGCGCAGAAGCAGCATTTTGCAAGTGACATATCATTCATCGGTTCACTGTATACCGAAAAGTGCCTGTACAATCAGGTAAAGCTTCCAGCTTACTATGAAGGCTTTGCCAATGCACTCATTGATGCGCAGCTTAAGGTATACGGATATAATTTTATAGAGGAGTGCCTCAGCGATGATTTTGTAAATGTTTTCCTTGCCAATGCACCAGGCCATTATACATTCCCGGAGGCCAGCCGCCACGCATGGAAGGCACTTGTGGCACAGCAGTATATAAGTGTCAAAGCTGCCGAGCAGGAGCGTATCCGTGCGCTCAAGATGCTGTCAGAGAATTTCAGCGTTGACCTGTACACAGGCAGTGATACATCTTTCCTGCCGCATATACACAACCGCGGATTTGCGCGCTCACATACCGAGATGCCTCTTATATTCAACCAGAGCAAAATCAACCTTAACATAACAGCACGCTCAATACGCTCCGGCCTGTCACTGCGGATATTCGACATTCTCGGCTGTGGAGGATTCCTGCTGACCAACTATCAGGCTGAGCTGCCGGAATATTTTGAGATTGGAAGCGAGGTTGAAGCATTCTCATCAATGGAAGAGCTTCATGACAAATGCGCTTACTATCTGGCACATGACAGCGAACGCGAGGCAATTGCACGCCGTGGATATGAAAAAGCAGCCCGGTATCACTCATATGATACAAGACTGCTTGAGATGATGGATATGGCGCTTTCATGTAATTCATAGGCATCTCTTCTACATAAACATCTGCCTTACCCTGTCCTCATAAGTATGTGCCGCCGCCACCTTAATATGACCGTTTTCCGCAATCGCACGGCGTTCCTCATCATGTTCAAGGTAGTAGCGGCATTTACTTATAAGGTCTTCATCACTTTCATAATAAACAAAATCTTCCCCCGGGATAAAATGTTCAAGAAGATCCGCCTGATAATTCGACATCAGAAATCCCCCCGCCCCCATAATATCCATGCAGCGCAGCGGTATCCCCGTCTGTATGCTCCTAAGCGAGATGTTGAGATTAATGCGGCTGCATTTGAACACATACGGCATATCATTATAATAATCAACCGCTCCAACATTATGCACCCCCGGAAGCTCCGGTGTCGGATTGTGTGTATACAAATTGACACGGCTGTCCGGAAGCTCCTCTGCCAGCATCCCGAGCAGATGGCGGCGTTCCCTCTCTGCAAGCTTACGTGCAAGGAAGTAATTAGCGTATACATATTCGGGTGTCTCAACACCATCCCTGTTCGGTTTGTAATCGAGTGCCTTCTTCATCTCCTCAAGCACCGGACCTTTGAGCATCTCTTCCATAAAGAAATATCCCTGCACCTTCATCTGTGCTTCTATAATTCCGTCAAGATATCCCTTTGCAAAATCCGGCATAGATGAAAGCCGTTCGTACAACTGATGCTTTTCGTTATACATTGAACCGACAAATGCAATATCACCACTTACGCGCTTAACCGCCTCCGGTGCCAGCCCTCTGCCATTCCCCGACGGACTTACATGCATCGCATCAAGTCTTCTGACATTAGCAGCAAGCGGCATGTAATGCACCGTTGTTATTCCTTCCGATGCGAATCTGTCCGCAAGTGCCCTGTCAAATACATAGACATGATTGCATGGATTAATTATCGTATATGAAAATAACGACACCAGAGGACTGTCATATACCCACGCCACATACTTTACGTTATGCTTTTTGCATACATTAGATATCAGCGGGCTGTAATTAAATGTAAATACCGCATCAGAATCATCCCCCTTATTAAGATACTCTTCAATAAGCGCATCCAGCTTCGCCTCAGCTTCCGGATTAACGCGGTCATGTATCGCCTCAAACTCAACGCATATTACATTAATGCCGAGATTATGCATTGCATCAAGCATATCTTCTTTGCCAAAATTCTTCCATTCGGGAAATAAAACATTCATACCAATTCCTATTCCTGCGCTGCCCTTTGCGCATATCATGTTTGTATGCTTGTGCACACACAAAGTGCCCGTTATTCTAACCCATCCAGCAGTTCCACAAAATCCCTTGCTCTGTTAATCCATCTGTGGTTTGCCGATGCATTCTCATATCCTGCTTCAGCAATCGCACGCATCTTTGCATCATCAGCAAGCAGATTCTTAATCATTCCCGGCAGTTCATCTATTCTCTCAAGGTCATACATTACAATATCCCTGCCATTAGTGAAATGCTTTTCAAGATATGTAGTCTTATCCGTAAGACACACTGTATGATTAAGCATTGTATTAGCTATACGCTCCGTCATTCCCGCTTTGTGCCATGACATTATGTTAAGCGCAACCTTAGCCTGTCCCATTAGCTTTATGCCTTCCCTGTAAGATACATCAGGATGTATTATAAGATTATCCCTTACAGCAAGCGGGCAGTTATTCCAGCTTGAGCCGAACACATGAAGCGTGATGCCTGCATCAAGGATTGCCTCTATTACTTTTTCGCGGTAGTAGAACATCACAATACGGCATACATCCATACAGTCTGTTAGTGTTGCTGCAAATGCGCCTGCTTCATCCACAGTGCATGCAGGCTCACCGCACTCATGGATAACATCAGCAAGTGCCGCTTCACTTGTCATGTTGGGGTTATCCTTCATCTTTTCAAGCAGCCTGTATGCAATATTCTTCACCTCAGGCCTGCATTCTCTCTCAAGCGCTGCCATTCTTTCTCTGTAATCATGATATGATGCAACAAAAACCACATCATATACCCTGTCGTCCCACGCTGTCTGCTCTGATTGCAGAAGTTCAATACCGGCCGGCGGCAGATGCCTGCCTGCTTTAATTGCCGGATAATGCCTGTTTATGTAATCAGCATAATTTTCATCCTGCGTAAGCACATAGTACCTGTCAAGAGGCAGTGTAAAATGATAATACAGATACAATGGATGGTCATAAAGGAAATTAAACTTTGGTGCCTCAATCAGATTGTTAACAAGTTCATCGGAATCTTTCATCTTAACCGAGAACAACGCTGTCTGGAATCCCACAACCGCGCGGTACCTGTTACCTACAAACCGTGCCAGTCCTCCGGTTCCATGTTCTGCCATGTCATACATAATTACCGGCACACCGCATTGTTTCAGGCTGTTGGCAAATTCATACGCAAATGACTTAAGCACATCAAAGCATATCGGATCTCCCATGTATATAACTACAGGTCTTATCGCATCATCAATCCTGTAGTACTCGTCCTTCTTAGCTATCATCAGCTCAAGTTCTGATGTAAAATACTGTCCGATTCCATATGCATCCGCTTCCGTTATATACTTTGCCAGAAGCCTGTCAAAGCACTCAGCCGCCTGCAGCTGTGCGGCATATCTTCCGAATACATACGCATACATGAGATAATGTTCCTGATAAAGCATCACGCATGGCTGTTCAGACATAATTATCCGGACATTCGTGCCTTTTTCCGCAATATTATCTTCCAAAGCCAGCGCCCTTGCCGCAAGTTCAAAATCTTCACCGCATCCCAGCCTGTCATTGAACCCGGAATATTCTGCCGCAAATTTTCTTGATATGGCAATTCGTTCAAGGCGTCCTGCGCCTTTTTCAATCAGCTCCGGCAGTGTCAAACATCTGTAATCTTCCGGTGTCATAAGACGGCTGATTATGCCGTCATCAATTATCTCCCCCGGCGCAATGTATATCATGTAATCTCCCGATGTATACGATATTGCCGCATTCTTAAACTGTGATATCGTAGAATAATCCCTGCCGCTTGCGTCAGCAAAAGCGATTCCAAGCTTCTCAAACTCCTCCCGGTACACATCACAGTTATCCGCACATACCGCAGCAGCCTCGTACACATCGCATAAAGCCATGCTCTTCGCTGTTGCAAGCACTGTATCAACGTCTTCATCTCCGCATATATATAATATAATACTTACTGTTGTCATTCTTTTCCATCCCGGTTATCTGTATATTTGACATCGGCTGCCTGTCACACATTGCGCTGTTTCTTTGTAAATTATAACATTTCCCCTGATATAAACCAATTCATTCTTGAAAGTTTTACCGCATTTGATATAATATTTGATAACGCAATAATGACATTACGTGAAGGACTTTATATATATATGCGAGCTTCTACAAAAAAGATTATTAAGGCAATCGGATTTATCTGTGTATTGTGCCTTGTTTATATATTATATTTTAATTTCAGCTATTATCTGTCTGAGAATAATTTTCTTCGTTGTACTCTTAATGAGGCACACGAATCCAAAGACTATACCATGTGTTTTATCGGTCCGTCAACGACATATGGCTCTTTTGTCACGGAAGAATTTGACGAACTGCTCGGCATGAAGTCTATTAATCTTGGCAGTGAAGGTCAGCTTCCATGTGACTCATATCTCATTTTAAAAGATTTTCTGTCTGACAATAAGCCGCAGTATGTTGTTATGGATGTATGGTATCAGTACTACATGAACAATGATATTTATTACCGCACTAATACCAACTCCACAATTAAGACACTTGCAGCTATAAGGCCGTCTCTTGCCAAGACAGCATTTGGTCTCGATATGTTTGTCAAGCGCCCTGCGATATGGAGTACTTTTGCATTGCCTAAGATTACGTTTGAGCCGCTCACAACGGGGTATAGTAAGTTCTACAGTCTTGAGTCCTGCATTGATACCTACCAGTATAAGAACCAGTACTATTTTTCCGAATCAGGCACGCGTCTCTATAAGCAGGGAATGGGGAACTGGAATTACGGCAAGCTGAGCATGGATTCTGAGACAACATGGCAGGGCTCATATTCCTCAATTGCGACTGAATATTTCAATAAGATTGTCAAGCTCTGCAAAGATAATGACATTGAACTTATCATGGTTACTCCGGGTGCTGATGATGCCTACGTTCTTACGATGGGGCATTATGACGAAGCGCATGCCATATTCCAGAAGCTTGCTGATGACAACGGCATCCGCTATTATGATTTCACATATGCAAAGCCGGATGTATTTGCAAGAGCTGACTCGTTCTATCACAACTCTTCACACATGTCATCCGAAGGCGCACACGCCCTTACATATCTCCTCATTGACATTATCAGGGCGAACCCGTCGGATGATGAATTATCCGGATACTTCTACCAATCATATGAAGAGTACTATTCAAATGTTGACATTGCCAATGCATGGATCGAAAAAGACAGTGATGGCAATCTGGTTGCCAAAGGACTGTATGGCATGGATTCAGAGCCGGAATACTGCTTCTACAGCCGTGTACACGGTTCCAAAAACAGTGACTGGACTCTGCTCCGCGACTATTCAGACGACAACACACTTACACCTGCCGAATATCAGGGCCGGGATATTGAAGAGATTCAGGTATGCGTGAAGCTTAAGGATGGAGAGAAGATTAAGAAGGCGTATTTTAAACTTTAAATTATAAAAGATATAAACAAGGCTGCATATCGCATTGATATTCAGCCTTGTTTATAATTTATTGCAATTTTCCTATTTCCCCAGATTCTCACTAATCCACTGTGTTGCAAGTGATATGCATCTGTCAAGCTGTTCGTCACTTATCTTGTAAAATAATGGAAATCTTACTATACGCTCACTTTCGGATGTTGTATATAAATCTTCACCATCAAAACGCCCATACTCAATGCCTGCCTTAGAAGTATGGAGCGGTACAAAATGAAATACGCAGCTCACATGCTCTTTATCCTTCATATAGTGTATAAATGAACTTCTTATATCCAGATTCTTAAGTTTAATCCAAAACATATGCGCATTATGGTAACATCCCTCAGGTACAACCGGTAATTCAATCAGCCTTTTTTTCATCAAAGGCTCAAATGCCTCATAATATCTATTCCATGTTGCCCTTCTGTTCTCATTAATCTCATCCGCACACTTAAGCTGGGGCCAAAGGAATGCCACATTAAGTTCACTCGGAAGGTATGATGAACCAAGAGCCACCCAGCTATATTTGTCTATTTCACCACGAAAGAACTTCGATCGGTCTGTTCCCTTCTCCCAGATAATCTCTGCCTGCTCTATGTACTTTTCATCATTAATAACAAGTGCTCCACCTTCACCCATTGTATAATTCTTAGTGTCATGAAAACTGTAACATCCAAATGTCCCAATTGTTCCAAGATACCGTCCGTTATACGTTGCCATAACCCCCTGTGCAGCATCTTCAACAACAGGTATACTATGCGAATTAGCAATCTTCATTATCCTGTCCATCTCACATGCAATACCCGCGTAATGCACAACTACTATTGCTTTTGTTTTATCAGTAATCGCTCTTTCAATGCAATCCCGGGTCTATATTCATTGTATGCGGTTTTATATCTACAAATACAATTCTGGCTCCCTGTTTGGCAAATGCACTTGCCGTTGTAACAAATGTGTATGAAGGCATTATTACTTCGTCGCCTTCTTTAATCCCAAGCAATATAGCCGACATCTCTAATGCTGCGGTACAAGAAGTCGTCATAAGTACTTTCTTAGCTCCAAATCTTTCTTCCATCCACTCAGTACACATTTTAGTATACTTTCCATTACCAGAAAGCTTATTGTCTTTTACAGCATTTTCAAGGCACTCAATTGAATTCTCAAGACATACTGCTTTATTAAATGGTATTGACTTCATGCATTTTTCCCTCCATTAATAATATATATTCCCGTATTTCTTCACAGAATTTCTTTACATTGCCAACACTGTCAACCTTAGTACGAAGTTTGTTCTGTTTAGCACAATAATTCTGCTGTTCCCGCATAAACTCTTCATCATGTATATATCTTTTAACGAGCTCAGGATATTGTTCAAGACTTTCACATACAAATCCATCACCCCTTAATGCTACATCGCAATTATCAAGAGTAACTATAGGTGTTCTGTTTTTAAGTGCTATTGTTGCTGCTGTCCCGCCCCCGGTTCTCGGTGGATTAACAAACAAATCTCCCACTGACATGGCTTCCTGAAGGTTCCTTGCATATCCATGAAAAATATATCTGTCTTTATTATCCTTTTTACTGATTCTGTCTTTCAGCCCGTTACATTCACCAATAAATTCTACAAACACCTGTGGCTCTGCGCTAAGAACAACATCAAGAATGTCTACAAACTCTTCTGATACCTCACTGTCAAGTCTGTTGCCTACAACTAATATAATAAATTTATCATTTTCTTTTTTCAGGGAATTCATTTCTCCCGTTACATCCCCTGTTGAACTTAATTCATTTCCTGTTACCAACTCGAACACTCTCTGAGCACTAGTCAGGTAAGAATTATATATATCTTCTTTTTCTCCTTCACAGTGAAAACATCTTATGACTACCAGTGCTGCCGAATGTACAGGTGTTCCCACACACGGATAGCTGCATACTGTTGTAAACTTAGAACACACATCCGCTATTATGTTTTCTCCGCCTACATCTATAATAAATTCGGGGTTATTAATGCGCACATAATTGACAGCCATATCTAACTCCTGATAGAAGTTCTCCGCCGAAAATGATATATTGCATACATTAATATGCAATCCAAAATGATCAGTCTGAAAAAGCTGCGTTTCTTCTGTAAGATTATTATCTACTGTAATGTAATATATCTCATTTTTCTTTTCTTTCTGAAGCTTTCCCATGTATCCGACAAGTACAATAACATCATACCCCAGCTTCTGCAGATAATTATAAAGATTGCATATTATCATGGTAGGTGCATGCAGCTCCGACAATAATGCTCTTGATGTTATAATTACCTTGTTCCTGTTGCGCTTCTCATATGGCATATATTCTAACATGCCACCGGATATATTGGAACAGATCTTGTCAACCATCTTAATATATATATCATTGTCTCTCAGGAAATTTTCACTTCCACCACCATTATTAATGCTGTTGCTGAATGCAAATGAACCAATCTGGTGTATACAATTCAACGCAGATACAGGGTCTATATCATTACTTTCCATAACATCATACATCATTTTAATTATACTCTCATCCCTGAGTATATAAATAAGATATGATAACAGATATATCTCTCCTGCATAATCCCCATCCATGCAGCTTTTCAGGTCATTCAATACATTACTTTTCTCATCTTGTGTCATATTAAAAAATAATTTTTTTAATTCTTCCTGATTTGAGGAAGAGTTATCTTTAATTACTTCGTTTAGGATTTCCAGAAAATTCATAGCTTTTTCCCTCCGTTTATTATGGGCTACTTTTTCATATTCTCCATAAACTCTTTCAGATTTTCTTTTGGTG
>ULTF01026259.1_pt1 | contig 12686 bp, 10 predicted proteins | sample 1957371 | NCBI WGS metagenome assembly ULTF01 (sample SAMEA4835727, study PRJEB28245) | human gut metagenome | biome: gut microbiome; material: fecal sample | place: Denmark | collected 2008
CAAGATGCCGCCGCAACATGATCGATAGTGCCATCAATATCCGCGGCCTGAAGCGTATGGCAGTGGACAATGCCAGAGCCAACACGGTTCCCGTGCCTGAGAAAGCGGAGAGCACCGGTAAAAAAGTAGCAATCATCGGCGGAGGCCCCGGCGGACTGTCTGCGGCATATTATCTGGAGCTGATGGGACACCATGCCGTGGTATTTGAGGAAAAGAGCAAGCTGGGCGGTATGCTGCGCTACGGAATTCCCAACTATCGTTTCCCAAGAGAACGCTTACAGGAGGACATTGACACTATTCTGTCCACCGGAGTGGAAGTGAAATTGAACACCAGAGTCGGCAACGGCGAAGGTGAGATTTCTTATAATAAGCTGCACGAAGAATACGATGCAGTCTATATTGCCATCGGTGCCCATACGGATAAAAAGATCGGTATCGAGGGAGAGGATGCCAACGGTGTCATGTCTGCAGTGGAAATGCTGCGCCGCATCGGTGACGATGACATGCCGGACTTCAAGGACAAGACCGTAGTCGTAGTCGGCGGCGGTAACGTAGCCATGGACTGTACCCGTTCCGCCATTCGTCTGGGCGCGAAAAAGGTGGGAATTGCCTACCGCAGAAGACAGACCGATATGACGGCGCTTCCTGAAGAAGTGGAAGGCGCCATCGCAGAGGGCGCAGAGCTTTACAGCCTGAAAGCACCTCACAAGATCGAAGCCGACGAGAACGGCAATGTGACGGCTCTGTGGGTAGAACCTCAGATCATCGGCCCCATCGATGCCTGGGGACGAGCCCGTCCGATCCAGGCGGATGTGCCTCTCCTTCGAATCCCCTGTGATATCGTCGTGGTGGCCATCGGTCAGGGTATCGAGACCCGTCATTTCGAGGAGGCGGGTCTCTCCGTAAAACGAGGCACCATTACTGCCATGAGTGACAGTGAAGTCAAGGATGTCCACGGTGTATTTGCCGGTGGTGACTGTGTGACCGGTCCGGCTACCGTCATCCGTGCCATTGCCGCCGGAAAAGTAGCTGCAGCCAATATCGATGAATATCTGGGTTACCACCATGTAGTACCCTGTGATGTGGAGATCCCGCCGGTATCCTACGAGGACAAGGAACCCTGCGGACGGATCCAGCTGAGTGAAAAGGAAGCCGGAGAGCGCAAGACGAATTTCGATGCATTTGAATGCGGCATGACGAAGCAGGAAGCCTGCCAGGAAGCGGGCAGATGTTTACGCTGCGATAAATACGGCTACGGAAGCTTAAAGGGCGGCCGAGCTGCCATCTGGTAAAAAGAGGAGCAAACAATGGGCGAGAAAATGATAAACCTTACAATAGACGGCGTGCAGCTGCAGGTCCCGGAGGGAACCAGCGTCATGAGCGCGGCAGCAGGCGTGGGAATCGAAGTACCGCATCTGTGCTTTTTAAAAGACATCAATGAGATCAGTGCCTGCAAGGTCTGCGTGGTGGAAGTGCAGGGAAAAAGCAAGCTGATCACAGCCTGCAACAGCCCGGTGGAAGAGGGAATGGTAGTGTATACCAATTCTCCGAAGGTACGCCGTGTGCGCAAGACAAATGTGGAACTGATCCTGTCCCAGCATGATTGTCACTGTGCCACCTGCGTCAGAAGCCGTAACTGTAATTTACAGCAGATTTCCAACGATCTGGGAATTCTGGAAGTACCTTTTACCGAGGAGGTTCCCGAGACACCCTGGGATCATTCTTTCCCTCTGATCCGGGATTCCAGAAAATGTATTAAATGTATGCGCTGTGTACAGATCTGCGATAAAGTCCAGGCCATGCATGTCTGGGATGTACAGAACACCGGATCCCGTACCACAGTAGATGTGGCGGATAATAAGACCATCGATTGCTCCGACTGTACACTGTGTGGACAGTGTATTACCCATTGTCCTACCGGAGCATTGCGGGAACGGGACGATACATACAAGGCTTTCGAGGCACTGGCGGATCCCGAGAAGGTCACAGTAGTCCAGGTGGCACCGGCGGTAAGAACCGCATGGGGAGAGGAACTGGGACTGAATGCGGAGGAAGCTTCCGAGGGCAAAATGGTGGCAGCGCTGAAGCGCATCGGTTTTGACTATGTATTTGATACCAACTTCGCAGCGGATCTGACGATTATGGAAGAGGGAAACGAACTGCTGGAGCGGCTGGGCAATTCCCGGAAATACGCATGGCCCATGTTTACCTCCTGCTGTCCCGGCTGGGTAAGCTTCGTGTCCAAGAAGTATCCGGAGTATCTGCGGAATTTGTCCACGGCAAAATCCCCCCAGCAGATGTTCGGTGCCATGGCGAAGACTTATTTTGCACAGAAGAAAGGGATTGATCCCAATAATATCTGCTGTATCTCCATCATGCCCTGCGTATCCAAGAAGAGAGAAGCTTCTCTTTCTTATATGAAGAGCGCCGGAGCCGGACAGGATGTGGATATTGTACTGACCACAAGAGAATTCGTGCGGATGATCCGTGCCGAGCATATCAATACCCGGTTCTTAAAGGAGCAGGCTTTTGATTCTCCTCTGGGAGAAAGCACTGGTGCCGGAGTGATCTTCGGCGTCACCGGCGGTGTCATGGAGGCAGCACTTCGTACCGCATATGCAATAGTGGAAGGTAAGAATCCGGAAGCAGATGCTTTCCGGGCAGCCCGGGGAAGAGACGGCAGAAGAGAAGCAGACTTCACACTGGGAGATCAGACCTTACATACCTGTACTGTCAGTGGACTGGCCAATGCGGAGAAGCTGATGGAGGACATTAAGGCAGGAAGGGTATCCTATGATTTCGTGGAAGTCATGGCATGCCCCGGTGGTTGTGTCGGAGGCGGCGGACAGCCCATCCACGACGGATGCGAATTCGCGGAGCGGCGCGGAGGCACCCTGTACCGTCTGGACAGTGAGAGAAAGCTTCGCTTCTCCCATGAGAACCCCGAGGTACAGAAGGCCTACGAAGAGTTCCTGGGCAAGCCCCTCAGCCGCACCGCCCATAAGCTTTTGCATTCCGAACACGTGAACGAACTGTACTTTGAAACACATAACTACTTGTAATACCAGGTGACCGATTCAGCCGCAGGGCATGCTTGCATGCGCCTGCGGCTGAATCAGGGAACCGCCCAAACATGAGGAAGAAGCGATTTGCGAAGCAAATCAGCGGAATCCGAATGTTTGCAGAATTGCGAAAGCTGCACGGCAGCGGAGCAATTCGTGGGTATTACAATGTATGGGCATGCTTGCATGCGCCTGCGGCTGAATCAGGGAACCGCCCAAACATGAGGAAGAAGCGATTTGCGAAGCAAATCAGCTGAATCCGAATGTTTGCAAGACCCTATTGACATTTTTTCACACAGGGTCTATACTGTGTATAGTTTAAAGATGATTACTAGAGTAAGAGTGGACGCGCGCCACTCTTTCTTGTTGTTGTAACGACAGCTCATATCAGTAAAGGAGGGCCTACATGTCCAAACGAGAGGACTACGAAAACAGAACCGAAGAACTGCTGACGCCCATCGCAGAAGTAAGTCAGGTGGAGATCTACGATGTGGAGTATGTAAAAGAAGGCAGTGACTACTATCTGAGAGCTTACATCGACAAGCCGGAAGGTGTGAACATTCTGGATTGCGAGAATGTCAGCAGAGCATTATCCGAAGCTCTGGACAAGGCTGATTTCATTCCGGATGCTTATATTCTGGAAGTCAGCAGCCCGGGACTGGGTAGAACGCTGAAAAAGGATAAGCATTTGCAGAAGAGCATCGGTGAAGAAGTAGAGATCAAGCTGTTCAAGCCCATTGACAAATGCAAAGAGTTTTCTGGCATTCTGGAGAGCTTCAATGCAGATAACATTACGATCACGGAAGACGGCAGCCCGAGAACTTTTGCCAGAGCAGACATTGCCCTGATCCGTCTTGCATTAGATTTTTGATACTATTCAGAGCCAAAGGGCGAAGGAATAGTGATAGCTTGTAGAATAAGAAGAAACCATACACTAAGAAAAGGCGAAAGCCGGAATGGAGGAAATGATGAATAAGGAATTAATGGAGGCACTGGACGTTCTGGAGAAGGAGAAGGAGATCAGCAAGGAGACCTTGTTTGAAGCCATCGAGAACTCCCTGATGACAGCCTGCAAGAACCATTTTGGAAAGGCTGACAATGTCCATGTGGAGATTAATAGAGAGACCTGCGATTTTCTGGTATATGCTGAGAAGGAAGTCGTTCCCACGAAGGATGATGTGGAGGATGACTGCCTGCAGATTGCTCTGGAGGATGCACAGGAGATCTCCAAGAGAGCACAGGTGGGCGACATGATCCATGTGGAGATCAAGTCCAAGGAGTTCGGCCGTATCGCTACCCAGAATGCCAAGAACGTGATCTTACAGAAGATCCGTGAGGAAGAGAGAAGCGTGATCTACAACCAGTACTACGAGAAGGAAAAGGATGTTGTGACCGGCGTAGTACAGCGTTATGTAGGCAAGAACATCAGCATCAATCTGGGTAAGGCAGATGCCATGCTGACCGAGAACGAGCAGGTAAAGGGCGAAGTATTCAAGCCCACCGAGCGTATCAAGGTTTACATTGTGGAAGTAAAGAACACCCCGAAGGGACCCCGCATCAATGTCAGCCGTACCCATCCGGAACTGGTAAAGAGACTGTTCGAGTCCGAAGTTACCGAGATCAAGGACGGTACCGTAGAGATCAAGAGCATTGCCAGAGAGGCAGGAAGCCGTACCAAGATCGCTGTATGGAGCAATAACCCCAATGTAGATGCTGTCGGCGCCTGTGTAGGTATGAATGGTGCCCGCGTCAATGCTATCGTGGAAGAGCTGCGCGGTGAGAAGATCGATATCGTGAACTGGGATGAGAACCCCGGTAACCTGATTCAGAATGCACTTTCTCCTGCCAAGATCGTAGCAGTATTTGCAGATCCCGATGAGAAGACCGCAAAGGTAGTCGTACCCGATTATCAGTTGTCTCTGGCTATCGGTAAGGAAGGTCAGAACGCAAGACTGGCAGCAAGGCTGACCGGCTACAAGATCGACATCAAGTCCGAGACTCAGGCCAAGGATGCTCCCGGCTTCCGTTATGAGGACTATGTGGATGATTACGAAGATGATACCGTAGACGATTTTGATGGAGAGCAGGAATAATCAATGGCAAAAAAGATTCCACTGAGGCAGTGCGTAGGCTGCGGAGAAATGAAAGGCAAAAAAGAAATGCTGCGTGTCCTGAAAACACCGGAAGATGAGATATGTCTGGATGCAACCGGCAAAAAAAACGGACGTGGTGCATATATATGCAGACAGAAGGAATGTCTGCAGAAAGCCCGGAAGAATAAAGGATTAGAACGTTCTTTCAAGATGAGTATTTCTCCTGAGGTATATGATACACTGGAAAAGGAGTTTGATCAGCTTGAAACAGAATAAGATTTATTCCCTTTTGGGACTTGCGATGAGGGGGCGTAACCTGGTAAGCGGTGAATTCCAGACGGAGGACGCTGTGAAAAAAGGTTCTGCCATGTTGGTGATCGTTGCAGAGGATGCATCGGCCAATACGAAAAAGTTGTTTCACGACAAATGTTCCTATTATGAAGTCCCGGTATATGAATATGGCACGAAGGAAGAACTCGGCTGGGCCATCGGCCGGGATCTGAGATCTTCGGTAGGTGTGTGTGATGCGGGACTGGCAGATGCACTCATCAAGCAATTGGAAGCGAATTTGCCCGGTTAGGCAGAATGGAGGAAAGCATGGCGAAAATCAAAGTACATGAACTCGCAAAAGAATTGGAACTACAGAGTAAGGATATATTAAGTTTTTTACAGGAAAAAGGAATTGAGGCAAAGGCAGCACAGAGCTCGCTGGAAGAGGATGCGGCAGCACTGGTACGCAACAGCCTCGGAAAGAAAAAAGCAGCTGCACCCGCAGCACAGAAAGCTCCGGTAAATACCGAAAACGCAAAGCCTGCTGAGGAAAAGGCTCAGGCACCCGCAGGGGAAGCAAAGGCTCAGGAAACGAAAGTTTCCGAGGAGACCAAATCTACTGAGGAGACGAAAAAGAAGAAAAAGATTATTTTCGTTAGCAACCCTCAGAATTCCAAGATGCCCGGACAGCGTCAGAGTGGACAGGGACAGAGAAATGCAGGCGGACAGCGTCCGAATCAGGGCGGCAGATACCAGAACAATGGTTACCAGAATAATTCCTACGGCAACCGTGTTCAGGCACAGGCTCCCGTACGTCCCATCAAGCCGCTGACCCCTCCGTCTCCCACTCCCAGCGTGGCAATGGTACCCGGCAACCGTGGACAGCAGCCTGCGAAAAAGCCTCAGACACAGGCACCGGTAAAGGAGCAGGCAGTACAGAATACTGCAGCCGCACAGGCACCTCAGGCAGCACAGCCTGCACAGAATGTGGCACAGACCAGACCGGCAGACAGACCTCAGAACGGTAACCGTGACAACCGCGATAACCGTCAGGGCGGTTACGGTCAGAATAATCGTGACAACCGTGGACAGAACGAGCGTGGCCAGGGCGGTTACAACCGTGACAACAGAGACGGCAATCGTGACAATCGTCAGGGTGGCTACGGACAGGGTAACCGTCAGGGCGGACAGAATGGTAACAGAGGAGGTATGGGCAATGGCAGACCTCAGGGAGGCGGATTTAACAGACAGGGTCGTCCGGGTATGGAAGGCGGTCAGGGTGATCGCCGCGGTAACGGCAACGGTGAGCGCGGTTACGGCAATAACGGCCGCGACCAAAGAGGCAATGGCGGATCGGGTAATCGATTCGGAGATAACAGACAGAATAAGGGCTTCGCTCCGGAACCTGCAGGCAAGGATCTTGAGAAGAAGCGCGAAGATGAAAAGAGACGTTTCAGCCAGGAGAAGGACAACAAGCGTTCCAAGAAGGACCATATCTACGAGGACGAGGACGCGCTGAAGAACAAGCCCGGACGTTTCATCAAGCCGGAAAAGAAGAAGGAAGAGGTACAGGAAGAGCAGATCAAGGTGATCGTGCTGCCGGAATCCATTACCATCAAAGAACTGGCTGAGAAGATGAAGTTACAGCCCGCAGCCATCATCAAGAAGCTGTTCCTGGAAGGTAAGATTGTAACCGTGAACCAGGAGATCTCCTATGAAGATGCAGAGAACATTGCCATGGAATATGACATTCTCTGTGAAAAAGAGGTCAAGGTAGATGTCATCGAAGAACTGTTGAAGGAAGATGAAGAGGACGAGGCAGATCTGGTGGAGAGACCTCCCGTAATCTGTGTTATGGGTCACGTTGACCATGGTAAGACTTCCCTGTTAGACGCTATCCGTAAGACCAACGTAACCGATCGTGAGGCAGGTGGTATCACCCAGCACATCGGTGCTTATACTGTAAATGTGGGAGACCGTAAGATCACCTTCTTAGATACTCCCGGACACGAAGCATTTACCGCCATGCGTATGCGTGGTGCCAATGCGACCGATATTGCTATCCTGGTAGTAGCAGCGGACGACGGCGTAATGCCCCAGACCGTAGAGGCAATCAACCATGCAAAGGCAGCAGGTGTGGAGATCATCGTAGCAGTGAACAAGATCGATAAGCCCTCAGCCAACATTGACCGTGTAAAACAGGAGCTGGCAGAGTACGAGCTGATCCCCGAGGATTGGGGCGGAAGTACCGTATTTGCACCGGTATCTGCGAAGAGCGGAGAAGGTATCGACCAGTTGCTTGACATGATCCTGCTGACCGCAGATATCATGGAACTCAAGGCCAACCCCAAGAGAAAAGCAAGAGGTCTGGTCATCGAGGCAGAGCTGGATAAGGGACGCGGTCCCGTGGCTACCGTACTGGTACAGAAAGGTACCCTGCATGTGGGAGATTTCATTTCCGCAGGCGTGGCACACGGTAAGGTAAGAGCCATGATCGATGATAAGGGACGCAGAGTAAAAGAAGCAGGACCGTCTACCCCTGTAGAAATCCTGGGCCTGTCCGATGTTCCCAGTGCAGGTGAAGTATTCCTGGCACATGATAATGATAAGACAGCAAAATCCTATGCGGAGACCTATCTGGCACAGAACAAGGAAAAGATGCTGGAAGAGACCAAGGGCAGAATGTCCCTGGATGATCTGTTCAGCCAGATTCAGGAGGGTAATCTGAAGGAACTGAACCTGATCGTCAAGGCTGACGTACAGGGTAGTGTCGAGGCTGTAAAACAGTCCCTGATGAAGCTGTCCAACGAAGAAGTAGTAGTTAAATGTATCCACGGCGGCGTAGGTGCCATCAATGAGTCCGACGTATCTTTGGCAAGTGCGTCCAACGCAATCATCATCGGATTCAACGTTCGTCCCGATGCGACTGCCAAGGCAACCGCAGAGAGAGAGGGCGTGGATGTACGTCTGTACAAGGTCATCTACCAGGCTATCGAGGATGTGGAAGCTGCCATGAAGGGTATGCTGGATCCCGTATACGAGGAGAAGGTTATCGGTCATGCAGAGGTTCGTCAGATCTTCAAGGCATCCGCTATCGGTAACATCGCAGGTTCCTATGTTCTGGACGGTGTGTTCCAGAGAGGCTGTAAGGTTCGTATCACCCGTGAGGGCGAGCAGATCTTCGAAGGCAACCTGGCTTCCTTGAAGAGATTCAAGGATGATGTGAAGGAAGTTAAGGCCGGATATGAGTGTGGTCTCGTATTCGAAGGCTTTGACAAGATGCAGGAGCTGGATATCGTAGAAGCATATATCATGGTGGAAGTACCACGGTAGGTTACTAGAACGCATCCGTTCGCAGATGCATTCCGCTTACCCACGCTTGCGCTCTGCAAAAAACGTAGCGGACACTAAGAATCTTCCTGCGCTTTGCTTGCAAGATTCAAGTGCCGACGTTTTTCAACGGGGTTACGCGAAACGCATTCTGTTCGCGGATGCTCGCCAAGACGTCTACGATACCCGCAGGAAAGAATTAAGAAGGAATAAGAATGAGAAAGAATAGTGTGAAAAATACCCGTATCAACGGGGAAGTACAGCGCGTTCTGGCAGAGATCATCCGGGGCGGTCTCAAGGACCCCCGGATCAGTCCCTGGACCAGTGTGGTCGCTGTGGAAGTGGCACCGGATCTGAAGAGCTGTAAGGCATGGATCAGCGTGCTGGGAGACGAGGAAGTCAGAAAGTCTACCCTGCAGGGACTGAAGAGCGCCGAAGGCTTTATCCGCAGAGAACTGGCTCGTACCATCAATCTGCGTAATACTCCGGATATCACTTTTGTGATGGATCAGTCCATTGAATACGGTGTCAATATGTCCCACAAGATCGATGAGGTCATTGCAGCGGATGAACAGGCACAGAAGCCGGAAAATGAAGTGGCGGAAGATACGGAAGAAACAGAGGAAGGTGACGAGTAATGGATTTGCGTGAAGAATGTCTGGGTGCGAAAAAGATCGGCATCAGCGGACATATTCGTCCGGATGGAGACTGTGTGGGTGTATGTCTTTCCTTACAGATGTATCTGAGTAAACTCCTTCCCGAAGCGGAAGTTACCGTATATCTGCAGAAGCCGTCCGAAGAGTTTTCCTATCTGAAGGGATACGATGAGATTCAGACCGAATGTCCCGTGCAGGAGCCTTTTGATGTGTATTTTGCGCTGGATTGCAGTGGGGATCGTCTGGGAGATGCGGAGACGTATTTCCAGAATGCGAAAAAGAAGATCAACATTGATCATCACATCAGCAATTCCGGTTGCGGTGATGTGAATCTGGTCCGTCCGGAAGTGGGAAGTGCCTGTGAGGTGCTGTATCACATTATGGATGCGGAACTTATTGACAAGGATATTGCGGAAGCGCTGTATACCGGCATCATCCATGATACCGGTGTATTCCAGTATTCCAATACGACATCGGAGACGCTGCAGGCAGCAGCGTTTCTGATCTCCTTCGGATTCAATTTCCCGAAGCTGATCGAGGAAAGCTTTTATCAGAAGACCTATCTGCAGACCCAGATCATGGGCAGAGCTCTGATGGAGAGCATTCGTTTCATGGACGGACGCTGCATCGTGAGCATGGTGGACCGCAAGACCATGGAATTCTACAATGCGGTACCGGGAGATCTGGACGGCATTGTGAACCAGTTGCGCAATATCAAGGGCGTGGACTGTGCGATTTTCATGTATGAGACCAATGTACTGGAGTATAAGGTCAGCATGCGTTCCAATGAGAAAGTAGATGTGGCGAAGGTGGCATCTTTCTTCGGAGGCGGCGGACATGTACGTGCCGCAGGCTGCACTATGAAGGGAACCTTCCATGATTGTGTCAACAATTTGTCACTGCACATCGACAAACAACTGCGGGGAGAACAGGGTTAATGGACGGCATCATCAATGTATATAAGGAAGCGGGCTTTACCTCCCATGATGTGGTAGCCAAGCTTCGCGGGATCTGCCGGCAGAAAAAGATAGGGCACACAGGTACACTGGATCCACAGGCTACCGGTGTGCTTCCTGTATGTCTGGGGAATGCTACCAGAGCATGTGAAATGCTGACGGACAGGACCAAGGAATATGTGGCAGAACTTCTGCTGGGACAGATCACAGATACCCAGGATATCACGGGAACCGTTTTGGAAGAGCGGGAAGTGGCGGTGAGTGAAGCACAGGTACGTGAAGTGATCGCCGGTTTTGTTGGCGGCTATGACCAGATCCCACCCATGTATTCTGCACTGAAGGTCAATGGGAAAAAGCTCTATGAGCTGGCCAGAGCGGGCAAAGAAGTGGAACGGCAGGCAAGACATGTGGATCTGCCGGCAATCGAGATTCTGGAAATAAAGTTTCCCGTGGTAAAATTCCGCGTGGAATGTTCCAAGGGAACCTATATCCGCAGTCTCTGTGCCGATATTGGGGAAAAACTGTGCTGCGGCGGCACCATGCAGAGCCTCGTTCGTACCAGAGTCGGGGAATTCCAGCTGGCAGATGCCCTGACACTTGCACAGCTGCAGGAACTTCGGGACACGGAGAGGCTGGAGGAAGCACTGCTTCCCACAGACCGTATTTTTTCGGATTTTCCCATGTTGCATGTGGAGGAAAAGTGGCGGAAACTGATCGATAACGGGAATGCTTTTTATCCGGGACAGACTGTGGAACAGACCACACATCCGGCAGGAGAGTGGGTGCGCATCTACAGAGAGGATGACAGCTTCGTGGGCATTTATGCGTATGATGAAACGAAGGAATGGTACAAGCCCGTGAAGATCTTCCCAAGTAATACAGAAAGCAGGAAATAGACTTGGAAATCATTGCAGGAACAACAGACTTTTATCTGGAAAAAGATACAGCAGTAGCCATCGGTAAATTTGACGGAGTCCATCTGGGCCACAGGAGACTTTTGGAAGAGATTCTTGGTCGAAAAAAATACGGGCTGGCGGCGTGCGTGTTCACCTTTGACCCTACACCGGCAGTGCTGTTCGGCCTGTCTGACGGTAAAGAACTGACCACCAGAGAGGAAAAAAGACGCCTGTTTGAACGTCTGGGAATCGACACTCTGATCGAGTTTCCTCTTACGAAGGAGACTGCAGCCACAGAGCCAGAGTGTTTTGCAACAGAGATTCTGGCCAAACAGATGAATACCCGGTTTGTGGCGGCAGGCGAGGATCTGTCTTTTGGCAAGAACGGCGCAGGAAATGCCGAACTTCTGGAGAGAATGGCGCCGCATCTGGGCTTTTGCGTCCAGACCATAGAGAAGATCGAAGTGAACGGCATCGAAGTCAGTTCCACTTACATCCGTAAGCTGGTGGAAGAGGGCCGGATGGAAGAGGCCGAAGAGATGCTGGGAATGCCTTATACGCTGGTGGGAGCAGTGGAGCATGGCAATCATATCGGACATACCCTGGGATTTCCAACGGTGAATCTGCTGCCTCCCGCAGGCAAACTTCTGCCGCCCAACGGAGTTTACTATGCGGCGGTGCGCCATAATGGAAAGGTCTATAAGGCCATCAGCAATGTGGGAACCAAACCCACGGTTTCTTCTGAAAAAGTGATGGGGGTGGAATCTTATCTGTATGATTTTGACCAGGACATCTACGGGCAGGAGATCGAGGTGGCTTTGAAAAGATTTCGGCGCCCGGAACGCAGATTTGGATCGCTGGAAGAACTTAAGGAGCAGCTGGACCGGGATATTGCGGATGGTCGAAATGCGTAGGAAAAACAGCTGTTTTACGCAAACACGGTAGAAATTGCGTAAAGTTTTGTAAAGAAAAGTAAAAGAAAAGTAAAATTTACATTGCAAGTTTTTATTCTATCTCGTAAAATATATTTTGGATTGTTTATATAAGAATAAATTTGAAAATTATTGTTTTGGTTTTTCGGAAGAGAATCAAGAGAGATTGAGGGATTAAAAATGAGCTTTGGAACAATATTGACAATGGCAGGAGGTCTGGGACTGTTTCTATTCGGAATGGAGTTGATGAGTGATTCCATTGAGAAGGTAGCAGGTGCCAGACTTCGTCGTATTCTGGAAATCTTTACCACGAACCGTTTCATGGGTATGATCGTCGGTATTATTTTTACCGGTATCATCCAGTCCTCTTCGGCATGTACGGTTATGGTCGTCAGCTTTGTAAACTCCGGTCTGATGAATCTGTATCAGGCGGCCGGGGTTATTCTGGGTGCCAACATCGGTACAACCATCACTTCGCAGCTGGTATCGTT
>ULTF01017481.1_pt1 | contig 12623 bp, 9 predicted proteins | sample 1957371 | NCBI WGS metagenome assembly ULTF01 (sample SAMEA4835727, study PRJEB28245) | human gut metagenome | biome: gut microbiome; material: fecal sample | place: Denmark | collected 2008
TCTCCGGTAAGGATCAGGACGTGATCACCGTGACCTTCGGCAACGATAAGATGGGCTCTCTGTTGATCATCAAAAAGGACGCCGTCACCGGCGCGCCCATTTCTGACGTTGAATTTCTTGTTACGGATTCGGATGGCAGCGTGATCGGCAACGCCAACGGAAAGTATGTGACCGATAGCGCAGGCACCATCCGTATTGACGGCCTGACTCCCGGCATGACGGTCATCGCAAAAGAAGTGCGTGCCAAGGATGGCTACATCCTCGACGATACCCCGCAGAGCATCAAGATCAAGCGCAATGCCGTGATGACGCTGGAATTCCGCAACCAGCCCAAGGGCGGCGTGCTCGTGAAAAAGGTGGATGTTGTAACAAATGCGCCCATCTCCGATGTTGAGTTCCTTGTCACGGATTCCGACGGCAATCTTATCGGCAACGCCAACGGCAAATATGTGACGGACAGCGCAGGTACTTTCACCATTACGGACATTGCTCCCGGCACAACACTCATTATTAAGGAGACTCGCGCGAAGGACGGCTATTTGTTGGATGATACGCCTCAGACAGTCAAGGTCAAGTCCAATGAAGTCACCACCCTGGAGTTCCGTAACGCCCCCAAGGGCAATCTCATCATCGTAAAGCAGGACTCCGTGACAAAGGAGCCTCTGGAAGGCGTTCAGTTCAAAATCGCCTATGCCGACGGTTCCTATGTAGATGCTGCGGGCGGGACGCTGTCCTCCACCGGCCTGTACTGGACGGATAAAGAAGGAAAAATCATCATTTCCGGCATCTCCGGCACCATAGTAGCGACGGAGGTACAGACGATCCCCGGCTATGCCATCGACGAAAACACTCGCACGCAGACTGTGGTGGTCAATCCCAACGACACGCAGACGCTTTATTTTTATAACACTCCCGTGGGCGGCTTGCAGATCATCAAGAGCGACAAAGACAGCGGAAAGCGTATCTCTGGGGTCAAATTCGAGATCCGTAAGATGAACGGTGAAATCATCGGCACCTACACAACGGACAGCGACGGTGTTATCTATCTCCCCGAAGCTGAAAGCGGCTGGTACACCGTGACGGAATTGGAGGCTGCGTCCGGCTACCTGCTGGATACCACACCTCATCGTATTGAGGTCAAGGACGGTCGGACGGCCACGCTGGAGATCACCAATCACAAATCTTCGCGTATTCTGCTCCACAAGGTGGACAAGGCTACCGGCAAGGGAATTTACGGCGCGGTGTTTCTGCTTTACGACAGCAATCACAATCCCATCGGGGAGTACGTGACCGATCAGGACGGCTACATCTACGCCGACGAGGGGCTGGCGGATGGCCGCTATTATCTGCGTGAGATCAAAGCCGCCCCCGGTTATGTGCTTGATCCTGAACTGAAAACGATCTATGTCCGCTACGGCTCCACCACGGAGATTGAGTGGACGAATACCGCGGAGTGCGGCCAGATCCAGATCATCAAGAAATCCGCAGACGATAACGCCACCAATGGCCTGCCTGCGGGGACGCTGCTGGAGGGCGCGGTGTTTGAGATTACCGACAAAGCGGGTAATGTGGTGGACACCATCAAGTCCGACCGCAACGGACGCGCCATTTCCAAGACGCTGCCGTTGTCCCGCTATACCGTCCGTGAGATCAAAGCGCCCGCAAATTACTCCATCAACCCCACAATGATGACCGCCTATCTGGAATTCAACGGACAGATCGTCACCTTTGAGGTGCAGAATACCAGCGTTTCCACCGGCATTTCCATTAAGAAAACCGGCCCTGTGCAGGCTGTCCCCGGTCAGCCGATCCGCTACGTGTTCTCACAGATCAAGAACAGTTCCACCGTTGCCCTTGACTCCTTCTATTGGCGCGATCAGCTTCCCGTGCAGGTGACGCTGGGTAAAATCGTCACAGGGAGCTACAACCAGCCGCTTTCCTACAAGGTGGTCTATAAGACCAACCTCTCCGGGGACTACCGCACTTTGGCGGACAATCTGAGCACAAGCAAGGTTTACGTATTGGACGCCCGCCCCGCTGTCCTCGGCCTTGCCGCCAACGAGCGTGTTACCGAAGTCATGTTCGTGTTCGGAAATGTAAAGGCGGGCTTTGCGCAGGTGGAAACGCCGTACATCTACGCCACCGCCCGAAGCGGTCTTGCCAACAATGCCAGCGTTTTGAATGTGGCAGATGTGGGTGGCCTTTACAATGGGCAGTGGATTCAGGCGGTGTCCCGCTGGCTCACTACCGTCTACACCAAAACAACGGTGAAGCTGCCCAAGACGGGGTACTAAGCCTTGCGGCAGAATGACTTTCGCAGCGCCGCCCCTGTGTGGGCGGCGCTTTCCCCGTTGGTCCTCTGGCTGGCGGCAATCGCCGCCTATGCCTACGAGGACGGTATGAACCTCTTTCAATGGATGGGGCGTTTCAGCCAAGTGCTGGAGCGCCCCTTTTCCATAGGCTGGACGCCCTACACACTGAAATGTATGCTGGGGAGCCTGCTGCTTTACGGCTGTGGCATTGCGCTCTACTACTCCAGCCGGGAGAATCGGCGACCGGGCGAGGAGTACGGCAGCGCTAAATGGGGCAATCCCAAGGAACTGAACCGGAAGTATATGGATCACCAGCATAAGGACGCCAACATCATTCTGACCCAGCGGGTCCGGCTGGGTATGGACGGCTATATCACCCAGCGCAACATGAATGTTCTGGTGGTGGGCGGTTCCGGCTCCGGCAAGACCCGGTTTTTCTGCAAGCCCAATATTTACAGTGCGAATTGCTCCTATCTTATCACAGATCCCAAAGGCGAGCTGCTGCGCGCGGCAGGCGCTTTGTTGGCAGCGCAGGGCTACGAAGTCCGGGTGTTCAACCTGATCGACCCCAGCCAGTCCGACGGATACAACCCCTTTTCGTACATTCACAGTGAAAAAGATGTGCTGACCCTCATTGATAACCTCATCAAAAATACCACGCCTCGCAACGCTTCCAGCAACGACCCCTTCTGGGAGAAGGCAGAAATCGCGCTGGATTCAGCACTTATGCTCTACCTCGTCAGCGAAGCACCCCCGGAGGAACAGAATTTTGAAATGCTGATCTACATGATGAACTTTGCCGAGGTGCGGGAGGAGGACGATCAATACCGCAGCCCGCTGGATATGCTCTTTCGGGCATTGGAAGAAGAACAGCCCAACCATGTGGCGGTGAAGCAATATAAGGCTTTCAAGCAGGCGGCGGGCAAGACTGCAAAATCCATTTTGGTAAGCGCCGCCGTGCGGCTGGCCACCTTCAATATCCCGCAGTATGCCAGAATGACAATGGTGGATGAGATGGACTTTGGCAGTTTGGGTGAGAAGAAAAAAGCCATCTTCTGTGTGATCCCTGTTGATGACAGCAGCATGAACTACCTTGTGGGAATGCTCTACACCCAATGCTTTCAGGCGCTTTACCGCAGGGCGGACGAGAAACACAACGGACGGTTGCCTGTGCCGGTGCGTGTCATTCAGGACGAATGGGCGAATGTGGCCCAGCCGGAGAGCTATCCGAAGATTCTGGCTACCTGCCGCAGCTACAATATCGGGCTGAACATCATCGTGCAGAACATTCAGCAGATCAAGGCGCTGTATGAAAAGGAATGGGAGAGCATCATCGGCAACTGCGACACGCTGCTGTTCCTCGGCGGCGGCAACGAACCGACCTCGTTGGAGTTTATTGTGAAGCTGCTGGGCAAGGAGACCATCGCCACCCGCACACGGGGGCAGACGAAGGGTCGCAGCGGCTCCAGCTCTACCAACTTCCAACAGACGGGCCGCGACCTGATGACCATTGACGAGGTACGAAAATTGGACACCCATAAAGCGATCTTGTTTATACGAGGGGAAGATCCTGTACTGGACAAAAAGTACAACATCAAGCGCCACCCCAACATTAAGCTGACGACGGACGGCAAGGCAAAGCCTTATATCCATAAGCCGCTGGGCGCGCCGGATTACGCACTGCCTGACCTGCCCTATGCGTTCAAATCACTGGACGATTATGATTTTATTGACGTGGAGGAACCTGAACATGAATTATCTGAAAAAGAAAAAGATTTCAAACCCGACAAGACTGAGTAAGGTAAAAAAATGCTATTGGACGGCGGCTGGGACTGCTGCCCTCTGCCTTTGCTGCGTTACGCCTGCGATGGCGGCGGGCAGCGATCCGCTGGATATTGTAAATAACCTTTCCGATTTTATCTTCAGCATCATCAAGGCGCTGGGCGTGATCATTCTCGGCTGGGGCATCGTGCAGGTGGGTATGTCGATCCAGTCCCACGATGCCAGCCAAAGGACGCAGGGATTCCTCTGCTTGTTTGGTGGCTTAATGATCGCCTTTGCAAAGGAAATTCTGACCGCCATCGGCGCGATCTGATGAAAAGCTGCACCCCCTGTCCAATAAGGAACAGAGGGTGCAGTTACATTCATTGTGGTGTGACTTCTCCAAACAAAATGCGGATGTAGTCCTGACGGGCGTTGATGATACGGCCAACAGAAACAACTTCCGTTTCAATGCGGTAGAGCGCGATATAGCTTTCGACCACCAGCATACGCAGGTCAGTTTCATAGCCGGTCTTTGCCCCGATGGAAACGCCCATTTCAGGAAACTGCTTGAGTTGGGAGCAGCCATCGAGGATGGCTTTTGTGATCCGGTTTGCAGCGGCAGGGTTATGAAGCTCGCTTTTGATGTACCGTTTGATCTCCTGAAGGTCGCGTAATGCTTCCGGCGTATATCTTAGCTTCATTCGGCCACCCCAAGGGTGCGGTAAGCGTCTTCTTCGGATACCCAGCCATCCTTTTCGGCGGATGCCCAGCCTTTTTGCGCTTCATCCAGCAGGCGGCGCATAGCTTTGGCTTTCATATATTCCGCGTTCTCGGGCGAAGCCAGAAACGGCAGGCCCTCCATGTTTAGGGACTGTTGAATGAAGATGTTAACGGCGTCGGTAAAGGAAAGGCCCTGACGGGCATAGATGTCCTCCATACGCTGCTTGACTTCAGGATTGATCCGCATTTGAAAGGTTGCGGTTTTGGGTGCAGATGTGACATTGATCGTGTTCATAGCATTCACCTCGACCTTAGTATATACCAAAAAGAAAAAATGTCAATACAATGTCATTACAATTATGGAAGTGGTGAAATTTGGATAATAACTGGATCGTAGAAAACCTGACCAACGCCTTTGGCGTTTGGAATAGTAAAATGACGGAAATGTGGTCGCTGCTGACGGAATCACCCCAGACCTTCAAGGGCGGCACCATCTGGCAGACCATTGTGACCATCAATGGCGGAATGCAGGCCATCGGCTACGGGTTGCTGGTGCTGTTCTTTGCCATCGGTATCTTTCGCAGTGCCTCCGGCTTTCGGGACTTTCAAAGGCCGGAGCACTTGCTGCGGCACTTTATCTACTTTGTGCTGGCAAAGCTGGGTATCACCTACGGTATGGACCTGCTGGTAAATATATTTGATGTGTGCAGCGGCATTGTGGCAACGGCGGCGGGCAGCGTAGGTGGCTTGACCGGCGCATCCGTGGCGCTGCCGCAGGAAATCGCGGACGCCATCGGAGATGTGGGCTTTTTGGCAAGCATCCCCCTTTGGCTGGTGACGCTGCTGGGAAGCCTGATGATCACAGTGCTGGCGTTCATTATGATCCTCACCGTCTATGGGCGCTTTTTTAAGATCTATATGTACGCTGCACTCTCGCCTGTGGCACTGGCATCATTTGCCGGAGAGGGGACTTCCCATTTCGGCAAGGCGTTCCTTCGGAGCTATGTAGGCGTGTGCATGGAAGGGGCGGTGATCGTTCTGGCCTGCATCATCTTTTCAGCCTTTTCCTCCAGCGGTACGCCGGTGGTGGATAGCAGCGCGTCCGTAGTGACGCAGGTGTGGAGCTATTTGGGCGAGGTCATATTTAATTTGCTGGTACTGGTGGGCCTGGTGAAGTCCGCTGACCATATTGCAAAGGAAATGCTTGGATTATAAAGGAGACGTTTATGGATAATTACCGTGAGAAGATCATTCGTATCGTGGAGCGAGAGCTGAAACGAACGGAAGAGTATCAGCAAAGACGCGACGAGTACGGCAACGAGGAGTACATTTTGGGCTGTATCATGGTTAAGGGCGATGCTTTTCCTAAAGAGGTGATCGCTCATGCATTTGTTGAGGATATGGGGCTTGAACTTCAATTTCAGGTTTGGAGAGACGAGCCGCGAATCAGGCAGAAGCAGGCTATGTGGTATGACTTGACCTTGTTTGATGTGGAAGGAGACTTCTTTGGAAAACTGGAGCAAGGATACTCGATTTTATCGGTATCTGATCTTTTCCATTGCACCGCTTGGAATGCAACGGAATATCTGGCTGATGAGCAGAATCGAGATAAGGAAAATTCCTGCTGGAAGGGAATGCAAAGGTATCTGAACTATTGTAAAAAGCACGGCATCACAAGAAATTATCTGGTGAAAAAAGAAGAGTACGACGGAATAGATGCTATGAAGTTTTACGACAAGTCAGCCGTTGCCAAATTTGAGAAGAACAGAAAAACGCAGGATCGGTGCCGCTGACGAGGATTAAAACTATACATTTTATTAAATAGACAGGAAAAGCAAGTAGCCCATCGCTACTTGCTTTTCTTTTTTAGGAGATTGATTATGGAAATCAAAATCAACAAGGAAATTCGAGCCTACCGCGAAACGCTCTTTTTTGGACTGTCCATGCGGCAGTTTGTATGTTCCGTTTTGGCGGTGGGCGTTGCTGTGACGCTGTATTTCAGTTTGAGCCGCGTGCTGGATCGTGAAACGGTGAGCTGGGTGTGCATTGTCGGCGCGGCTCCCGTGGCCGCTGCGGGCTTTTTTCAGTACAACGGCCTCACGCTGGAGCAATTTTTGTGGGCATGGCTGAAATCGGAGGTCATCATGGCAGGCAAGCGTGTCTGGAAAGCGGAAAACTACTATGAAGAAGCGATGAAACGCGAGGTGAAGAAACATTGATCTTTTTCAAGCATCGGCGCAGCGCGGAACGGGACGCCTTTTCCGTTCCCCGCAGCGTTCAGAAATCCATTCCCATCAAACGTATTTATCAAGACGGCGTGTTTCAGGTAAGCGGCAAGTTTTCAAAAACTTGGCGCTTTTTTGATGTCAATTACGCCGTGGCCTCCCCGGAAAAACAGAGGGAACTCTTTATGACCTACTGCTCTTTCCTGAACTCGCTGCCCATCGGAGCCACGGCGAAGATCACGCTCTTTAACCGTCAGCTCAATCAAAAGGACTTCGGTCGGACGCTGCTCATGCCCATGCAGGGCGACCGCCGCGATCTCTACCGCAACGAGTATAACGCGCTTGTGTTGGGTAAGGCGGCGGAGAGCAACAATCTCATTCAGGAAAAGTACATCACCGTTTCGGCGGAGAAGAAAAGCGTGGAGGAGGCCCGCGCGTTCTTCTCTCGTGTTGGGACTGACCTTACCACGGGACTTTCCCGTATGTCATCCAGTGTCCGGGAGATCACGGTCAATGACCGCCTGCGGCTTCTGCATGACTTCTATCGCCCCGGCGAGGAGCAGCTATTCCGGTTCAATTTGGAGGACACCATACGCAAAGGGCATGACTTCCGGGACTGCATCGCCCCGGACTGTATTTCCTTTCAAAAAAATCACTATGAGTTGGGCGATCATGTGGGCCGTACCCTGTTCCTGCGGGAGTATGCCAGCTTCATTTCTGACGCGATGATTACGGAGCTGATGGACTATCCCCGGAATATGATGCTTTCCATTGACATTATCCCTGTGGCGATGGACGAAGCAGTGAGCGATATTCGCAAGCGCATTATGTCCGTGGAATCGGATATTACCCGCTGGCAGCAGCGGCAGAATCAGAGCAACAATTTTACCGCCAATATTCCCTATGACTTGGAGCAGATGCGGAGCGAAACGAAGGAATTCATGGACGACCTCATGAGCCGCGACCAGCGCATGATGCTGGCTTTGGTGACGCTGACGCACCTGGCAGATAACCTCGAACAGCTTGACCAGGACACCGAAGCCCTGCAAGCCATCGGGCGGGCGCGGGGCTGTCAGTTCAATATCCTGCGCTATCAGCAGGAGGACGCCCTGAACACGGTGCTGCCCCTTGGATTAAAGCGCATTGACGCCACCCGTACCCTGACCACGGAATGTACCGCCGTTCTCATGCCGTTCAAATCACAGGAAATTCAAGACGCGGGCGGTATTTACTACGGCGTCAACGCCGTATCGCATAACCTCATTGTTTGCAACCGTGGAAATCTTTTGAACGGCAACGGCTTTATTACCGGCGTGTCTGGCTCCGGTAAGTCGATGGCAGCCAAGCAGGAGGTCTCCGCGCTGGCGCTCTCCACCGACCATGACATTATCATCGTTGACCCGGAGCGTGAATATGGCGAGTTGGTGCGGGCATTGGGCGGCGAGGTCATCACCATCTCCGCCTCTGATCCAAACGGCTGCCACATCAACGCGCTGGACTTGTCCGAGGGGTATGGCGACGGCAGGGAGCCGTTGGTGATGAAGTCCGAGTTTATCATGTCGCTGTATGAGCAGCTCATGGGCGCGGACAAGATCGAGCCGCAGGAGAAGTCCATCATCGACCGTAGTGTGGGCAACATCTACCGGGAATATTTGAAAAGTTATCAGGGACAGCCGCCCACGCTGAAGGACCTCTATGATGACCTGATGAAGCAGGTCAACCCGGAGGCCCACCGCATTGCGCTGGCGCTGGAGCTGTTCACGGTGGGCAGTCTGAATGTATTTTCCCATCAGACCAATATCAACACAAAAAGCCGTATCCTCTGCTTTGACATTCAGGACTTGGGCGAAAATCTGAAATCGGTGGGCTTGCTGGTGATGCTGGACGCCATCTATAACCGCGTCATTCAAAACCGCAAGGCGGGAAAATACACCCATGTCTACATCGACGAGATCTATCTGTTTTTCGCCAATGGGAGCGGCAGCGGACACGGTATCAACAATTACAGCAGTGAGTTCCTATACAAATGCTGGAAGCGGTTCCGCAAATACGGCGCGACGCTCACCGGCATTACACAGAATGTGGAGGAATGTCTGCTGTCCAACACGGCGCGGATGATGTTTGCAAACTCCGAGTTCCTGCTGATGCTCAATCAGGCTACCACCGACCGGGAGCAGCTTGCCCGCCTGCTGGGGGCATCGGATACGCAGATGAGCTATGTGGATAACGCCCCTGCCGGTCATGGACTCATCAAAGTAGGCGGGGCCATCGTGCCCTTCGCCAATGAGCTGCCCAAAAACACGGAGCTGTACCGCTTAATGTCAACGCGACCCGGTGAGGAGTGACGCCATGCGGGACTTGAAGATCAAACCCGGCATGGACACGCCAAAGGCAAAGTCGAAGAACCCCGCGCCTAAAGACGCCGATTCCCTTCTGAAACAGCACATGGACAAGCGGCAACGGGAAAAAGAGCCGGAAAGCCGCGATCCTGTGCGCTACGCCACCGACCGCGTGGAGAAAAATATGCGCCGTGGTGCGGCTGGGGCGGCGGATGCCTCGCGGCGTATGATAAAGCACTACCGAGGAAAGCTGCGACAGGGTAAAGAGAATGCGATAAGAACTCACAGCACGACAGAACCGACAGATATGGGGATTGGTTCAGGAAGCGGCTCTATCAATGCACCAATGGGATATGACTCCTCAGCCCAACCCGCTGCACGAAACGGAGCCGGAAATCAGACAATTTCTCCGCAAAATCGCGGAGGTCCAAAAAGCGCAAATGCCGCCCCGCAGGAGCGTGGGCGGCAGAAAGCCATACAGGACGCGAAAGCCGCCTATCGGCGGAACCTTGCCGAGAAAAGAACAGCAGAGCGGCACATTGTACCTCCACCGTCCGACCGTGGAGGCACAACGGCCCCTCCGCAGAAAGGCAATTCGGGCGCATCGGTCAAGGGCGGTCCTGCCCCCAAGAGCGGACAGGTCATGACCAAGGTCACGCGCACCATGCGTGTTCGACCAACTGACCACGCAACGCCGAACAATGCAATCATCACGCGCCGCGCAAGGGCGGCGCAAAGAAAGGCACAGCGGGCGATGCTTCAGGATTCTGTAGAGAACGGCGGAAATGCCGCAAAGAAGCTGAGTGGAACAGCGGTGCAGGCGATAAAGGCCATGGGCCGGGGTGTGGCATCTGCGGTCAGCTCGATCCTGTCGGCAGGCAGCGGTGCGGTGGTGCTGGTGCTGTTCCTGACGGTGATCCTTGTGGCGGCAATCGTGGCATCACCCTTCGGCATCCTCTTTTCCAACGAGAGCCGGGAGGCGGGCGTCGTGCCGATCTCTGCTGCGGTGGCGCAGGTCAACTATGAGTTCAATGAGCGGCTGGAAACCCTGCAAACGGCAGATGATTATGATTCCATCTCCGTGACCGGCCAGCCTGCCGATTGGATCGAGGTGCTGGCGGTGTTCGCGGTGAAGGTAGCAGGCAGTAACGATGCGGACGCCGCGGACGTGGCCACCATGGATGCCGACCGCATTGCCCGCCTGAAAGCAGTCTTTTGGGACATGACCACCATTGCACACCGCATCGAGGTCATTCACCATCCCGGCAGCGGTGATGACGATGGCTGGACGGAGCGAAACCTCTATATCACCATTACCGCAAAAACGGCAGAGGAGATGAAAACCGCATATCACTTCAACCGCAATCAAATTGCGGCGCTGGAGGAGCTGCTGGAGCAGCGGGCGCTTCTGCTGGAGCTGATCGAGGATGTGTACTCCGTCAGCGGGGATACGGCGGCGCTGCTCCGCGATCTGCCGGAAGATCTATCGCCGGAGCGCGAGGCGGTGGTACGCACCGCCTGTTCTCTTGTCGGCAAGGTGAATTATTTTTGGGGAGGAAAGAGCCTTGTGATCGGCTGGGACGTCCGGTGGGGCGAGCTGCGGCAGGTCACAGCGGCAGGCAGCTCCACCACGGGGACCTACCGCCCCTACGGGCTGGATTGCAGCGGTTTTGTGGATTGGGTTTTCTACAATCAGTCCGGCGGCAGCTATGTCATCGGCCACGGCGGAGGAGCCACCATGCAGCACAGCTATTGTACCAATATTTCATGGGCGGACGCACAGCCCGGTGACTTAGTGTTCTATCCGGATAATTCCCATGTTGGCATCGTTGGCGGCAGGGACGCAAACGGTGAATTGCTCATCATCCACTGCGCCAGCGGAGCGAACAATGTGGTGGTGACGGGGAAAAGCGGCTTTGCCTCGATTGGCAGGCCGAAATACTACAGTGAACAAATCGGTAGGAATAGGTAGCGCTATCCAAGAAAAAAGATACTCCCTATTGACATGGTATGTTATAATCTGTTACACTTCCCACAACATCCACGATTGGAGGTTAAGGTTGAAACATTGTGATGTAAGCGCCATTTTAAAAAGGGTGCATAAAACCAAGCCCCCCTGAGAGCGGGCAAAAAAGAAGTTATGCTTAAAGGCTATGCAGTAGGTGGAGCGGTCACCAGATAGCCCTGGCGTTGGAGGATGAAGATGGCTTCATCCACAGAAACCTCATGGTGTGCAGGTGGCCGGTCGCCCTTTCGGTAGAGTTCGGGGTTGTACGGCTCGTTCTTCTTGAGCATATCCGGCTCTGCTCATGGCATCCTGCAAGGTGGTTCTCTTTAGAAATCCAGGTTCCGCTTTTCCCTCCAGCTCCAGGATTTTAATAATGGTCGGGATACTTCGGCTGGGGAGTTCCCTGCGGAGCTGGATGGCTTCGTCAAGCAACTCCTGTGGGATTTTGTACTTATACTCGGGGCATTTGCTCTGTGGCTTCAGGGCGTCAAATCCCCCACTCAGATATGCGCTCAGATACCGTTCCAGGGTTCTCTGGGAAATCTGGTTGCGCTCACAGATTTCCTGCCGGATTTGAGCAACCTGGCCGCCGTCCATATACTGAGACAGCAGGGGTGCAATCATGGACATACGCTCTTCAGCAACCTCCGTGGCGAGCTTCTTGTCCTTCATTTCCATTGCTGGCATCGCCTCCTGTGTTTTAAGATGGCACCAGTATAGACGGGATACACTTCCTTGTCATGGCGGAACGATGCTGTTCCCAATTTCCACTGTTTGCCGCCAGCCGGACAAAACTCGCCGTCCGTCGGCGCAGGGAATGGCCGGGGTGAAATGTCACTGGAATTTGTCCTGCCGCAATCAGTCCTTCCATAATATTTTGGGCATACCAAAGAAACCACGCAAGCCAGAAGCGGATGCGCAGCCAAGTCGAGGTCTCACAAGTGTGCTGGGTTTCTGTGGCCTCAGCAATCTCACAAAGGGAGTTCAGTCCGTGCCGCTTGTAAGGAATAATCCCCTCCGGCAGTTCCCGGTGAGACTTTCCGCAACAGCGGCACTCCATCACCCTCAGATGGTATTGGTGCGTATGGTCCCCTTGTCGAACCTTTCGAATGCAGGTTCCATGGACTTTTAAGGCCCCACCACAGACGGGGCACACAACTTCCTCTTGGCCATAGATTCTTGTTATCTCCCCATTGCGAGCCTTTTCAAATCGTGGTGCCGTCAAGATTTATGCGCAAAATTATTTGCAGGCTCC
>ULTF01002909.1_pt1 | contig 12499 bp, 7 predicted proteins | sample 1957371 | NCBI WGS metagenome assembly ULTF01 (sample SAMEA4835727, study PRJEB28245) | human gut metagenome | biome: gut microbiome; material: fecal sample | place: Denmark | collected 2008
GAATTTTATTGTTATAATTTATTATCCACGCGGCTGGGGAGTCAGCGGTTCCCTGTACCTGCAATCCGCTATAGCAGGAGTTATACTTTGCCTCGGACAGCAACGGATGGAGCTGCCCGGAAGAAGTGGTGTTGACGCTTGGGCCTTTCGCAACAGGAATTCATGAACCATGTCAGGACGGGAACGTAGCAGCATTAAGTGAAACCTTCTGTGTGCCGGAAGCAAACCTGAGCCGAGCTAACTGGTCCGGTAACGTCTGTTTTTTGTTGTACAAAGCAAAGTGCGTGGATTTTAATTTGTAAAATGTATATAATATTTAATCAGAAACTTTCGTAAATCGTGCCGGAGACATTGACAAGTTCAGTGGCTTCGGCTTAAATTTTTCAATGACAGAATTGAAGTAATGGTGTAAAATCAGATATGTATGTAAAATATTTACCATTGCTATTGGTGCTCCTGCAAACGGGCAGAAATGGAGAATGACATGAGAAAGATTGGTATGCTTACAAGCGGCGGTGACTGCCAGTGCCTTAATGCAACAATGAGAGGTGTGGCTAAGTCTTTGTATGGTTCGGGTAAAGATTTTCAGATTATTGGATTTGAGGATGGCTATAAGGGGCTTATGTACGGCGACTACAGAGTTATGAGACCTGAAGACTTCTCGGGAATTCTGACAGAGGGCGGAACTATTCTTGGTACATCAAGGCAGCCGTTCAAGCTTATGAATGAGCCTGACAGTGACGGCAACAATAAGGTTGAACTTATGAAGAAGACATATAAGAAGCTTGGACTTGAATGTCTTGTTATTCTTGGCGGCAACGGCTCACAGAAGACAGCCAATCTTCTGAGCGAGGAAGGACTTAATATTGTTTCGCTTCCTAAGACTATAGATAATGACCTGTGGGGTACGGAAGAGACTTTTGGGTTCCAGAGTGCAGTGGAAGTGGCAGCAGGAGTTATAGATAATATCCATACGACTGCATATTCACACGGAAGAGTATTTATCGTGGAGATAATGGGACATAAGGTAGGCTGGCTTACACTCTATGCCGGAGTCGCAAGTGGTGCCGATATCATACTTATACCTGAGATTCCGTATGATATAGATGCGGTCGTTGAGGCGGTTGAGAAGCGTAATAAATCAGGAAAGCGTTTTTCAATCATAGCAGTTGCGGAGGGTGCAATCTCTAAGGAGGATGCAGCCTTATCCAAGAAGGAACTTAAGGAGAAGCGTAAGGCACCGGCATTTCCGTCAGTATCATATGAGATTGGACATAAGATACAGGAGCGTACAGGACAGGAAGTACGTGTGACGATTCCGGGCCACATGCAGAGAGGCGGAAGCCCATGCCCTTATGACAGAGTGCTTTCATCAAGGTTCGGTGCGGCTGCAGCAGACCTTATCATTAACCGCAAGTACGGATATATGGTAGGAATCAATAATGGTGATATTGTCAATGTACCTCTTAGGGACGTAGCAGGTAAATTAAAGTTTGTTGACCCTCAGTCATCGATGGTAAGGGAGGCAAAGCTGCTTGGAATAAGCTTCGGTACATTTGACTGATGCCTGTACACAGATATGGGATGCCCGGATAGACGGGCAGGAATGGGGATTAGTTTGTAATGTCATATACAGCTTTATATAGAAAATGGAGACCGGCGGATTTTGATGATGTCAAAGGTCAGGACGCAATAGTTACTACGCTTCGCAACCAGATAAAGGCTGACAGAATCGGACATGCATATCTGTTCTGCGGAACGAGGGGAACCGGTAAGACTACAGTTGCGAAGATATTTGCAAAGGCAGTCAACTGCGAACATCCTGTTGACGGAAGACCATGCGGAGAGTGTGCAATGTGTAAGTCTATAGCCGCAGGAAGCTCCATGAATGTGATAGAGATAGATGCCGCTTCCAATAACGGTGTCGAGGATATACGTAAGATACGTGAAGAGGTTCAGTATTCACCTACTGAAGGCAGATATAAGGTGTATATCATCGATGAGGTGCATATGCTGTCTATAGGTGCATTTAATGCGCTTCTTAAGACGCTTGAGGAACCACCTTCATATGTAATATTTATTCTGGCGACTACTGAGACACATAAGATTCCTATTACAATCCTTTCAAGGTGCCAGAGATATGATTTTAAGAGAATATCAATAGAGACGATAACGGCAAGGCTTGAAGAGCTTATGAAGGCTGAGAATATCAATGTCGAAGATAAGGCACTCAGATATATAGCCAAGGCGGCTGACGGCTCACTCAGAGATGCACTCAGCCTGCTGGATCAGTGTCTGGCATTCTATCTGGGACAGGATCTTAAGTATGATAATGTACTTGAGGTGCTTGGCGCAGTTGATACGGAAGTCTTTTCAAGGCTCTTAAGAATGATTCTTGCGGCTGATACCACGGGCTGTATAAGATTGCTTGAGGATCTTATCATGCAGGGAAGAGATCTGGGACAGTTTGTTGTAGATTTTGTGTGGTACCTGCGTAATCTTCTGCTTATTAAGACATCAGAGGATGCACAGGATGTAATAGATATGTCGAGTGACAATCTGGCACTTCTTAAGGAAGAGAGCGGACTTATTGATGATGATACGCTTATGCGTTATATAAGGATATTCTCAGAGCTGTCCAATGATGTGAAGTATTCGACTCAGAAGAGGATTATGATAGAGATAGCGCTGATTAAGCTCACACACCCGGCGATGGAGCAGAGCCGTGATATCAGCGATATAATAAGCAGGATTACACAGCTTGAGCAAAGACTCGACAATGGTAATTTTACGGTTAACCCGGGGAATGCTCCTAATGCAGCGGCGAATACCGCTGCCGCAGCGGGACAGAGTACGGAAGGCGGCAGTATACCTGACAATGATAAGCCTCTTCCAAAGGCACTTCCCGAAGATCTCAGGCAGGTAGCCGCACAGTGGAATAATATTGTAACGGATATAGATGATGGCTGCCTTGCACAGATGCTGCGTGCATCTAATGTAAAGGTTGACGATAATAACACAGGGATAGAGATTATGACATCCAGTCCGTCAACATATTCATATATAAGCAGACCTGACCAGCTTGCACAGATTCGTGCTGCTATAGCTGCACGAACAGGCAAAGAGGTTGAGATCAGGGCATCTAAGCTCAAAGAAGATCAGGATTTCAGGAATATGTTTACAGATATAAGAGATTTAGTTAAAATGGATATTGAGATTGATGATGACAAGGAGGATTTAATATAATGGCAAAGAGAGGCGGATATCCGGGCGGAATGATGCCGGGCAATATGAATAACCTCATGAAGCAGGCGCAGAGAATGCAAAGACAGATGGAGGAGACTACAAAGGAGCTTGAGAGCAAGGAGTTCACTGCATCAGCCGGTGGCGGAGCTGTAGAAGTTACAGTAAGCGGTAAGAAGGAAGTCTTAAGTGTTAAGCTTTCAGAAGAAGTAGTTGACCCTGATGATATAGAGATGCTTCAGGATCTTATAGTTGCAGCAACTAACGAGGCACTCCGCAAGATGGAGGAGGAGTCACAGTCACAGATGTCTAAGATCACAGGTGGTCTTGGCGGTATGGGCGGCGGCTTCCCATTCTAGTCGCTGACATATGAAAGTAAAGTGGTAAGGATTCGGTGTAACGATGGATTTATACGGAAGTCAGATAACAAAGTTAATAGAAGAACTTTCCGCTCTGCCGGGTGTTGGTGCTAAATCAGCACAACGCCTGGCGTTTCACATTATCAATATGCCTAAGGAGCGCGTGGAGCAGCTTGCACAGACTATGGTGAATGCGCGCAGCAATGTCCGTTACTGCTCGGAGTGCTATGCGCTTACGGACTCGGAGCTCTGCCCGGTGTGCAGCAGTACAAAGCGTAACCATAAGGTCATTATGGTAGTTGAATCGACAAGGGATATGGCAGCTTATGAGAAGACCGGAAAGTATGACGGCGTGTACCATGTCCTGCACGGCGCAATCTCACCGGCGCTCGGCATAGGACCTAACGATATTAAGCTCAAGGAACTCATAACAAGGCTTGCAGGTGATGTTGATGAGGTGATAATAGCTACCAATTCAAGTCTTGAAGGCGAGACAACGGCGATGTACATAAGCAAGCTTGTCAAGCCTACGGGGATTAAAGTAAGCAGGATAGCAAGCGGCGTTCCGGTTGGCGGTGACCTTGAGTATATTGACGAAGTGACACTCTTAAGAGCACTTGAGGGAAGAGTAGACCTTTAAAAGAATGGAGGATAGTGTGAAAAACAGATTAATATCTGTTTTTCACACAGCTGTTTGTGCCGCAGGCGCCACAAACGGCATCTGTCGCAGAGCCAAATCTGACATTTGGCCCGCGATTCCTCCGGCACTTTGTGCCTGCGGAATGGAGGATAATATGGCGCAGGCAAATGTTTTACAGAATGATATCGTGCATGAACACAGAGTCAGAATGCTGAACCTGAAGAAGTATTATCCGTTCTTTAAGCTTACGGAGATTTCTTTTGAGAATTTCAGGCAGGGTCAGTATGCAGATCTTGACATGGGCTATATCGTCATGGCGGTCCTGCGTTTTTTTATTGAAGAGAATAATTTTAAGGAAAAAGATGTGACGTACCCTGAGTATGTAGAGTTCATAGGACAATGCATACGCAGGGATTTTGTGCTTAATGTGACAGATGAAGAATGCAGGGATATTGCAGACTATGTATTTGATAAGATAAAAAATGACGGAAAACCATTTGAATTTGGATATTATGACCCTGTGGACAGAAAGCACAAGGTCTCACGAATGAAGCTGATAGACAGTTCGATACGCAATAATACGGTGTGGTATTCAATAAGTCCTGATGCGATAGAGTTCTATCTTGATACGAAGGAGATTAAGGACGAGAGCAGAATAAGCGTGCAGCAGCTTCTGCTTGAAAAGATGATCAAGTCACAGGATTTTGGACGGGGAACGCAGGTAGTAGGCCGTATCAATGATGAAGTCGAGAGACTTATGCTCGAGCGCAGGGAAGTCGAGAGGCTTCTGGCAACGGATGTATTTGCAGGACTTGAAGCGTACAGGGATTTTACTGATAACGGAATGCAGTGGTTTGATGACGAGCAGAGATTATTTGTAAAAAATAAAGAACTGATAGATGCGGCAATAGCTAAGATGGAAAGCACGCCGGCACATGCGGGGGATGGTTACAGAAGAGCGGTTGATGAGATATATGAACTTGATGACCAGCTTAAGATGGCAATGAGCAGACATGGGGAACTGCTGCGGGCATGCATGGATCTGCAGAAGCTGACAGATAATGTGATACATCGGAATAAGCTCAGCAGATTGAGAATACATTGTGACTACAGACAGCTTCTTGAGCAGATGGTGCGTTCAGATACAACAAGACCGCTTGAGATGATGATTGGTGCCATGCTCAGGCCAAAGACTTCTAAGATGTTCGATTTTGGAATAATCGACGAGTGTCTCACACAAAGGACACAGAAACAGGATATAGTCGAGGAAGATGCTCCGGGAACGCAGGAGGATATCATCTTCGCTGATGAGGCGGAAGATGAAAGAATAAGCCATAATTACATATTTTTCATGCGGAGTATAATCAGGCTCCTTGAGGAAAAGCAGGAATTTACACTGTCATGGTATAATGCATGGCTCAAAGACAGATATAAAGAAAAGGCAGATAATATACTTGCCAATGCGGATTATTATTCATTTCTCGTTAATCTGTGCCAGAAGCGGCGCTATGTCATAGGCGGTCCGGATGATACGGAAGAGAGTTTCCTTGACGGCATACTTAAGAAAGGACTGGCAGCGGATGGCGCAGCCGGAGTGAACGGTAATCCATATGTGATAGAGATAGAGATGGCTGACGGTGAAGTTGAAGTTGGCAAAGAAGCAGTGGTAAGCGAGCTTATATTCAGGCTTGCCAGAACACAGGACAACGGAGGCAGTGATGGAACAGAGGAATCTTGATAAGGCACTTGATATTGTGTCAAAGCTGCTCATGGGTGAGGAGATATCGGAAAAGGGCAGTAATGCCGCACTTTATCAGGAATACAATAATAACGGTGAAGTGTATGACATAGTACATATGTCTCTTAAAAAGATGAATATACATATGTATGAGTATGCTAACGGTCTCTATGTAAGCGCAGGAGAGAATAACAGGGCATTCGGATACTCCAATGAGGAACTGAGGCGCGAGATAGGCATAAGGAATAACAGGGAGCTGTATCTTGCGTATTTTGTAATATATAATGTGCTGACATTTTTTTACCAGTCATCGGACAGTACGGCATATTCTGAATTTGTAAGGGTTGAGGATATAATATCAGGAACGGATGCTGCAGTTACGGGGATTGCAGACAGGCGTGAGGCGATAGTGCTTAACGAGATTGAAGAAAACAGTTTCAGACAGATTGCCTTAAGCTGGGACGGGCTGCCTGTTGTAAGCGTGGAAGATTCGCAGGGGCTTCGTGCCGCCAGGAATTCAAAGACGGGCTTTGTAAAGCTTGTTATGAACTTTCTGGTAAGACAGGAGCTTTTTGTGCAGGCTGATACGAGGTATTATCCGAAAGACAGGTTCAGGGCACTTGCACAGAACTATTTTGAGGAATATAAGGGAAGACTTCTCGAAGTAATGAGGGAGGAAGAAGATGCCACAGATTAACCGCATACGTGTAAACAATGTCAAATATAACTTTGGAACCCAGTATTATGATGATTTTATGATGCGCTTTTCCGGCAAGAATACGCTGTATGATCTTGCCAACGGCGGCGGTAAGAGTCTTCTTATGCTTCTGCTTATGCAGAATATGATTCCAAACTGCACACTTGATGACAAACAGCCGATAGAGAAGCTTTTTCGCGGGGACAGCGGCAATACAACGATACATTCACTTATAGAGTGGAATCTTGACCCATGCTACCGTAAGGACAATTACAAATATATGCTTACGGGCTTTTGCGCACGCAAAGCAAGAAATACATCATCAGAGCAGCCGGCAGTGTCAGATGGATATGATACGGACGTCACAGGAACGTCACAGGCTTCATCCGTATCAGCTGCTTCACAGGCAGTTTCGGCAAATGACCAGGCAGCAGTGGAATATTTTAACTATGTCATATTCTACAGGGAATTCGGCGATAATGACATAAGAAATCTGCCGCTTTCAAAGGATGGAAGAAAGGTAACATATCAGGAACTTAAAGATTATCTGAGAGACCTTGAGAAGAAGGATTTCGGAGTATCGGTAAAAATATTTGACCGCAAGGGAGATTATCAGAACTTTATAAGCGGATATGGAATCTATGAAAGTGAATGGGAAATCGTAAGAGGAATCAATAAGACGGAAGGCCATGTAAGAACATATTTTGAGACGAATTACAGGACAAGCCGCAAGGTTGTTGAGGATCTGCTTATTGAGGAGATTATCCAGAAATCCTTCCACAACATAACAGGCAACGGTAATGATGATGACCGCATGGCAAGGACGCTTCTTGACATAAAGGATAAGCTTGTTGAACTTTCAAGAAAGCATGCCATTATGGATGAGTATGACATGCAGATACAGGCCATAGATGAGTTCGCACAGGGACTGTCAGATTTTGAAAGTATATACCGCAATAAAAATGAGAACAGTGCCAGACTTGTAAGGATGCTCGCGGCAGCAAGAAAAAAGAGTGATGAAACAGCTGCTGAGGAGCAGTCTGCGGCAGAGGCGATTGAGAGAATACAGATTGAGACCGACAGAGAACATCGGCTCATAGACACTGCGGAGATTATCGAACAGAAGAATTCAATGAAGGAAGTCGGGGAGCTTCTCAGGCAATCGGAGCAGGAGAGGTCGTCTGCCGTGCAGGCTTCGGAAAGTCTGCGGCTGGAACTTACCCTTAAGGAGTGTATTGCAGATTACAGGGAATATCTTGAATATAAGAAGCAGTTTGATGAGATAACCCAGATTATAGATAACAGACTCCGTGACCATGAAGACATAGCTGCGGAACTGAGAAATCTTGCATCATATAAAAAATCAGCTGATGATATCAGAAGACATGAATTATTGTCGGGGATGACAGAGGCAAAAGCACTTCTTGCCAATGAGGAGAACGTATCCAATACAGCAGCAGATGCACTTAAGGCAGCAGAATCAGGAATATCCAAGGCACTTGGACGTTCTGAATATCTCAAGAATGAGATAACTTCCGACGAGAATGCCATATCGGGAATGCTTGGTGCCGATACGGTACTTGTCGCTGAGAATGCGTCTGATGAGCTGGCAGGAGTGAATGATGAGGCAGCAGCATGCAGAATGCATATGCGGGAACTTGAGGAAAAACTGGCGTCAGTAAAGACACAGATTGATATGTGCCGTACTAAGCTTGACAGAACAGATACTCTTATAGAGGTGAACGGACAGCAGGCAGAGAAGCTTGAACAGGAACTTGCGGCAGGAAAGCATGCCGATGAGCTTTTTGACAAGCTGTGCAATGTGTATTCACAGAAGACGCCGGAGGGGCTGGCAAGAGCGGTATCGGCGGCACTTAAGGAGACTGAATCACAGTTTGACAAAAGTATGCGCAGAAGATCTGACCTTGAAGTATATGCTGAGTCACTTAAGAACGGCGTGTATGTGTGCCGCGATGAACAGTATGACAAAGTGTGGGATTATCTTCAGAAGCAGTATGGCGAGGATGCCATGCAGGGCTCACGCTGGTATGCGGGCCTTAAGCAGGGACAGAAACGGGATGTCATAAAGCGCGTTCCATTCATTCATAACGGCTTTATAATAAAAAATGATTTTGAAAGAGTCAGGGCGGATACAGTGCTTGGAAGCTTTAACGGTGCATATGCGGTACCGGTTATCAGTGAAAATGTGCTGTATGATATGAAGCTTGAAGTGAACAATGAACTTGTGACATTTGCATCGAGGGATATGTCATTTCTTACAGAACCGTCAGGCATTGACAATGAGATTAAAAAATGCAGCGAAGAGATAGCTGAGCTTGATGATGTGATAGCGCGTCTTTCAGACAGAAGAGATGTGATAAGGGAGGACTATGATTTTGCAGTAAGAGAAGCGGTAAAGAGGTCTGATTATAATGACAGTCCGGCAGTCCGGCTTGAAAAGCTTAAAGCTGAAGCAGTGCAGCTTGCAGAGACCAGAACGGAGCTTATCGGCAGACTTGAGAACCTTAACACATCAAAGGCTTCACTCACAAGAGAGTACGATGACGAATCGCAGAGAGAAGCACATGATCTTAAGAGGGCAGAGCTTCTTCAAAAGATTACAGAGCTGTTCGACAGGGCTGTGGGACACAGAGCCGAAGTGAAGCAGCTTGACGGGATGATTCAGGAGTACTCTTCAAGGAAACAGAAAGCGGGGGCAGATCTCAGCGCATCACAGGAAAGAGCCGGCGCATACCGGTCGAAAATTGCATCAGTACAGAGTGCGCTTGAAAGAATGGATGTCCAGTGGACTGCATTTGCACCGTATTATAGTGAAGATTACGAAGCAGGTTCCGATAACACGGTTAATGCACAACAATTCAGTGAACAGGATCTCGAGAGCAGGTTTGCAGCACTCAGAAGCATTATTGAGCAGGATACATCTGACATAACGGATAAGGAGAAGCTTAAGAACCATCTTGCTGCGTCTATGGACAAATGCTGCCGTATGATAGAGTACAGGCGAATGTCGGTTGATGATGTCAGGAAAGCGCTTGATGACGACTCAATGGCGGACAGCAGTAATGATGCGCTTATGTCGATACGTGACAGGCTGGCTGAGTATGATGGGCAGATTGCTTCAATAACACAGACAATAGAATCGCAGAGCGCACTTTATAACAGACTTGACGGAAGTATAGCACATGGAATCTATCAGATAGAGGAAAAATACGGAAGTTATGAGGAATTTGAATGTGCCAATACAGCGGCATTCAAGGAGCAGCATACGGCGCTTGTTGCAAAGATGAGAGAAAACAAAGCCAGGCTGTCTGACAGACAGAAGGAGACTGTTAAGCAGCACACAAAGCTTGAGGTCATGATTAAGGATATGGAGAGGATTATCCGTGCTGCCGGAATAGACGAGGCGGATGCGGATGTGACCGGAGCTGATGAGAATGTGGCTTTGGAGAATTACATGGATTACGAGAATGTCCAGAAAGAACTAGAGAGGATTCTTGTAAGGCTTGAAAAGCGCAAGGATACATTTGCAAAGCAGAAAGCAGAGCTTACTGACAGACTGCGCAGACTTGAGGCAGCAGATCTTGCGGATGAATTTACAAGAAGCCTGGATGCACCGGCTGATGCAAAACAGTGTGAAGAGCTTGCCGGACAGCTAAAGGAGACCAATGAGTATATAGCGCTTGAGAGAGATAATGTTGCAAAGAGCACGGAAGACATGGAACGTATAAAGGAAAGCTTTGAGAACAGATGTCTTCAGACCTGCAGCAATATAAAGACGGAGCTTGACAGGCTTCCACAGCTTTCGACAATAACGCTGGACGGAAAGCTTATATCGATAATTGACCTGCAGATACCATATGTAAAAGAGGAGTCATACAAGGAGCGCATGTCTGCCTACATAGACGAGACAGTGACAGCGGCTGAGAGCTTCAGGGATGCGGCACAGAGACTTCAGTATATACGCAACAGACTGACATGGAAGAGACTTTTTTCTGTCATTGTTACGGATATGGATGCAATAAGGGTGAATCTGTACAAACGTGAGAGAATCGGCGATCAGAGCAGGTTCCTTAAGTATGAGGAGGCTGTGGGAAGTACGGGACAGTCACAGGGCATATATATTCAGTTCCTGATTGCGGTTATCAATTATATCTCCAATATAAATGCGGCAACTCATGGGGCAGCGGTGACGGGCAAGGTAATATTTATCGATAATCCGTTTGGCGCGGCTAAGGATATATACATATGGGAGCCTATATTCAAACTGCTGAAGACAAACCATGTGCAGCTTATTGTTCCTGCAAGAGGTGCAACACCTGCTATTACGGGAAGGTTTGATGTTAATTATATTCTTGGGCAGAAGATGGCCGGCAGAATACAGCAGACTGTTGTTGTGGATTATCAAAGCAACATTGAGCGTGAGAATCTTGAGTATACAAGGATTGAATATGAGCAGCAGACGCTTGACCTGCTGTAATGCATCCGCGATATATGACAACACGCAGTTTACACAGATATGCCATGTATTGGAAAGCGGCAGAGCTGTAAACTTTTTTGACAAGCATTATATGCTGTGATAAACTTAATTATGTATGTTTAACTTTCTTTTGAAAAGGTGGCGTTATCGTGGATAAATACGAATTCAATATAAAATTAGAACAGATTAAGAAACTCGCAGCCAGAAAAGATTACAAGGCGGCAGCAGCTATCGCTAATTCCATGGATTGGCGCAAGATGAAGGATTGGGCTACACTTGCAACAATAATTAATGTTCAGGAAGCAGCAGGATACATAGAGGAAGCAAGAGATACTGCCATACTCGCATATAACAGGAACCAGGGCGGAAGAAGGCTTGTATATAAGCTTACAGAGCTTTTTATCAGACTTGGACAGTTCGAGGATGCGGAAGATCTGTATGAGGAATATGTTCATATGGCATCACATGATGTGAACAGATTTATTCTTGAGTATAAGCTCCGCAAGGCAGAGAATGCGCCGGTAGATACTCTTATTGAGATACTTGAGGAGTACAAGAGCCAGGAGATAGACGAGAAGTACATGTATGAGCTTGCACAGCTTTACAGCTATGCCGGCATGTCTGATAAGTGTGTTCATATATGTGATGAGATTATATTGTGGTTCTCTGACGGTGAATATGTTGACAGTGCAATAAGGCTTAAGCAGAAGTATGCTGACATAACGGCTACACAGCAGAAGATATTTGAAGAGGCTGTCAGAAAAAAGGATGCACCGGATGCGGATCAGACAAAAGAGCTGATATTTGCAAAAGAGCATGAGAAGATCCGATACAGTGATGAGATGGAAAATGAGCTCGAGGAAGAGTACTCACAGGATGAGTATGAAGATGCTGAATATGAAGATGACGAGGAAGACGGATACGACGGTGCCGGATATGAAGATGATGAGGAAGACGACGGCCCGGCGATGGATCTTATCCAGAATAAGGCTGACGAGAATGCCAAGAATTTTTTCCGCGCGTTAATTAATAAGGCTGCCATGAGTGCAAAGAGCGGCAGTCCTGATGATGAAGACGGGGAAGAAGAGGATGAGGAGGATGAGGAGACTCCTGCTGATACACAGGCAGACAATCCGGAATATCAGGACTCTTCATACGTGGATGATGCAGAGGATGCGGATTCATCAGGCACGGACGACAGAGCTTCATCATCCGGCAATGAAGGAATAGAAAAAGCAAAGCAGTCACTTAATGAGCTTATTGCAAAGGCAAGACAGAATCTTGAAGACAGTTATGAAGATGTACGTCAGGAAGATGCGGAAGA
>ULTF01019438.1_pt1 | contig 12321 bp, 9 predicted proteins | sample 1957371 | NCBI WGS metagenome assembly ULTF01 (sample SAMEA4835727, study PRJEB28245) | human gut metagenome | biome: gut microbiome; material: fecal sample | place: Denmark | collected 2008
CGCTGTCATGGACGGCGACCTCGACGGCTTCATTTTCGCTTACCTCAAGGCCGCAAGCCGTGGTGAGCTGCAGGATACCTAAAATCAGAGCATAATAAAACGTCTGTACTTCGTTTGGAGGTACAGACGTTTTTCTTTTTATTCGAGGTCGCCGAGTATCCCCGGCCAGAGGGCTTCCTCCTGCCGCATGGCGACGAAGCAGCAGTCGAGGTACATCTTGTTCACGGCGGCGACGATGGTGCCGCGCAGCAGACGCTTTTCGTCGGCGGCATCCGGGTCGAGGTCGCAGATGGTGCGGCTGGCACCGAAAATGTAGGGCAGGCAGTTCTCCACCTCGTCGCAGAAGTAGTCGTAGGCTTCGGCGGCGGTGCAGTGAGCCCGCTGCATCTGAAAGAGGGTGTCGATGTTTTCCAGCGAGAGGACATTTTTAGACAATACGATATAGATGAGAGAAGCCAGCTGTTCGCGGGAATACTTCTTTTTGACGGGGTGGGAGATGACTCCTTTCTTGACGTAGTTGCTCACCATGGAGGGGGTGAGCTCCACCCCGGGGAAGCCCCGGAAGCAGCTGTTGACGAGCTGCACGGTCTGGTCGAGATACAGCCCCACGGAGGGCAGCTCCCGGTAGCGCGGCAGGGAAAACCCGGCGGCGCAGGCCGTGACACGGCGTTTCATTTCCTGATTCATGGTGGTAGTATAGCGCATTTTTGAGTCGGGGTCAACCGTTTATGAAAACAATATTAAGAATTTTACAAATCGCTTGACAGGTTTTTGAAAAACTGATATAGTGGACTCACCGAACGTAAAAAATGCGGCGGACACCCGCCGGAATGGAGATAGATGAGATGAAACGAATCGTTGTGGACTCTTCCGCCAGCCTGTACAAGCTGGACGGCGTGGATTTTGCTGCTGTGCCTCTGAAGATCGTGACCGACGAGAGGGAATACCTCGACGACGGCACGCTGAACGCCGTGGAAATGGCGACTACCCTGCGCACCTATAAGGGCAAGACCAGCACCTCCTGCCCCAACATCGGCGACTGGCTGGAGGCTTATGAGGGCGCAGATGAAATTTATGCCATCACCATCACCGGCACCCTGTCGGGCAGCTGCAACGCCGCCCAGCTGGCCGCAGAAGAGTATCAGGCAGAGCACCCGGGTGCTCAGGTCTTTGTGCTGGACAGCCTGTCTGCCGGCCCGGAACTGGTGCTGCTGGCAGAGCATATCCGTGCGCTCATCGAAGAGGGCAGGGACTTTGACGAGGTGTGCGAAGAGATGCTGCGCTACCGTCACCACACCCATCTGCTGTTCTCGCTGGAATCGCTGGCGAATCTGGCCCGGAATGGCCGGGTGAAGCCCGCTGTGGCTGCTGTGGCGCGGATGCTCAACATCCGGGTCATCGGCAAGGCCAGCGATGTGGGCGAACTGGACGTCCTCTGCAAGACCCGCGGCGAGCACGGCGCTCTCGAGCGCATCGTGCTGGAGCTCAAAGGCCACGGCTACACGAACGGCAAGGTCATCATTGCCCACTGCGGCAACCCCGCCGCCGCCGAGCGCCTGATGCACATGGTGAAAGCTGTCTTCGAGGGCGCACAGGTGCGGGTGACCGAGTGCGGCGGCCTGTGCAGCTACTACGCCGAGCTGGGCGGCCTCATGGTGGGCTTCGAGGACGCGGACGCCTGAGCTTGAAATCTCCGCATCTCTGCGCTATACTATTCCCATAAAAATGCTGCCGAAAGGCAGCGGGGGAGGCGCAGATGTTCTTTCGGCTGCCGGTCGTACGGTTCTTCAATCGTGTTATCAACAGGGCCGCGGTTACAGTGGCCCTTGTTTTGCTGCAGATCGGCTGGCTGCTCTGGGCCTTCTTCTCCCTCACCGCCGGAAAGGTGTGGGTGAATGCGGGGCTGAATGTCCTCAGCCTCTTCATCACTCTCTACCTCGTGCGGAAGGACGAGAACAGCGACTATAAAATCATCTGGCTCGTCCTCATCGGCATGATGCCGCTGCTGGGCGGTGCGCTCTATCTGGCATTCGGCAACAAGGCCCCCGCCAAGCGGATGCGCCAGCGGATGCAGGCGGTGGAGCGCCAGCACACCGCCGACCTCGCCCAGCAGCCGGGCCAGACCGACGCCCTCGACCCCGCCAGCAGGGGACTGAGTCGGTATGTTTCGGAGTACGGGCCGTACCCCGCATGGAAAAACTCCACGGCAAAATATTACCCCTGCGGTGAGGCCATGTACCCTGACCTGCTGGCCGACCTCGAAAAGGCAGAGCGGTTCATCTTCCTCGAGTTCTTCATCGTCCGCGCCGGCAAGATGTGGAAGGGGGTAGAGGACATCCTTGTCCGCAAGGCGGCGCAGGGGGTGGATGTCCGGCTCATCTACGACGATTTCGGCAGTCTGCTGGGTCTGCCGTCCGATTTCGTGGTGCAGATGGAGCGAGCGCATATCCGCTGCATCCCGTTCAACCCGGTGGTGCCGCTGGTGTCGCTGGTCATGAATCACCGCGACCACCGGAAGATCGTGGTCGTGGACGGAAATACAGCCTATACGGGCGGCATCAATCTGGCCGACGAGTATATCAATGAAGAAGAGAGGTTCGGCTACTGGAAGGACGCAGCTCTCCGCACCGAGGGCGCGGCGGTCTGGAACTTCACGGTGATGTTCCTCGACCACTGGAACGCCTTCCGCCCCAGCGAGGAGGATTATGCGCCCTTTATGCCTCAGGCTGAGTCCCTGTCTGCCCAGTCGGACGGAGTGATACAGCCCTACGGGGACAGCCCGCTGGACGAAGAGGCTCTGGCCGAGACGGTCTACCTGAATATCATCAATCAGGCCCAGCGGTACGTCTATATCTATACGCCCTACTTCGCGGTGGGCGAGACCATGCTGGAAGCCCTCAAGGCGGCGGCAAAGCGGGGCGTGGACGTCCGGCTGGTGCTGCCGGGCATCCCGGACAAGAAGCTCATCTTCCGGCTGACCCGCTCCTATTATGTGCCGCTGCTCCGGGCGGGGGTGCGCATCTACGAGTTCACGCCCGGCTTCCTCCACGCCAAGTGCTACGTCAGCGATGACCGCGCCGCCGTGGTGGGCAGCATCAACATGGATTACCGCAGCCTCTTCCTCCACTTTGAGTGCGGGGCGCTGCTGCTCTATAACAGTCAGGTCATTGCGCTGCGGGACGATGTGCTCCGCACCCTGCCGGAGTGCCGGGAAGTGCAGCTGGCCGACTGCCGCACCTCGCTGGCCGGGACGCTGCTGGACAGTGTGCTCCGCCTGTTGAGCCCGCTGATGTGAGCGATACTGTGGTGGAATAAGTGGCGAAGTGACAACTTAATGATATATCTACGTTATATTTTATCACTTCGCCAACTTGGCGAAGTGCTTTGACTTGGCGAACTGGTCACTTCGCCAGCTGTGCTCATTTCGCCACGGTGGCGGAGTGACATTCTCGACGATGTTTCGTTTATAATTTCTCACTTCGCCAGATAACACGTCGGTCTCAGAGCAAACATGCATGATTGGCTCTGTGTCGGGCTATACTACTCCCAAAGAGATGAAAGGGAGCGTAACGCTTATGACACAGAGACAAAAAGCTCTTCTGAGCTGTGCCGTGGCGGCGGCACTGCTGCTGTCCGGCTGCCGCAAAGGCAACAGCGATTCCGGCAGCATGAGCAGTTCGAACGCCATGTCCGGCTCGTCCGGCAGCGCCAGCACCACCCAGACCGGCGGCTGGAAGACCGGCCTCGGCATCCTGACCGAGGCTTCCGATGAGGCCCGTACCGGCACCATCCATACCATCGCCGCCGCCGTCCTGCTGGACGGAGACGGCAAGCTGGCCGACGTGATGCTGGATGAGCTGGAAGTGGAAGTTACCGCCGACGGCAAAGGCGTCGTCACCATGCCCACCGACTACCGCACCAAGCGCCAGAAAGGGGACGACTACCCGCTGGCAGCGGCATCTTCGCTGAAAAAGGGCTGGGCCGAGCAGGCCGATGACTTCGCCGACTACCTCACCGGCATGACGCCCGAGCAGGCATCCATGCTGGAAACGGATAAGGACGGCAAGGCTGTGGACGCCGACCTGCTGTCCGGCTGCACCATCCGGGTGGATAAGTACCGCGACGCCGTGGCGAAAGCCTGCACGAATGCGTCCGCCCTCGGCGCGGCGAAGGGCGACCGGGTGAGCCTCGGCGTGGAGGCGGAGAATGCCTCTTCGGACATCACCGCCACCGACGACAAGGATGTGAACGCAGAAGTTGACCTTACCGTCGTGGCCCTGACTCTGGATGCCGATGGCCGTGTGACCAGCGCCATCGGCGACATGGCAGAGCCTGCGCTGACCATCGCGGCAGACGGCGGCGTCACCGCCCCAGACACCGTCCGCTCCAAGCTTGAGCTGGGCGACAGCTACGGGATGCGGAACGCATCCAGCCTCGGCAAAGAGTGGTACGAGCACAGCGAGGGCTATTGCAGCTACCTCAAGGGCAAGACTGAGAAAGAGGTGGCGGACATCCCTGCCGACGGCTCGGACGCCGACCTCGCGGCCCTCTGCACCATCTCCATCGACGCCCTGCAAAAGGCCGCAGGGGATGCGTTTGAGAATGCGTCATTATAAATTGAACGGAAAGTCTGACCGTCACCGTGAGGTGGCGGTTTTCTTTTTGTCCTTTGTACAAATACACCGAAAACCCTATCGGAAAGGGGCGGTCTGCGGGCAAAACGCGAAAAAATCGGTTTTCCTCTTGCAAAACGGGGCAAAACGCGCTATTCTATAGTCACAGTTTAACAATTTAGCATGGTAAAGCGGTAAAACGAAGCGCTGCTTCTGCTGAAACTGAGGGAGGAAATTACAACATGAAACGTCTGGTATCTGCTTTTCTGGCCGGTGCGATGGCACTGAGCCTTGCCGCCTGCGGCGGTTCTGCATCCACTTCTACGGCTGCTTCTTCTGCCGCCGCCTCTGCCGCCCCGGCAAGCTCTGTGGCCGCTGACAGCGACCTGGCTTACATCCAGTCCAACGGCAAGATGGTCATCGGCTACACCGTGTATGAGCCGATGAACTACACCGACGCCGACGGCAACTTCACCGGTTTCGATACCGAGCTGGCCACCGCTGTCTGTGAGAAGCTGGGTGTCGAGCCGGAGTTCGTGGAGGTCAACTGGGACACCAAGGAGACCGAGCTGGCTGCAAAGAGCATCGACTGCATCTGGAACGGCCTGACCCTGACCGATGACCGCGAGGAGAACATGGCCTGCACCAAGCCCTACGTCAAGAACGCCCAGGTCGTCGTGGTGAAGGACGGCACCGACTACACCTCCACCGCCGACCTCATCGGCAAGACCGTGGTGGCCGAGGCCGGCTCTGCCGGTGAGACCACCATCACCGAGAACGCCGACCTGTCTCAGGCTGATTTCATCTCCAAGGCTGTTCAGACCGACTGCCTGATGGAAGTCGCCGCTGGCACTGCTGACGCCGCCATCCTCGACCTGACTCTGGCTTCTGCCATGATCGGCGAGGGTACCGACTACGCAAACCTCAAGATGGTGGATGAGTTGAACGTCGAGGAGTACGGCGTGGCCTTCCGCAAGGGCAGCGACGTGGCCGAGGCTGTGGACAACGCTTTCGACGAGCTGAAGGCTGACGGCACCATGCAGACTCTGGCCGACAAGTACGGCCTGACTCTGGCTGAGTAACTTACATTATAAACGGATAGGTGTAGTGATTCTGTGACTGTGATTTTGGAGCGTCTGACCGGCGCATTCGCGCTCAACTGTGAGCTGTTCTTTCTGACCTTGCTGTTTTCGCTGCCGCTGGGCCTTGTGGTGGCCTTTGGCTCCATGAGCCGGTGCGCACCGCTGCGGGGCGTCGTCAAGACCTTCGTGTGGGTCATCCGCGGTACGCCGCTGATGCTCCAGATCATCGTCATCTACCTCGGCCCCGGCCTGCTGGGTATGACCAACCCCTGGCCCTCCGGCTCTTCGGGCCGTCTGGTGGCGGCGGTGGTGGCTTTCGCCATCAACTACGCCTGCTACTTCTCTGAGATCTACCGCGGCGGCATCGAGGCTGTGCCGAAAGGCCAGACCGAGGCCGGTCAGGTGCTTGGCATGACCAAGAGCCAGATCTTTTTCAAGGTCACGCTCCTGCAGGTCGTCAAGCGCATCCTGCCCCCGATGGGCAACGAGGTCATCACGCTGGTGAAGGATACCTCGCTGGCGAACGTCATCGCCAACAAGGAGATCATCATGATGGCGAAGGAGTACAGCGCCAAGGGCCTTATCTGGCCGCTGTTCTCCACCGCGATTTTCTTCCTCGTCTTTGTCGGCGCACTCACCCTGCTGCTGGACTGGGCCGAGAAAAAGATGGACTATTTCCGCTGCTAAGGAGGATACTGAATTATGGCATTACTCGAAGCCTCCGGCATCGGGAAGAATTTCGGCGAGACGAAAGTTCTCAGGGACATCTCGCTCACACTGGAACAGGGCGAGGCGCTGGCGATCATCGGCTCGTCCGGCTCGGGCAAGACGACGCTGCTGCGCTGCCTGAATTTCCTTGAGCGTCCCGATACCGGCGTCATCAGGGTGAACGGCGAGACCATGTGGGACGCCGCCGACCCTGCCACCCAGCGGGAGAGCGAGGTGCGGAAAAAGCGCCTCCACTTCGGTCTCGTGTTCCAGAACTTCAACCTCTTCCCCCAGTACACCGCGCTGGAAAACGTGATGCTGGCGGGGGAGCTTCTGGCGAAGGAGCAGCCCGGCTACAAGGCCAACAAAAAGGCCATCCACGCCCAGCTGGAAGCACAGGCCCGTGACCTGCTGGCCCAGATGGGCCTGTCGGAGCGGGCAGGCCACTACCCCCACCAGCTTTCCGGCGGTCAGCAGCAGCGGGTGGCCATCGCCCGCGCACTGGCGCTCCACCCGGACATCCTCTGCTTCGATGAGCCCACCAGCGCCCTTGACCCGGAGCTGACCGGCGAAGTCCTCCGTGTCCTGCGCGACCTCGCCGACCGAAAGACCACCATGATCATCGTTACCCATGAGATGCACTTCGCCCGCGACGTGGCCGACCGCATCCTATTCATGGACGGCGGCGTCGTGGTGGAGGAAGGCCCGGCCCGCCAGCTCATCGACCACCCCCAGGAGGAGCGCACCAAGCAGTTTTTGGCGCACTACTCTGAATAAGACAGGCTATGGCCCTCCCCGCTCGGGAGGGCTTTTTTGCGCCATTCACGCCGAAAACACCACGATTCGCGCAGTTTTTATTTACATTCTCCGGATTTTTTGGTAAGCTTGTATCGAAAAAGGCTGATTCTTCAAAAGACGAACAGACCAAAGGAGGACGGACTATGAGACTGAAGAGCGCACTCCGGCGGGGCGTGGCCGCCGCCGTCATCGCGGGCATCGTGGTGAGTTCCGGCATTCCGGCCTATGCGGCCCGGTGGGACATCGCCAACGGCGACATCACCGTGAAAGCGGGCGACACCGAAGGAAAGAACAAGGTCACACAGGGCGAGACCATCGACAAGGACGACACCAACACCGTCATCACCGGCAAGTCGGATAAGAACACCGTCACCATCGACACCTCCAAGGGCGACGTGGACGTCACCTTCGACGACCTGAAGATCGACGTCAGCGGCAAGGCCGAGGGGGACGTCAGCGGCGACGGCCCAGTCGATGCGGGCAAAGCCGCCGTCACCGTGCAGGGCAATCACGATGCGACCATCGAGCTGGACGGCGACAACGAGCTGAAGAGCGGCGGCTATAATGCGGGTCTTGAGAAGAACGAACACGAGTCGAAAGGCACTCTGACCATTAAGGACGACAAGGGCAAGGACGGCTCCCTCACCGCTGAGGGCGGCTTCGGCGGCGCAGGCATCGGCGGCGGCATCGAGAACACCGGCAGCAACATCACCATCCGGGGCGGCACCATCGAGGCTGTGGGCGGGAGCAACGCGGCAGGCATCGGCGACGGAGCAGGCCGCGCGTCGGACGACACCGACGACCCGAACCCGGGAGACCTCTACATCTGCGGCGACGCCGAGGTGACGGCCAAGGCGGGAAGCCAGATGACGGACGCCAAGGCCCCGGCCATCGGCGGCAGCTACGGCGAAGTACCCACGGAGAACCTTTCTGACGATGAACATAAGGTGACGGGAGGACGGCTGACCCGTCTGAACGCGGACGGCACCGTGATGGAGGGGATGGGCTACGACTACACCTCCACCCCCAAGCCCCAGCCGGACGACGACGAGGACGACGATGATGATGACGTCCCGCCCCCGGCACAGGAGAACGCCCCCGAACCCCTGCCCGGCGGCATGGTGGTGGGCGGCTTCTTTTCCAGCCGGGTCACCATCCAGCGGCTGGATCCTGCTTTGGCCATTATTGAGAGCACCGACCCCATGCCCGGCAGCGTAAAGGCCGGCGACGCCGGAGAGGTCCTCACCCCGGGGGGTGTGGTGCTTATTGAGAGCGCCGCTCCCCGCTCCACCGTCACCACCGACATCTCCAGTCTCCGGGAGGACGGCGTGGAGGACATCTTCTTCCGCTATGAGGACACCATGACCCACTATAGCGTGGACAAGATGGCCGACGCGGCGGGCGAGGACGCTGACGTGGAGCTGAAGCAGAACAGGGAGGACATCAGCCTCCGGCTGGACGGCGAAACGCGGGACGACCTGTCGGAGCGCTATCTGGAGTGGGTGCCGGTGCAGACGCCAGAGCCGCAGGAGTGGCTGATATTGACCCACGAACTCGCGAAAAAAAGGGACGACCTCCCGAGTTTGGATTGGTGGCTCGAGCCTGCGAGAGAGGAAACGCCGAGAATCGGGCTTGAGGAGTCCCTGAAACAGCTGGCTTCCCGATTTGAGGCCATCGCTCCCGAGGAGGATAAGAAGCCACTGCTCTTTCTGGTCTACCCCCCTCGCACGGAACCCAAAAAGTATACCAATCTGTTGGAGAGTGACCTGCGGAGCTATACCGACCGTGGTGACGACTGGGACGACCTGCCGGATACCCAGGGTGAGATAAAGCTCTGGATACCGGAGGACTTGGGGCAGCCCAAAGAAATAAGCATCTCAAAGGAGAGCCTCTGAGCCGCAGCGACGGCATTGCATGATACACAGAACGAAAGGAGATGTACTATGAGACTGAAGAGCGCACTCCGGCGGGGCGTAGCCGCCGCCGTCATCGCGGGCATCGTGGTGAGCTCCGGCATCCCGGCCTATGCGAAAACATGGAACATCGCCGACGGCGACATTACGGTCAAAGGTGCGAGCGATGAAAGCGGAAACTATAACAATGTCAAGCAGGGTGAAAAGGATTTCGAGAAGGATGAGGGGGAGACCGTCATCACCGGCGAGTCGGATAAGAACACCGTCACCATCGACACCTCCGAGGGCAACGTGGACGTCACCTTCGACGACCTGAAAATTGACGTCAGCGGCAAGACCGAGGTGGATGACAGCGGTGACAGCCCAGTCGATGCGGGCAAAGCCGCCGTCACCGTGCAGGGTGACCACGATGCCGCCATCGAGCTGGACGGCGCCAACGAGCTGAAGAGCAGCAGCCACAATGCGGGCCTTGAGAAGAACGATGAAAGGTCTGAAGATGGCAAAACCATCTCCGGCAAGCTGACCATCAAGGACGACAACGACACCAAAGGCTCCCTCACCGCCGAAGGCGGCGAAGACGGCGCAGGCATCGGCGGAGGCTACGAAAGCGGTGCCGGAAACATCGAGATCACCGGCGGCACGGTAGAAGCCGTGGGCGGTGAGGGTGCTGCCGGTATCGGCGGCGGTGTGTACGGCCCGGGCCGCGACATCGAGATTTCCGGCGGCAAGGTGTCGGCCACGGGCGGCAGCTACAGCGGCGACCCCCGCCCCGGCGCGGCAGGCATCGGCGACGGCGCGGGTGCGTGGTCTGAGATAGCCCCGGATGCGCCGCCCAGCAATCCCAATCACATCTATATCTCCGGCGACGCCGAGGTGGAGGCCAAGGCAGGCGCAAGCACCGGCGGCGAAACTGCGGCCATCGGCGGCGGCATAGTCGGCGAGATCCCCAATGACGCCCTCTCCGACGACGACCACAAGGTGACGGGCGGTAGTCTGACCCGCTACGACCCCGACGGGAAGAAGATGGAGGACTACAGCTACGACCGGCGGACGCCCTCCCAACCGGAGCAGCCGGACAAGCCGGAGCAGCCGGACAAGCCGGAGCAGCCGGACAAGCCGGAACAGCCAGACAAGCCGGAACAGCCAGATGATACCGAGGACGACGAGGACGACGACGAGGACGACGCTCCAAGCGTGCAGGTCGGCGAGGTGCCGGACCGTGTGAAGCAGATGTACGAGGCCATGGGCGTGATCACCCATCCGGATGGCACACAGGAGCTTGCAGATGTGACCACGGCAGAGTATGACCCGGTCAACAAGGTCCTGCGCTTCGATGCCCACGGTTCGCTCTTTTGGATGACAGGCGACTCGCTGCGGGAGCTTGCAAAGGAGGTCGATGAACTCCGCGTCCGATTCCTTGATGGGGAAGGGCAGGAGATGGAGGCCGTCATTCCGCTGGCCCGGATCAAAGATCTGGTCGGCGCGAAGGGTGCGTTCGAATTCGGGCTGTACCATGAAGGAATTTATAGATTCCATGTTGTCGGGCAGACAGGATATGATAGAGAAATGTTCTCGCGTGAGAGAGAAAAGTTCTTGTATGAGAATGTCTTGCGCGAAAACGGCAAGGAACTGGTCCTCGTGTACCACGTTGGCGATGAGGAAGAGAAAGCACAGGAGACTGCCCGGGTGGAGGAGGCCATCGCCCGCCGCAGGCAGGAGAAAGAGCAATGGTGGGGAGTTGTCATCTCCGGTCTGGAAGGCGGCTCCCTGAGCGGACAGCCCGGGCTGACTCAGCCGGGAACGGGTGCCGTCGGTGACCTCAGCGGGCTGACGACTCTCTCGCCGGACAGCCTTACCACGGCCCAGCAGCCGAAGCAGCCCGCCTCCGACCAGACGGTGTGGAAGACATTTACCGGTAACATCGTGAAGCTCGCGGGCGGGAAGCAGGACAGCAAGAAGGACGACCCGGCCCCCTCCGTCGGTGACCTCAGCGGCCTCCCGACTCTCTCGCCGGACAGCCTTACCACGGTCCAGCAGCCGGAAGCAAGCGCCCAGCAGCCGGAAACAGGCGGATGGGTAATGGACAGTCAGGGTGACTGGGTGTGGAAGCCGGGCAAGGATGACAGTCAGCCGCCGGATTGGGAAGGAAATTGGGAGACAAGAAAATGGATAAGGGACAGTCAGCCGCCGGATTTGAGAGGAGATTGGGAGACAAGAAAATGGATAGGGAGCAGCGACGATAATTTGTGGGGTGGGATCCCTTTTATGACTCCGCATATTATGACTCTGCATGGGATTTCGATTATGAAGGTTGAGAGCGTGGGCTGAGAGGGAGTGCAGCAGGAGGGCCCTGCGCAGGGGCAGCCCTGCCGCCCCCCTGCGCACAATCACCAAAAACCACCGATAGAAAATAGCAATGTTGTACGAAGAAATCTGAGAAAAACCCCTTGCAAAATCACGATGAGCTGAGTATAATACCACTCATGAAGCGCAAAACGTCCTGCCCCTCGTCCGGCAGGGCGTTTTTGTCGGTAAAGATCCGGCAAAGAAATGTTAAGTGACCGCCCGGGGAGGGGCTTTGTATGACAAAAGACATGACACAGGGCAGCCCGCTCAAGCTCATCCTTGCCTTTGCGGTGCCGCTGATGCTGGGCAGTCTGTTCCAGCAGTTCTACAATCTGGCCGATACCATCATCGTGGGCCGTTTCGTGGGCGTGGATGCGCTGGCGGCGGTGGGCAGCGTGGGCGGCCTGAACTATCTGGTGCTGGGCTTCGTCAACGGCATCGCCTGCGGCTTCTCCATCCCCATCTCGTGGACCTTCGGCGCGAAGGATTACAGAGAGATGCGGCGTTACACCGCCAATACCGTCTGGCTGAGCCTCTTTTTCGCCGTCGTGCTCACGGTGGTGACGGTGGCCCTGACCCGGGCGGTGCTGGTCTGGACCAACACTCCCGACAACATCATCGACATCGCGGACATCTACATCCGCACCATCTTCTGGGGCATCCCCTTCACCCTGCTGTACAACGTCACCAGCGCCCTCATGCGCGCGCTGGGCGACAGCAAGCGGCCGCTCTATTTCCTGCTGGTGGCCAGCGTGCTGAACATCGGCCTCGACCTGCTCTGTATCCTCATCTTCCGGATGGGGGCGTTCGGTGCGGCCTTCGCCACCGTGTTCAGTCAGGCAGTGGCGGGCATCGGCAGTC
>ULTF01063896.1_pt1 | contig 12221 bp, 9 predicted proteins | sample 1957371 | NCBI WGS metagenome assembly ULTF01 (sample SAMEA4835727, study PRJEB28245) | human gut metagenome | biome: gut microbiome; material: fecal sample | place: Denmark | collected 2008
TCACGCCAAAGGTTCAGGGTGGTTTCGTCTTGAAGGCGGTAGAGTTCGCCTTCTATCGGTTCTTTGTCTGCCAACCCAATGCCGATTGTCAGGTGGTCGTTGAACTTGTCTTTGGAAACGATGTACCAGTCGAAGGAACGGCTTATCTTTTCTATCGGGCAGTCGTGGGAACAAAGGAAGTAGAACATGCCGTCCTCTTTCTGTATGACCAGGAACTCGCCGGGCATTTCTGAAAGCCGGAAGTAGTTGTATATGGGTGCGTCGTCTAAATCTTCAAATGGGACGGAAACGACCAGATTCTCAATCATAATCAATAGTTTGTTCAAAGGTAGAGGTTTTTGGGGATATGAAAAAAGCCTGATACATTTATTTGTGCATCAGGCTTTGATTTACCGTATCAAGGGGATTAGTTGGGTATCTGCGGGTACTGGATGGAGGCATGGCGGGTGTCGGCATTGAACACGACAATTACCTCGGTTGCTTTCTTGTCCATGCGATTGTATTCGCAAAGGGCGTTCATCACCCATTCCCTGAAGGCTTTGGCGTAGCGGGAATCTATGCGGTAGCTTAGGAAAATAATGGCTTCGAGATTGTAAAAGGTGACGTAGATATCCTGACCTTTTTCATTCTTCATCTTGCGCTCCATCGTTACGTCGTCTTCGCGAAGCACTCCGGACTTGAAGATGGAACGGAAGTTGTTGCCCACCGTCTGGAGATATACGTCGAAAAGACGGGCGATTTCGTGCTTGAACATCCACACGGTTCCGTTTACTATTTTGACTTCGACAATGGGTTTGCCGATTTCTTCTTCTGTGATTTGTATGTATCCTCTTTCCATAATGATTTTGTTTGGGGGTAAAATTAGTTATTTATATCTTGCTATTTATGGTTCCGGCAGGATTTATATCGTATATCTTACCGGAACACTGTTATTAATCAGGGGTTGACTATTGCGATTGGGCGTTTTCCTTTGCTTTGGAGTTTCTGTTCCAATACTGCCATGTCGTGACTTAATTTCCTATCTACCACACGGGCGTATATTTGTGTGGTCTGGATATTTGTATGTCCCAACATCTTGGAAACGCTTTCAATGGGTACGCCTTGTGTCAAGCAAATTTCAGTGGCAAAAGTATGTCTCGCAAGGTGGAACAGAATATAGGTAGCAAGCAGATGAAGGGATGAGAAAGGAAAACGTAATTGGTTGAATATGAGCAAAAGTTCCGTTTTTTGCTGAGATAAGGGAAAGCAAAAATGGACAGGATATTGCGGGTGTTCAGTTACCAAAATGTTAGCTGCCCAGTTACCTGAGCCGAATAGGTAACTGGCTGAACAATGAAGAAGCTGTCACAGAAGCTATTATTCACTATATGTCAGCATTTTGCATATCAAAGGACGCTTATGAAATAGGTAATTTTGCCATTAAATAATAAGCGTATGAAAGTAGAAAAATTCAAGGTGTTGCTCTACCTGAAAAAGAGCGGTCTAGACAAATTTGGGAAGGCTCCGATAATGGGGCGAATAACGGTAAACAACACGATGGCGCAATTCAGTTGTAAGCTGTCATGTACTCCGGAGTTATGGAATCCAAGAGAAAGTCGACTGAATGGAAAGAGTAAAGAAGCCGTTGATATTAATGCGAAAATTGACCGGCTCTTGCTTTCGGTCAATTCTGCATTTGATTCACTTTTAGAACGTAAGATTGATTTTGATGCGACTGCCGTAAAAGAACTTTTACAAGGAAGTGTAGAAACCCAGATGACTCTGTTGAAACGGCTTGATATGCATATAGAGGATATGCGCTCAAGAATCGGTATTGATGTGGCAAAAAGCTCCATGTCAACATACATTTACACCCGCAGGTATCTTGGTGAATATATTCAAAAACGATTCAAGACAAGTGATGTCGCTTTTGGACAATTGAATGAACACATTCCATGGGAGTTTCAGGATTATATACTGAAGGACAAGGGACTTGCGGTAGATACGGCAAGACATTATCTGGCCATTCTGAAGAAAATTTGCCGGATGGCATTCAAGGAAGGGCATGCAGAGAAGCGTTATTTTGTGAATTTCAAACTACCCCAAGAGCACCGTAAACCACCACGGGCTTTGACTCGCGAAGATTTTGAGAAAATCCGTGATGTCGTAATACCCCCAGAAAGAGTCACCCATAACATAGCCAGAGATTTATTCCTCTTCGCCTGTTATACAGGAGTCCCATATGCGGATGCGGTTTCAATTACCCGAGAGAATATATACAAGGATGATAAGGGCGATTTGTGGTTAAAGTATCTGAGAAAGAAAAATGATTATCAGGCACGCGTCAAATTGCTGCCGGAGGCTATCGCTCTAATAGAAAAATATCGTTCGGATGAAAGGGATGAGCTTTTCCCGATGATACACCATCCCAATATGCGACGGCACATGAAAGGTTTGCGTGATTTGGCCGGCATAAGCTGTGATTTGGTCTATCACATGGGAAGACATACCTTCGGAAGTTTAATAACCCTTGAGGCCGGTGTGCCTATTGAAACAATCAGCAAAATGTTGGGCCATACCAATCTGACCACGACACAGCTTTATGCAAGGGTAACTCCTAAAAAACTTTTTGAGGATATGGACAAATTCATCGAAGCAACGAGTGATATGAAACTGGTATTATAAAATCAAAAAAGAAAGAATCATGAGAAGTACATATAAGCAACTATATTATATAAACCGTGGTAAAGTCAAATCTGACGGGACCACATCAATCATGTGTCGTATTACAATAGACGGAAAGGCTGTCGTATTATCAACCGGGTTGTATTGCCAGCCGGAAGAGTGGATCAGCAAGAAAGGAGAAGTCAAAAATAACAGGCTGAACGGAATGCTTGATGAATATAAGAAACGCGTAGATGAAACTTATGCTGAACTGTTGAAAGTGAACGGCGTTATCAGTGCGGAACTTCTGAAAACAGCCATGACAGGAACTGCCGACATCCCGAAGTATATATTACAAGCAGGGGAAGTGGAACGGGAAAATCTAAAAATCCGTTCCATTCAAATAGATTCAACTTCCAGTTACAGGCAATCAAAAATGTATCATTACTATCTGGGTGAATACATCCGTTCTTTGGGCAAAGAGGACATGCTTTTTACAGATATTACCGAAGAGTTTGGCACCAATTTCATTTTGTATCTGAAAACAAATTACCCTCATAAGCCATCATACCGTAACCATTGTCTTTGCTGGCTGAAACGTCTGGTTTATCTTGCCGTGGATAACGGAATTTTGAGATATAATCCTTTGGATGGTATAAAATATGAAAAGAAGGCACCTACAAAGCTCATGTATATAAGCAAGAATCAACTTCAGGAGATAATGAGCCATCCAAAACCGGATCCACTACAGGAACTTGCAAGAAGAACCTTTATATTTTCATGTTTTTGCGGTTTGGCTTACGTTGATGTACGCAATCTCTATCCGCATCATATAGGTACAACTGCAGAAGGACGAAAATATATCAGAACATACCGCAAGAAAACAAGCGTTGAGTCATTTATACCATTGCACCCGGTAGCGGAGCAGATAATTTCCTTGTATAATACGACAGATGATAGTCAGCCCATTTTCCCGTTACCTATACGGAGCATGATTTGGTTTGAGATACATGAATTGGGATTTTCCCTTCAGTTCAAGCATAACTTGTCATACCATCAAAGCCGTCATACTTTCGGTACCCTGATGGTTTCTGCCGGGGTTCCTATGGAAAGCATATCCAAGATGATGGGACATACAAATATCAGAACTACACAAGGATACGCAAAAGTTACTGATGACAAGATTTCGGAGGATATGGATAAATTGATAAAATGCTGTAAATATACATCACGAATATGCACTGTATAAGTTGTTTATCCGAGAAATACAATACCTTTTAGAGTGTGTCACCTGGATTGTAAAAGAATATAAATTAAACTGTGTTAGCAAAGAGTAAAATAAAATATTAACTTTGTTAACATAGTTTTTATGAAAGAGGAATTTGATTTTGAAAGCTTCAAGAACAAGACTATAGAATCGTTAAAGCTAGTAAGCTTTTTTAGATATAGAGGGTGATTTCGCGCCCCTATTAGAAAGTATATAGATGCAGTTCTGGAAGGTGAAATGGATGCTCACCTGACAGAAAATATCAGATGTGTAACCGTTGTAACGGGAAGATGTAGAAACAGGTTCAGCTTCCATTGTGTGAAGTAGTCGTTTCCACTCTCAGTGACCGTTAATTCAAGTCTTGATCCCTAGTTCATCAAGAATTGTGAAACTATCTTGGCTGTAGGAGTTGCCGACCGTATAATTGGCCTGTATGCGACGGAAAACAGCAATTGTGAAATTAGGACTGGCTGGAAGAAATTCTCAAAAACCGTGTATTAGCAGGCACAATCAGATCTATTACGGAGCAATATTTCAGAAATAAAAGTATGTAAATCCCAGAAGATTGATTCTATCGACCCTATTATCTAGTTGAATGCATCCATTACAAGTAACGGATGGGCGTGGTTGCACAGTTATTCGTGCGATCTATGATGTTACTAGGTGTTGATCGGTAAGGACATAAATAACCGTATATGTTAAGAAATATGAAAATAAATTCCTGTGTCTGTGCGCTGCAGATTTCTAGAACCGTGGAGTTGAAATACGTCTACTAGGCTGTAAAAATCCCAATAAAAAACTGTTTATTCTGCATACTGTAACAAAAGTAGACCATACCCATTGACTAATTGTGTCACAAGCTAATAAAAACTTTGTAAACTAATTTAATTTATTGCAATTTTTACGCTCCAAGAGATGAAATCACCCGTCTCTTGGAGCTGAGCACTTCCCAACTGATAATTTTTTAGAGAAAAATAATGCGTGATACAATTTATTTTGCACTACCAGAATTTCGGGTTGTTTCCCGCTGTACAAGTAGAACTAATTGACTATCGTAATTCTACCAAAATGGCATGTCTATCATGAAAGAGGTAACGACCACCTTCTGTGTGAATGGATGTAGATAACCTTAAGATACTTCGTTCAAATCGACGTAGGACATTATTTCATTAAGATTTTGCATCTCATAAATAGCATTATGCCATATTTTTTTATTTTGAGGATCTGTTAAATCCGGATTCACACAGAGCGTAACAGCTCCTGATTGATATGCTAACTGATCATTATTAGAATTTCCAACAAATAAAATATTGCAGGTATTAATATCAAGTGCCTGGGCTACTTTTTCAACAAAATCACGCTTCCCGTCAAAATCGTATTTGGTGCCAATAATTCGTTTTAATCGGCCATTTTTATCAAATTCCATTCTATTGGCCTTAATCTCCTCAAATAAATGGACATTATTTTCCCCGATTACTTTAATAATCACATCACGTATTGAACCTGATGCAATAAATAAATGAATATTATTATCATTCATTTTTTTTAATGTCGGAATAGTTCCTTCTATCAGAGATATTTCATTGGCAACTTCAGATAATATCCTGTTTGTCATTCCTTTTTCTTGAAATTTCTCGCATGTTTTATTACACCATTCTTGATGGCTGAATTCATTTTGAGAAAATCGTTCATGCAACTCATTACAATCATTTACAGTGTATCCAAGTTTAAGCCATATTTTTTGCCATGTACTATATCTGTCATGGTTTTTTGTTAATGTACCATCAAAGTCAAATACTATTGCTTTAATTCCCGTATATTTTTGTTTGAGTTTTCCCTTGAAATAGTATGACAGCAAATACCCCATATAATCTTTCGAAGTGTTTTCTATTCTCAAAATACGGCGACCATTACAAATTACCCTTTCAATTTTCCTAATTTCATTCAAAGTGCATTCTGGAAATTCTGAGTGATCAAATTTTAGAGCAGATGCATTAAAAGATTCCAATTTTTTGAGTTTTATCTCTGAAATTCCTGTTTTTAAAGCAAGTTGCTGTGTTGTTATATTGTTTTCGAGTCTATAATAATATAATTTCAATGAATTTACTTTCACTCTATTGGAAGTTGATTTTGGTGTATTATTATTCTTTACTATTCCAGATAGAGCTGTTTTTGATTTGAAAATTTGCTTACATAAAGATACTGCTGCGGATGCAGCTAAAGGTTGATAATCGTCAGTCTTTCCCATTCCCCAGTCACAAATTCCCTTAACTACAATCCAATGTACATCTTCTCTTTCTGATGCAGCCCAAACGCCACTAGCCTCCATTTCATTGCCAATTGCATCTGGATATTCTTTGCTTAATTTAAGCGCCAATTCAGGATCATCAACCACAGAGCCTCCAGTTATGATAAGTCCCAAATGAACATTACATTTCCGATTGTTCTCGTCATAATATTGCCAATTCGTGCGGTTCTTGAATCTGTCGAACAATGGTATACTAGACATTGGTCGAACACTTCTGTTTATCTGACTGTTCGGGATAACTTTATTTTTATTATAATTTAGGATTGTTTGAGAGACTAAAACATCTCCCAAATGATGTTTTCCAGGTTTTAATCCCATCGCTACTCCAATAGCTACGACTACATTAATTTTCCATGTTTGAATTGTTTCATGTATAGTTAATGTAGCATCCATTGGCCCATCAATACCCATGCCAGATTGTACTACTACTGATGGATAAAGACCAAAAAGACCTAAATAATATGTCTGTTTTTTATAAACGACTTTATATTTTTTATTTGTTTTTGGAATGGATTTCAATGAAGATAATACAGCTTTTTTCTCTATTTCATTAACTACAGCCAATGCTATTAATGGCTTTATTGGTAATCTATTTAATTGGGAAAAATCAATTTCTTTAAAAGATGGTTCACATAATTTATCCCACTTTGCTTGGTTGAATATTTGCTTCATATGAGATATTATTTTGTATCGTATTATACTATATATTAATCAGAAGTCCTCACAAAGATACGAAAAATAATTATTAACCAACAGATTATACTCTTATTAAAAAAACTCATATTTCAGACAAATCCAATTAGTTGCTTATCCGTGATACTATCCCCAAGATGGCCTTTGGACATGGTATGTAAGGAATTAATCATTTTCCAGGAAGCATGTTTAGTACGATATGATATCGTATGATACACGGCTATGTCACCAAAATGTAAGACGCTTTCTTCGAGCGAGGAGTTTCCCGACTACGGCGGTACCATCAAATTCGCCAATCACCTCATTCATAAAGGTGTGATGGTCTCAGCTATCCCGAACAGCAGAGAAGGTGGCGTCCTATTTGTACTTACACCCTTTTTCAATATATCCATCTTCATGGATTCATCATCCGCTATGCCTACATGGTAAGTTCCTTTCATGCGTGCAATATTCTGCGGCTCATTGTCCGCATAGAAACTGTCATTGGTATGGCAGAAATGGAAGATTGGAATTCAAACAGAAACTTCTTCCTGACTATGGCGAATTGGAAGCCACTGGTTACGAACCTTCCTCCAGAATACGCCAACAGCTATCATAATAATCGTCAGGAATGACAATGACAAATAAGCGAGAATCGTTATCGATGTTGAAACCGCCACGTATACGGTGGACAAGTCTAAGATAGATGACGGATGAAGTAGTACAGAAGTTTAAGAACAATACGAAGGTCCAACTGGTCTTCGTCTCTGATAAAATTATACTCCGCAAAAGGGGATGAATATATCAATAATGAACTAAAAATATTACTCAAATAGAGCACAAAATACATCGATCACTTGTAAATTTCAGGCACTATAAAATATTTTGTGTAAATGGAAACAGGATGTTATATTATATCTGGATTCTGTTTCCAGAATAAAGCAATTATATTGGAATATGTTCGTTATTAATATTTTATTTTTATCAGTCGCCCATTTCCTCGCCGTCCATAGAAGTTAGTACAGACTCTCTTGAAAGCGAAAAGGTCTGGCGGCTATGCCGTTTCGGGCAGAATCTTCCTCCTTCAGAGCGTATTCAGCCCGAAAACCTTTTCCCTTTCACGTCTGTACAATGGACGCCGACGGCAGCGGAAACAAGCGACTGACGGAAAAGTCAGAAAAAAGACAAAACAGCATATAGATTGGTTCAAATAGGACCTAATTCTATATGCTGTTATTTTATCATTTGGAAAGGCTGTTTTTTAGAAACACACATAAAATGGGCAGGCGGTCAACTGCGCTCCCTCCAGAAAAATCAAAATCCTTGCGTGTTCTTTGTGGTGATGCTTGATTTATTAACTCCTTTTGTATCTGTACGCCTCCTTGTACCCTTTCATCAGTGTCTTTTCTATGTCGGAAGCCCGGTAGAGAATCTTGCCGCCTACCTGTGTGTAAGGCAATATGCCGTTGTTGCGGTAGTCCTGCAAGGTTCTCCGGCTCACTTTCAGCAGATATGCCACTTCCTTGTCCGTCAGCAGTTCATCTCCATAGGCAGACGGTTGCCGTTTCTCCAACACCCTTTCGAGCAGGGCCAGCAGCCTGTCGAAATTCGAGTGGAACGTCTTTACCCACTCGTGGTCCTTTTCTCTGATTTCATTACTCATACGCGTTTGATATTGGTTATACATTATTCTTGAAACTCGTTCAAATGGTCTTGCCTTTCCAACGGGCTTCCTTGCGTTTGTCCTCCACGTTACCGACTACCCTCTCCACATCGTCAGGACGGTAGTAAGTCCGGTTTCCAATTTTGGTAAAGGCCAGCGTCCCGTTATCCCTCAAGGTCTGCAAGGTTCTCGGACTGATACGCAACCTGCGGCAGACCTCGTGGTTGTCCATCCATTCTCCCATTTCCTTTCCGCCGTGTTCACGGCACAGGCTTTCCACCCGCTGTACGAAACGATCCAGCTTGGCGGCAATCTCCTCGAAAGTCCTTTTTTCAAAGCTGATGATTTCCATTGTCTTCATTATTTTCTAGTTAAACATATATTCAAAATTTCGTAACAGAACAGGTCTTTTACAGCCGATATTCCATCATGTCTCGTCGTATTATTTTCAGCAGGAAATATGACCGTTTTTTCTGTTCCCACTGCAAATAAAAGCAGTAGGAATCACATTACAATGGATTTTCAGACCGGTGGCGATGCGTTGCCAGGAATGACATCATGTTACATATCAACTGCATACAATAAGCCTTCTTTATAAACGGAATCCGCTTGAATAATCCGGTATGGAGAAATCACTCCGGCAAATCACGGCAGGCAGCACCGACCGCCCAATCAGTATTGTGCATAGGGTAACATAATTGCCACGGTATCTCCATTTGCTTGATTCTGTTCACTATACACATTTCCTTTGCTCACGACAACGAGTCAAGGTGCGCACCGAGACCAGTGAGTAAACCGATTAAAATCAAAAATGTATGGTAACAAAAAAGAAATTGACCAAAGAAGAATGGGAGGCTATGACAGGTACGGATATGTCACTCATACTCCCGTCAGATGGCAGTATTGAAACAGCCCGTGAATCATCCTTGAATGATACCGGAAAAGAGAAGTCAGAAGGAACGGTAGAACAGACCGACACCACATCCGAGTTCCAACAACCATCAACTGGAAAAGAGGAAGCTGTTTCCGCATTTCAGCGACGTATAAGCAGCAGGCAGAGAAAACTTTCTCTGGAGGAATATAGGAAAGCCTATCTTCAGGTCCCGAGAATCGAAGACCGCAAGCCTGTGTTTGTTAGCGGCGAGGTACGTGACAGTCTGGACGAGTTTGTCCGCAGGTTGGGAGGACGTAAAATGAGCGTTTCCGGACTGCTTGAGAACATCGCCCGGCAACATCTTGAAATCTACTCGGAAGACTTCGAGCAGTGGAGAAAACTGTGATATTTTCCTGAATGACAGACTTACTGACTTCAAGTATTATAGCATTCAGACAGTCAGCAGCTGCCCAGGCGGAGTAACGGACAAAATTTCAGTTTTGGGAGTTAGCGAGGTTATCTTTCGGGCATCCCGAAAAACCTCGCTCCACTCCCGAAGAGTGGAGGCAATCCGCTCCCGGTGGTCGCAGATTGTGAAAAAGAATAATCAGAAATCAAAGGAAGAAAATATGAATGACAGAAAGAATAACAGACCGAGGGGACGCCCCAGAGTAAGCGGAGTGTGCAAACTCAGCAAAGCCGTTACAGTGAAATTCTCCAAGATAGACTATGAGCGACTATGCCGGCGCAGCAGACAGGCCAACCTCACGCTGGCGGAATTTCTTCGCGTATCAGCATTTGAGACGACGATAACAGCCAGACACTCTGCCGAGGAAACTGCCGTCATACGTAGTCTTACGGGTATGGCGAACAATCTGAACCAACTGACCCGTCTGTCCCATCAGGCAGGATTCCACCGTACCCAAAAGACGGTGACAGAACTCCTGCAGAAACTCAAGGAGATTATAGTCCGGTACAAGTACGGAGAAAGGAGGCCGTCATGATTGGCAAGATCAAGAAAGGGAAATCCTTCGGCGGCTGTGTCCGCTACGTGATGGGCAAGAACAATGCGGAAATCATCGACTCAGACGGTGTATTGCTTGAAAATATCCGGGAAATAACGGACAGTTTCAACTACCAGCGTGAGCTTAATCCGAAGATCAAACAGCCTGTCGGACACATTGCATTGAGCTTCAAGCCGGAAGACAAGGCATTGCTGACAGATGAATTAATGGTTAAAATAGTCCGGGAATACATGGAGCTGATGGGGATAAAAAACACTCAGTTTATTCTGGTAAGACACCATAACACAGACAATCCGCACTGCCACCTGGTCTATAACCGCATCGGATATGACGGCAAAGTAATCTCTTCCCAAAGCGATTACAAGCGTAATGAAATCACCACGAAACTGCTTAAGGACAAGTACGGGCTGACGTATGCCGAGGACAAGGGCAAGACTAACGTGGAGAAACTTCATACCTCGGAGCGTGTGAAATACGAAATCTTCAATGCCGTCAAGGCGGCTTTGAAGCGCTCCGGAACATGGAAAGAGTTCAACGATTATCTGCTTCGCCGGGGCATCAGGCTGGAATTTGTAAAGCGTACCAGGGAGATAAAAAAGCCGGAGGACATACAGGGAATCCGGTTCACCAAGGACGGGCAGACCTTCAAGGCTTCACAGATCAGCCGGGAGTTCAGCTTTGCCAGACTGAATGCCCGACTGGGTTGGAAGACTTCTGAATCCCAACAGGAATCCGAACATAAGGTGCAGCAAAGGATACCGGACGAAGGTCATCTTCTCGAAAGTACGGGACCGGGACTGTTCAGTCCTACAAACGGCACCGCTCCCGAAGAGCCGTTGCCTCAGGAAGAACTTTTGCGCAGACGCCGGAAGAAGAGACAAAAAAGGAAAGGTTTCGGATTGTAGTCCGTCCTTTCCCATTCAAATTATTCATGAACATTAAAATTGCAGGAATATGAAATTGGAAGAATATATCGAGAGCATCTTCGGATGCCTGGAAAGAATCGAGAACAAAATCAACGGGTTGTCCATTCCCTTGCCGGAAGGTAATAGCCCGACAGTTAACAATGAAAAGGATGAGTCCGTGCTGAATGAAGTCCGGAAAGGTCATGAGACATTTCGCAAATTGTTGGCTCACGTGTACGAAGGTCTTGCCGTCATCAAGAACGATATGGTTTCCATGGACAGGAAAAACTCGTCACAGGAAAGGCTTGGACAGGTCTTGTCAGAAATACGGAATGAACAGCGTCAGCACCAGGAGAAAGTGGAAGCTCTGTTTTGTGAGACCAATGACACAATCAGAAAGAATGCAGTTAAGACAAGCAACATCAACCATCATTTCAGCCTGAGTATAGAATCCCAGTACACTCTCTGGAGTTTTTTCGTGATGTTCGTGATAATCGTGATTCTGTCTGTGACTCTCTATTTTTCGGTGAGGACAGATAACGTGCAGGCCGATAATGATCTGAAGTACCGTTATGTCAAGATGAAAGGAGAGGCTACCCCTGAACAACTCGTGGAACTTGAGAACCTTTTTGGACCGAACCGGGATAACGAACGGATCGGACAGATGCGTGAGGACGTGGAAGCCTACGAGGAAGCGGTACGGAGACAGGCCACCCTGACCGAGCAGGCACGGCTGAAGGAACAGGCCGCGAGAGAACTGGACAGCAAGGCGAAGTCCATCAAGGACAAGTCTATTACGGACGAACCTAAAAAGTAAGCCCATGGCCAGTGTAAAAGTGAAATTCAGACCTTCCACCATAGAGG
>ULTF01017591.1_pt1 | contig 11957 bp, 8 predicted proteins | sample 1957371 | NCBI WGS metagenome assembly ULTF01 (sample SAMEA4835727, study PRJEB28245) | human gut metagenome | biome: gut microbiome; material: fecal sample | place: Denmark | collected 2008
AAACAATACCAATCAAACCAGATAGAACGAGTGCCGTAATATCAATCTTAGCTTGTTCCTTGACCATCAACTTTTTAAACATCACAGTAAAAGCGACAGTCCCGATCCCAGAGAAAAAGAAACCAACGAACAATACCCTTGACAAAGAAATCAGTTCCGAACGATTGTAAAAACGAGCAATTAAAGGAGCACTGAAGAATAAAACCACATACAAGAGGAGGCCAACAAAACAAGAAAACCAAAATACAGCATTATAATCTTTATGTGTGACATCCTGTTTATTAGTTAAAGCCACCGTAAACCCACTATTTATAATCGTATTAGCAATTCCTGTAAATATCGCCAACATCCCTACCAACCCATAATCCTCCGCATTAAGAATCCGAGCCAGATAAATACCAAACAACATCCCCAGCAACTGCTGCACCCCATTGCTGACCCCTCCCCAGAAGAGCCCTTTCGCTGTCTTATCTTTTAGTGATTGTTCTGCCATTTGATATTTACGGTAAAAGTGCCACAAAGATAAACATTTACTCTTGGGTAACGGGCAAAACCCGGAAGCTTTTCATACTTTATGTATAAAATAACAAATAGTACGTATGGAAATATGAATTAGTATCAATAGAAAACACCAATTAGTATCAATAGAAATCCGGATTTCTATTGATACTAATTAAAAAGTCTCGCACCTACTAGATATAACAAACTAATAATCAGAAATATACAAAACAGGCCCATTCTAATATAGCTTATTGTACATTTTTACATTTTACTAGTCTTGCGAACTAAAGGATGCGAAACAGGCACTCGTAGACTAATAGGCACATACACGGACATTGACAGACATAAACCGACACTGGCCGATTTGCCTCATACGGCTTACGATACCTTTGTCATGTTTTAGAAAACAAGGTAATTCATTTAATCATCTTTTAAAATTTAGAAATTATGGCAGTAAAGTACAGATTGATCGAGAGAAAGAACTTGGGTAACGACAAGACAGAAACACCCAAGAAACAGTATGCGCAAGTGGTCTATGGGGATCTCGTAGAGTTCGAGACTTTCCTTGAGGAAGTGGCAGATGGAAGTGGAGTAGGCTCCGCCCAAGTCAAGGCGGTACTCGACCGTATCAATATCGTGTTGAAACGAAATCTCTCGCAAGGGCGCAGGGTGAATGTAGGCGAATTGGGTAATTTCCGTTTTGGGGTAGGCTCTACGGGAGCCCCTACCACCGAGGAATTTACCACCAGTTTGATCAAAGAACCTAAAGTTGTCTTTAGCCCCGGAAAGGCCTTGAGAATAGCTAAGAAACTCACTAATTTCGAGAAAAAGGAACTCTCCGAACCGCAAAGCGGGGGTAGCCAAGACAGCGAAAGCCCTGACGAGATCTAAAATCTCAATCTCTATTCGCGGTGGATTTATGCTTTCAATACGTAAATCCACCGTATTGTTTCCAATATAAAACAAAAAGCAAGCGGATGCGTTCCTACATCTTAAACGTATGATGATTATCACCCGAGACGAGAAACGAACCATCCAAGTCCAAGAGAGAACGATCGAGGTAGTCCCTATCTGGGAATGGATTCTCAAGCCTTCCCCGCATAAATCCTCCGTATAATATCCACCACCTTCATACCTTCCAAGACGTTGGTCGTTATGATCTCGCCGGGGGCGCCGGAAAGGACATTGACTACGTTACGGATCACGAAGTTGTGGTTTTGGGCGGAGCCTTTGTAAGGGCCATAATCATTGCCGGGGTTGGTAGGGGCCAATTCCGGCATTTCATGCCCCTTGATATGGCAATATTCTACCTCATTCATATATTGACCGCCGATTTTCACGCTGCCATTCTCAGCCACGATCAGCATGCTGCTTTCCAGATTCTTGTCCCATACCGCCGTAGAGTAGCTCAAACTACCCATTCCACCGTTCACGAAATTAAAATTCACGAAACCGGAATCCTCAAAGGCGGTCAGTTTCTCGTGGTTGAAGTCGGCGAAACGGGTCTGGATATTACAGATATCCCCGAATAACCAGTACATAATGTCGATGAAATGGGAGAATTGGGTGAATAAGGTACCACCATCCAAGGCAGCGTCGCCATGCCATCCTCCGGGTTTATAGTAGCGTTCGTCACGGTTCCAGTAGCAATTCAGCTGCACCATATAAATCTGGCCTAATTTTCCGGACTCAACCATCTCCTTGATCCAGACCGAAGGCGGGGAATATCGGTTTTGCATCACGCAAAATACCTGCTTACGGAATCTCAGCGAGGTATAAACCACTTTCTCGGCATCCGCCAAGGTCAAGGCCATAGGCTTTTCTATGACCACATGATGTCCGCTTTCTATCGCTTGGATCGCCATCTCGGCATGTAAACCGTTGGGTGTACAAATATTCACCACATCTATATCCAATCCCAAACGGAATAGTTCATCTATATTCCGGGCGAAAGGGACCGCATAAGCCTCGATCCCCAGCTCCTCTTTCGGACGGATATCACACAAAGCGACCAACTCCGCCCCTTCATCCCGGGTAATCATCTCGGCATGACGCTTACCTATATGACCACAGCCGATCACGGCGAAACGTATCTTCTTATTCATAAAACACTCTTTATAGATTCTATAATATAAGCCTGCTCCTCTTCTGTCATCTCCGTATGAATCGGCAAGGATAATACGGATCGGCTCAAGCGAGAAGCGACATTCAAATCCCCGGAAATCCGGCATCGACCCCTCATCACCTCCTGCTCCTGCAAAGGCAATGGATAATAAATCATAGAAGGAATACCTCGTTCTTTTAACGCTGCTTGTACTTGATCCCTCTTTTCTACAGCTAGCTGTACCGTATATTGATGATAGACATGCGATGAAAAGACTGATTTTAGCGGTTTGCGTACAGTTTTCAATCCGGAAAAGGCAGCATCGTATCTAGCAGCCACTTTACAACGAGCGGCGGCAAATTCATCCAAATACCGAAGCTTAACATCTAAGACAGCGGCCTGCAAGGTATCCAAACGGGAGTTGCAGCCCACCAAAGAATGATGATATTTCATCTTTTGCCCATGATTGGCGATCATTCGCAGGCGTTCGGCCAATCGCACGTCGGAAGTAAACATCGCCCCACCATCTCCATAACAAGCCAACGGTTTCGAGGGGAAGAAAGAGGTCGTACCTATAGAGGCGATCGTACCGGCTTTCTTTACCGTTCCATCCGAGAAGGTATAATTAGCACCGATGGATTGGGCATTATCCTCGATCACATATAAATTATGGCGGCCAGCGATACTCAAGATCGATTCCATATCACAACACTGGCCAAAAAGATGAACCGCGATAATAGCTCTCGTCTTTTCAGACAGGGCATCTTCTATCTTTTCCGGGTCTATATTGAATGTACCGGGATCTACATCCACTAATACCGGCACTAGGCCAAGAGCCAAAGCAACCTCAGCCGCAGCGATATATGTAAAAGCAGGAACGATCACCTCATCGCCCGAATGTAAGTCTAATGCCATCAAGGAGATTTGCAAGGCATCCGTACCGTTGCCGCACGGGATCACATAAGGAACACCTAAATAATCTGATAAATGGTTACAAAATCCCTTCACCTGAGGGCCATTGATAAAGGCACAAGCATTTATCACCGTTTGCATGGCAGGATCGATCTCACTACGCAAACGTTCATACTGCTTCCGCAGATCTACCATCTGTATCTGTTTCTCAAGCATCTTATCCATTCAAAAAATAGGGCTATCCCGTCGTTAAAACGGAATAGCCCCCTCATTATTGCGTTTATCTTATTATTTCACCTCGCTACCCGGTTTCACCTCTTTCTCCGGGGTGATAACGGCCAGCTTTCCATCGAAATTCTCGGCGGAGAGAATCATGCCCTCGGAAACAATACCTTTCAGCTTACGGGGAGCTAAGTTAGCGATAAAGCAAACTTGCTTGCCTACCAATTCCTCGGGTTTATAATGCTGGGCGATGCCCGATACGATCGTGCGTTTCTCCAGGCCATCGTCTATACGGAACTGAAGCAGCTTATCCGCTTTCGGAACCTTCACGCATTCCAGCACCGTACCCACACGGATATCCAGTTTCATGAAATCATCGAACTCAATATTCTCACGGATCGGTTTCGCCTTATAATTCGCTTCCTCATTCGCTTTCTTCGTATCCAATAATTTCTGCACTTGGGCCTCGATCACGCTATCCTCTATCTTCTCGAACAACAACTCTGCCTTGCCCAATTGATGACCGGCCTCCAATAGATCCGTAGCACCTAGGCGATTCCATCCCAACGGCTCTACATTCAGCATCTTATTCAGTTTCTCCATGCTAAACGGCAAGAACGGCTCAAAAGCGATCGCCAGATTAGCCGTAATCTGCAAAGCGATGTTCATGATCGTAGCGACACGAGGCATATCCGTCTTTGCCAACTTCCAAGGCTCCATATCAGCGAGATACTTATTTCCGATACGGGCTAGGTTCATCGCCTCTTTCTGAGCGTCACGGAAGTGGTAGGTATCCAACAGACGTTCCACGTTCTCTTTCACATCCGCGAAATCCTTCAAGGTCTGACGATCGTAATCCGTCAACTCGCCAGCCGCCGGCACCTTACCCTCGAAATACTTATCCGTAAGGACTAACGCACGATTCACGAAGTTCCCTAAGATAGCGACCAACTCGTTATTATTACGAGCCTGAAAATCTTTCCATGTGAAATCATTATCCTTTGTCTCTGGCGCATTGGCCGTCAAGACATAGCGCAACACGTCTTGCTTGCCCGGCATATCCACCAGATACTCGTTCAACCAAACCGCCCAGTTGCGGGAAGTAGAGATCTTGTCGCCCTCCAAGTTCAAGAACTCGTTAGCGGGGACATTCTCCGGCAAGTTATAAGAACCTTCCGCTTTCAGCATGGAAGGGAACACGATACAATGGAACACGATATTATCTTTACCGATGAAATGGACCATTTTAGTCTCCGGATCCTTCCACCAAGTCTCCCAGCTATCCGGCAGCAACTCCTTCGTATTAGAGATATAACCGATCGGAGCGTCGAACCATACATACAGCACCTTTCCTTCCGCCCCTTCTACGGGAACAGGGATACCCCAATCCAAATCGCGACTCACCGCACGGGGTTGCAGACCCATATCCAGCCAACTCTTACACTGCCCGTAGACGTTCGGCTTCCATTCCTTATGATCCTCCAAGATCCATTTACGCAAGAATGGCTCCCACTTATCCAAAGGCAGATACCAATGCTTCGTCTCACGCATCACCGGCTTGCTGCCACTGATAGCGGATTTCGGATCTTTCAAATCCGTCGGGCTAAGGGAAGTACCGCAAGCCTCGCACTGGTCGCCATATGCCTTCTCGTTTCCACAATGCGGACAAGTACCCGTGATATAACGGTCGGCCAAGAATTGCTTCGCCTCCTCATCGTAGTATTGCTCGCTTGTTTTCTCGATGAATTCGCCTTTATCATACAATGTACGGAAAAAATCCGAGGCCATCTGATGATGCGTAGCGGAAGTAGTACGTGAATAGATATCAAACGTGATGCCGAACTCCTCGAACGATTTCTTGATAATACCGTGGTAACGATCCACCACATCCTGCGGTGTGATCCCCTCTTTCTTCGCTCTCAACGTAATGGGTACCCCATGCTCGTCCGAACCACCAATCATCAACACTTCCTCTCCCTTCAAACGAAGGTAACGGGCATAAATATCAGCAGGCACATACACCCCGGCCAAGTGTCCGATATGCACCGGTCCGTTCGCATACGGCAACGCCGTAGTAATCAGCGTTCTCTTAAAATGTTTTTCCATACCTTGTGTTCTCTTTTTGAGGGGCAAAGGTACGGAATAATTTGGTTAGACGAAAAAGAATAATTTCCTTTGTGAGTGAGTTTCCTCTTAATGAGGCTAGGAACTTTACCTCTAATAATAAATATATGGGAAGAAGACATAAAAACAAGGTATAAAAAAAGAGCTTACCGCTATTGGACATAAGGCGGAAGCTCTTGACATCATCGAAAAAGGTAATTTCTTCGACAAAAAGAAGATTATTATAATAAAGATCGAAGATAAGATTTACACGGCGGCTATTACGACTTCCGAGAAAGGGACTTTAATCTCATTTATTTAAATTTAAATTGAGAATATACATTTAAGCATTGAAAGATTGCACCCATCCTTCAATGCCCAAACATTCCGATTATTCATAAGGATTGATAATCTCCGTGGCAGTCTTTTCATCGACTAGCGTACCATCCACCATAATTCCGATCGAGATTTTTGACTTGGATTCATCATCCAGTTTCACCGTAAGATGATAGCTATGCGAAGGCTCCAAAGTCAAAACGTTCGAATAGGTATGAGGTTCCTTCTCGCCGGGCAAGGTGAGATTGATGGTATATTGCAAGGCCCTCCCCACCGCACCTACGTTGAAATAGGCGGTCTTGTAGCTATAGTTGTTCTTGTTGAAGGTAAAGCTACGGCTAGACACATCGACGGCGTACAGGGTGATAGCGTAATCCGAGAGGTTTTTCTTGATAAAATCGCTGAACTCGACATTTACCGAGGAGTTTGCCAAGACACATTTCAGCGTTACTTCCGTTGGCTCCACGGGTTTGACAGTAAACGAGGTATCTTTTGCCAGACGAGCCTGCCCCCAACCGCTATTGGTACGCTCTGCCTCACTCTCCGTGCAACTCTCTGCCGTAAGGAGATAGCCGGATCCCGCACTGCAAGTGATCGGCGAGCCGGCGATCACCATATTTACGAGAAGAGAAGACCATCGTCTCGCCACGGGAAAGGCTCACGTTGAAATCCTTCACATCAAAGCCGGACAAAGCACGGGTAACAACTTCAACTTTCGAAGTATCGACTACAGATAGCCAGATCTCACCCAGCTCTTCTGTGAGTACCGGTTCCTCCTCGCTCGTGCAAGCGGAGAACGAGAAAAAGCATAGGACAGATAATAGGTATAGGATTCGCTTATTCATAATCATAATTCAATGTTACATTATCTATTTTGAGAACGCTGCCGACTACACGATCTTGATTGTAAGGACTAGTGGAGTATCCTCCTTCAACTTGCCGCATATTACCAATATCTGTATTTGTGCCAGATTGGAAAAAGATTCCAATATAAGCAGCCTTTGTAGTTGACTGTGTATAGGTAAAATTTAACGTTTCTTTCTTATAAACATCTTGAGTCATAGAATTAAATTCCTGAGTAGTCGCTATTTCCACATTATTGCTATCATATATTTTCGCATAAGCGATACACTGATCAGTAGAAGGTAGAGGAGCATATTTGTAATCAAAAGAAATACTCTTTGGACGTGCGGTATGCGCAATTCCTAACGAATAGGAATCACTATTTTTATCAAATGTCCCCGTAAATAAATACCCAACATACGCCGTTCCATTATCACGAGTATAAGAATAAACACTTGCTCGCTTCCAGCTACCACTTACATTACTATTATAAAAAGCCAATGTTGAAATCTCTGCCGCTTTTTCGCCATCTTTTTTATCTGTTGTAGACCAAGTTCCCGAACACCAGCGCCATCTTACACCATAACCTGATCCTTTATTCGAACCGAAAACACCTCCTGAGTTAGCATTCTCAGCCCCATTCGTTGTCTTTTCATTACGGGTATTCCAGTTTGTACAATAATCGCAATACATATCCGCATCCCAAGTTCCATTACCACTATGCAATTTCGTGCTACTCCACGCTTCCATATCCCCATTCGCTATCACTTGTGCGCTCTCCGTCGTCACCGTTTGAGTATTGCTGCTTAATACGCCTCCGAAGCGGGAGCGGATCGTATAGTTTTTGGATGGCTCCAAACCTTTGATTACATAGCGGCCATCAGAGGTCTTGTCCGAGGGGATCCAAGTCTCTCCATTATCGGCAGAAGCCTCGTACACAACATTGGCGATCACCTTATCGGCCATGTCAGCCTTATGAGCAGTCATGTTATCGGCTGTCATAGGCGTGATGTAGATGAACTTGCTCCATACATCGCCATCGCTTTGCGCGGGAAGGGTGAAGGCTGGAAGATCCGGATCGCATTGAACGATATAGCGTGTACGTCTCACTAAATCACTATAACTCCATGTATGCGTAACCGTCTCGCCTAATTTATTCTGGCCGGCAAGGATCAAGTTATAGGTCTTACCCTTACCCCCTGAGACGAAGAAGTCCTCACCGTTTGTCAATGTCTGTGAAGGCGTAACTCCCGAGCCGCCAGTCTCAGAGACAGTCAAGGTATAGAAATTATATTGTTCCACCAATTGATCCGCCATCTGAGGACGAATAACAGCACTCGCCAAAAAAGCCGTAAGGGAAACCGATTTCACCTCGCCCTCCACGATCGTTACCTTATCACTCTCGCCATAGAAATAAGGGACAGCGGACATGCCCGCCTCCACGCCATAAGCCGCTTTTACCCGGTACTCGCCCACAGGCAGGAAACAGCCCGCCTCCACGCCCGGCGGCAGGGTCTTCACGGTCTCACCCGTAGCGGCACAGACGATCGTTATCGTAAAATCTGAGACGGTGGGAATCACGCCTTCCGCCAGCGAAGCCTTCGTCTGTACGTCGCTGACAGCAGATTCCACCTCGATCCCCGTGAGGAGCAAACGTCCCTCCCCCTTGCCACCATTACGGTCGATAACCTCATCGGCGCAACCCGCCACCATCCAGCAAAGGGTGGCCAAGGTCATTATCTGTCGTATCATCTTTCTCATATCCTATATCAATGCTTTTTATTCATAAACCAATTCCATCTCGTCTATCCAAAGGGTACTGCCTTCCCCCCCGATGAAGTAATCACCGTACTTGCTAGCCGCCGCCACGATGACGATATATTTGGGCGTACGATTCGTCGCACGATATTCCAAGGGTATCTCAACCTGCTTATAGCTCGTGGTAGACTGTCCGCTGATGAACTCGCCATAGGCGATGATATTACGGTCGTTCTTGTCGAAGACCTGCCGGACAGAGGGCTTGGTACGGATCTCGTAAGGTTCCGGCTTATCCGAGAGGGCGATATATATCTGGCAAGAGTCCGGACGGCCCCGAAGGTTTTCCAGACTGCCCACATCCTGCCCGATACGATTGATCGTGGTAGAGGTATATTTATATTGGAACTTGAGGGAGGTAGGGAATGAGGTGAACGGACGGCCCAATTGCAGCACGCCATTCGTGCCGTCCAACGCGAAATCGCCCGTGAAGATATTCCCGGCCCCCAGCTTGATCACGGCGTCCTTGGATTCCAGCAAGGCAGCTTTCCCTGACACGCTCTCGGTCGTAGGCGTCGTCAGATTACCGATGAAAGCCGCCGCACCCGGGTTGCCGGTTCCCCAGAAGGAGGTTCCACCCGAAGGCCACGGATTCCATTGCTTGCCGTCTTGCGACCAATCCTCGAAACCGCCATTTGTCAAAGCGATCTCACCGGCAGTGGTAAACGAGCCGCTGCCCGTTTGCGCATTGTCTACGCTGATGCGATAATCATAGGCTGTACCGCCCCGCAGCCCGCCGATCGTAGCGCTGAAAGAGGCACCCGAGGTCTTCACGTCTGCCGCCGTGCTCCACGCGGAAGCCGTCTGTTCCTTATATTCCACCACCGGGGTCTTGCCGCTTTGCACAGAGCCGGTAAGCGTGGCTTTCGTCACCATGGGGAAGACGCTCGACGAGGTAGAGGCACCGCCCTCGCTTTGCTCTATCACCACTTTCCATTCCTGCCATACCTCCTCGCCGGCACGAGCCGCATAAAAAGTCTGCGGATAGGTAAAGTCGCGCACGGTAGTAGGATCGGGCGTGACACGTCCATAGGCCCCACCAAGGTTAAGCGTACGAATTTTGATGTTGGAAAGATCCTGATCCGCACTCACGTAGATCACGGCGACACGGCTGACAGGATCTACCAAATGATCCACCATGCCGTCTACGTCTACCGTACGATCCACGATCTGGCGTACGGTAAGTGTCCATGGATTATCTTGGTAGGTACGGACGTTCAGCTCAAGCGGCGTGGAGAGGTCGAGCCGCGTATTGGCCGACAACGAGAGGCTATCAAGCGAGGCAAAATCATGAAAAGGGAATTTCTCCTTATCGTCGCATCGTGCGGAGTCCAGCTCGATCGTCGCGTCGCGCGGATCGAGGATGAGGCGCGTCAGTCTCAGCCGTGACACATCCACGGAGTCGTTCACATAGAGTGTCACGGTGCGAGCCGAGCGATCTATATCCACGCCGGAGGCTACCGTCCCGTCTTCCGAGGCACGCAGGCCCTCAGTCACGATCTCACTGATCGTTCCCTCCACCAGTGGGTAAGGAATATCGTTATCAATAGCGCACGAGGCCAGTCCCAACAAAGTTACCAGACCGGCCGCACGTAAATTCTCTTTAAACATCAATCGTTGAATCTTCATTAAATTATATTTTCTCCATTAAAGATAGAAGGTCATGCCTATGTTGATCGAGAAGAGGTTGATCTTGAAATTGCCGGAGGAGACACGCTGATGCCCCTCCTCTATCTGGTTCGTCTTTTGGTCGATCCACTTGAAATCGAAACCCATCACGCCAACCGATACCTCTACGGCCGACCAGTCGGTGATAAAAGCCGTCATCCCGGGAGCGATACCGATCTGCAGGTTCTGCGCCGTTTGGTAGGAGCCGTCGTAGGTGGCACCCGTACCGGTGGAATTCTTGCCCGTACCGTATCCATAGGTGAGGCGCGCCTCGTTGAACAGGCCGAATATCTTGCTGCGTCCGATAGGCATATAGGTGCGCAAGAAACCGGATACCTCGTACTTATGCTCCAGATAATAGAGGTTGTCGAGGCTGATGTTGAAATCCTCGCCGAGATTCAACTCGAAGTTCTTCAAGTCGAGGTAGTCGCGGTGATAGGCGAAACGCATGCCCGCGGAGATGTTGTTGCGGAAGAAGTAACCCACGTAGGGACTGACACCGAAGTTGTAGCCTTTTCCCTCCACGTTCTTCAAGACGAGGAAGTTCAGATTCCCCTCATCGTGCTCGGAGTAGGAAACAGTTCCTCCCGCCATCCACGTACCTTTCGGGATGAAGACGGTCTCTTGCACTTCTCGGTCGATACGATTCATGGCTCTCTTGCCACGTTGGGCCCAAGTCTCCCCTACGCAAAGGGCGCAGAGGAGGGCCAGACAGATTAGTTTATTTATTCTCATTTTTCCTATTCTAGTCATATTTCATCGGGAGATTCGGAATCCCCTCCCCCACCGGGCTCCGGCGTGCCGGGTTCGGCGGGTCCAGAGGGCGTGCCCTTGGAACGTTGCTTGTAGGCGGTTCGTACCTGGGCGAAAAGATGAGTCGCGTCACGAACAAATACGCGCGCCTCTTCCGAGGGTTGCAACAGGCTGGAGGCATTGGCCAGTGCGCACATATCGTCCAGCAGGTCTTGCGCCTCGGAGGACAGCTCCTTGGAGGTCACATTCTCTGTGCGTACCGATCTCGATTTGTCGCGTAGGGCGGCCAGCTCGGCATAGCGATCGTTGAGCCGTCGTAGCTCGGCGATGTAAGGTGCCAGTTGCAGAGTGACTACCGAGTCGGCGAACTCGGGCTTCGCTAGGTCGATAAGCAGGCCATTGATCACCTCCGTCTCCTGCGCTGTGGGCAGGTTGGCGAAGTCGCGGTAACCGCGCAAGGCGGGTTCCATCCGTTGGGCGGCGGTACGCTCGGCGGCAAGGGGCAGCTTGGCGTAATCGAGCACGCGGCGGACTATGTAGTTACCCGCCGTATCCCGATCGGCCTCCACTTGCTGCATTTCCGGGGTCTCCTCCGAGGAGGAGGCTTGCATCGTCAGTTCGGTCAGCTCATCGATAATGCCGTTCATACGCGTCACCTGTCCGGCGGAAATGTTTAGCACGGGCACTCCGCTATCGGCTA
>ULTF01035988.1_pt1 | contig 11824 bp, 10 predicted proteins | sample 1957371 | NCBI WGS metagenome assembly ULTF01 (sample SAMEA4835727, study PRJEB28245) | human gut metagenome | biome: gut microbiome; material: fecal sample | place: Denmark | collected 2008
TTGGCGGCCCGCTCGCGGCGGCTCTTGAGGGCCTGACTCGCGGTGTTCCGGCGGCGCCGCACGCTCTGCCGGTCCACCGGAACCCCCAGCTCCGCGGCGATTCCCTCGGCCAGATACTCCGACTGGTTGTAGCCCCGCCGGCACCGCTTGAAGGGGTGCAGCGGCAACGGGACGACTACATCGATCCCGTCGTAGAGGCCGCTCTCGCGCAGGCAGCGCCCGTACCATGCCCCCATCTCCCGGGCCGTGCGCCAGGCTCCGCGGTACTTGAAGGAGTGGATCAGCCGCCGCCAGCCGCTCCCGTGCACGAAGAAGAGGAATCCCGAGGCACGCTCGACGGGAACCAGTCCCCAGCATTTGCGCAGCACGGGGTTGTCGGCCTCGCGCCAGTAGCCCGTCAGGGGCGCCGTCGCCCGGCAGAGCGTGCAGACGCACCGCTCGCCGCGTACAAGGGGCTCCCCGCAGACGGCGCAGCGGGGCGGGAAAAACAGCGACGCCAGGTCGGAGAGGATATCACTGAGGATCGACATTGACCACGACGGTGACGGATTTGAAATCGGCGAGGGCGCCGAAGCGCGTCAGCTCGGCCCCGAGCAATTCGCGGGCCCGGGCGAAGGAGGCGCCGCTCTCGATCTTCAGGAGCAGCGACAGCAGGTATTCGCCCCGGATGCGGTCCACGGGCGGCGTCATGGGACCCAGCAGGCGCCTCCCGAAGCGCGTGCGCAGTCCCGAGGCGAGCTCCGCGGCGGCACGGCGCAGCAGCGTCGGGTCGCGGTGGCGGAGCGTCAGGGAGGTGAGCCGCGCATAGGGCGGGTAAAAGAAGGACTCGCGCTCGGCAAGCTGCTCGCAGGCCATCGCCTCGTAGTCGCCCGCCGCAACCTGTCGGATGACGGGATGGCCCGGCTCGGAGGTCTGGATCACCACCTCCCCGCCGTCGGCGCGGCGCCCGGCCCGTCCGGCCACCTGCATCATCAGCTGGAAGGCCCGCTCGGAGGCCCGGAAGTCGGGGTTGTTGAGCAGGTTGTCGGCATTGAGGATGCCCACGAGCGAGACGCCCCCGAAGTCGAACCCCTTGGTGATCATCTGCGTGCCGACCAGTATGTCGGTCCGGCGCTCGGCAAAATCGGCAATGATGGCATTGAAGGCCCGCTCGGAGGTCACGCTATCGCGGTCGAGCCGGGCCACGCGCGCCTCGGGGAAGACGCGGGCAATCTCCTCCTCGATCTTCTCGGTCCCGAAGCCCACCGGCACGACGTCGGTCACCCGGCACGAGGGGCATTTGGCCGGCACCGGTTCCGTATGGCCGCAGTAGTGGCAGACGAGTTTCGACCCGTTCTTGTGGTAGGTCAGCGTCACGTTGCACTGGGGGCAGCGCGCCGTCCAGCCGCACTCGGTGCAGGCAACGTAGGGCGAGAAGCCGCGGCGGTTCTGGAAGAGCATCACCTGCTCGCCCCGGGCAAGTGTCTCGCCGATCCGGTCGAGCAGCAGTTTGTTGAAGTGGGCATGTCGCTCGCCCCGCCGCGCGGCGCGCAGCGTATCGGAAACAAGCACGGCGGGAAGGCGGCTCGCACCGTAACGCTCGCTCAGTACGGCGTGCCCGTACTTGCCGCTCCGGGCGTTGAGCCACGACTCGAGCGACGGCGTCGCGCTCCCGAGCAGCGTGCGCCCGCCGAACAGGCGCGCCATCACCACGGCGCAGTCGCGCGCGTGGTAGCGCGGCGCAGGCTCGGTCTGTTTGTAGCTGGCATCGTGTTCCTCATCGACAATCACCAGTTGCAGGTGTTTGAGCGGCAGGAAGATCGACGACCGCACGCCGACGACAAACTCGCCCCCTTCGGAGCGGCTCAGGCGCAGGTAGGTCTCCGTGCGGCGGCGGTTCGTGAGTTTCGAGTGGTAGGCGGTGACCCGGCTGCCGAAGATCCGCTCCATGCGCTCGATGAGCTGCGCCGTGAGGGCGATCTCGGGGACGAGCAGCAGCACGTCGCCCCCCGAGCGGAGCACCTCAGCGATCAGGTGGATGTAGATTTCGGTCTTGCCCGATCCGGTGATACCCTGCAGCAGGGCGGTCGAGCGTCCTTCGGCGTAGGCTGCGCGCAGGGCGGAGAGCGCCTGCTGCTGGTGGGGCGTCAGCTCCGGCAGACGGAAGGCCGAGCCGCCGCACTCGACCGTGCGCTCCCGCTCGGCCACGGTGATCCACCCCTTGTGTTCGAGGGCGTGGAGCACACTCCGGTCGGCACGCAGCAGACGGCGGGCCACCTCACCCGTTGCGATGCGGGTTCCGTCACCGGCCGAGGCCAGTTCGAGCAGCGCCTCGTACTGTTTCGGGGCCCGGCGTTCGATGCGTTCGCAGAGTTCATGGAAGCGCTCTTCGTCGCACAGCGCGGGAGCCAGAGCGACGTAACTCTCCGTGCGGGGGCGGAACTCCTCCTCGGAGAACTCCTCCTCCGTATCGCCCGAAGGCTTCATCAGCGAAGGCAGCGCCACACGCATCACCTCGCCGACCGTACACATGTAGTAGGAGGCAATCCACTCCCACAGCGCACGCATCGGCGCCGAGAGCAGCGGCACATCGTAGAGGATGCGCGAGACGGGTTTTACGGTCTTGGAATCGGGACGGCGGTCATGTATCCGCCACACAATCCCGGTGTAGAACCTGCGGGGGCCGAACTGTACGGCCACGGCCTGACCTTCGGCAAGGGAGAGGCCGTCGGGTACGGCGAACGTATAGGCCGGCTGCGCCAGCGGCAGCACAATATCGGCATACCGGGGCATCAGGGTTTGCTGATCGCCTGGAAGCCCTTGCCGTAGACGCCCATCACCGAACCCACCGACATGAAGGCATCGGGATCGATCGTCTTCACGAACTTGAGGATCGTGGCGGTTTCACGCTTGCGGCACACCACCATGACCACCTTCGAGCGTTCCTTGGTGTACCACCCCTGGGAATCGAGCAGCGTCACGCCGCGGTGGACATTCTGCGCAATGGCGTCGGCCATCTTCTCGTAGTCGTGCGTGACGATGAGCACCTGGCTCGACTGCTGGTTGCCGGCCATGATCATATCGACGGTATATCCCACGACGGCAGTCATCACGTAACCGTAGATCACCGTATCGATGTGGAATCCGACGAGCAGCGACGAACCGATGATGACGAAATCCGAAAAGATGAGGATCTTGCCATAGCTCACCGTGCGGTACTTGTTGATGATCATCGCCACGATGTCGGTACCGCCCGTGGAACCTCCCTGTGCAAAACACAGCGCAATACCGATACCGGCCAAAATACCGCCCAGAATCACCGCGAGGATACGCTCCAGATGGAGGAAGTCGCCCTCCGGGAGCACCGACTGCCAGAAGTTCATGCCCAGGGAGATGACCACCACGCAGAAGATCGTCTTCACGCCGAAATTCCAGCCGATGATGAATCCCGCGATGAGCAGCAGCACGGCATTGAGGAAGAAGACCATCGTACCGATCTGGATGTCGATGCCGACCTGCTCGAGGGCATGGCACAGCACCAGCGAGAGACCCGCCGCACCGCCGCCCGTACCCTTGACGGGCATGATACAGCCGATCCAGCCGAACGAGTACAACATCATGCCCAGCGCCATCAGAAAGTACTCCTTGATGGTTTTCAGGACGGTTTCGAAGGTAAGCGTTTTCATAGGACGCACAGGGTTTAGCGTTACTTTTCCTACAAAGATATAAAAAATTCGCCTTGATAGGCATTGCGTTCGGCCAATCTTTTTTCGAGCAGCGCCCAAAGCTGTTCGTTGCGGATCAGGCCCCAGTTCTGGCCGTAGTGATAGCGCGGCGGCGCCTCCGAGGCGAACCGCTCGACGACCAGGTCGGGACGCAGCCGGCGGAGAATCTCGACGAAGAGATCGATGTACTCCTCGACGGTCCAGAAGCGGAACCGCCCGGGGGAGGCATCGTACTCGGCCGCCATCGGCGTCCCGCGGAAGACCTGCAGCTGGTGGAACTTCACTGTCGTGAGCGGCAGGGAGTTGATCTCTGCGGTCTGCGCGACGAGCTGCGCATCGCTCTCGCCCGGAAGCCCGAGGATGAAGTGCGCGCCGACGGGGAGCCCCCGGGCGGCAGTCATCTCGACGGCCCGCCGGGCGCAGGCGAAGTCGTGGCCCCGGTTCACGGCCCGCAGCGTGGCATCGGAGGTCGATTCGATGCCGTACTCGACGGCCACATACCGGTCGCGGGCCAGCGAGGCGAGCAGGTCGAGCGTCGGGTCATCCACACAGTCGGGGCGCGTCCCGACGATGAGGCCCGCGACGTCGGGGTGTGACAGTGCCTCGCCGTAGAGCGTCTGCAGACGCTCAAGCGGCGCATAGGTGTTGGAGTAGGACTGAAAGTAGACCAGGTAGCGCTGTGCCCCGCGGTAGCGCCAGCGATGGAAGGCGATCCCCTCGTCGATCTGCTGCCGGATGCTTTTGACCGGGTTGCAGTAGGAGGGGGTGAAGGCCCCGTTGTTGCAGAACGTGCAACCGCCGCGGCCAATACGCCCGTCGCGGTTGGGGCAGGTGAACCCGGCATCGACCGAAAGTTTCTGCACCCGCCCGCCGAACAGGCGCCGGAAATAACCCGCATAGGAGTTGAAGCGGCGCGTATCGCCCCACGGATAGGCCATCGGCTACAGGCCCCAGTCGGAGGCTTTGTACGAATCCTTCGGTGCGTTGGGCACGTTCGGGAAGTAGGTAAAGCCGGTGAGCTCCTCCAGTTCGGCGATCGAATACATGTCCTTCGACGAGACATTCACGTTCTTGAGGGCATTGTTGTGGCAGCGAACGAAGGCTGCGCACATCAGCTCGTCGGCCGAGCACTCCCGCACCGACTTGCCGGTATCGCCCTTCTTGGTCCGCAGCACGGCGATGTAGAACATCGTGGGACACGAGACATCGTTCCGGTTGCCGAACGAAATCTTCTTGGGCGAAGCCGTATTGCCGTAACGGTCCTCATAGCGGTCGAAGTAGGTTCCGATCACCAGATAGGTCGTATCGGCGCAGACCTTCGTGTCGATCCAGTCCTCGAGAAGGTTCCAGCCTCCCTTACCGGTATTGAATCCTTCTTGGTACTGTGGTGCAATGTTCGAGAAGTAGAAGACCTGCTCGTTCACCGCCCTCGAACAAGTCCGTTCGGCCGAGCCGAGCATGTGGCCCTTGTTGCAGCCGCTGCCCGTCGATTTGCTGTAGTACTGGATACCCGAAGGGATATCGGGATCGGCCTTGTAGGCATCCGTCCGGTCAGCAGTCCCCTCGTAGCAGGCATGGCGCGGAGCGGCCACCCAGACCGGGCAGTGGTGTTCGGCACTGAAGCAGACCGTGTAGTTGCGGGCCTTGTAGCCGCGGATCGTCAGGTCGGGGCAGAGGTGGTAGGCATAGTAATAGTCGCTGTTCGACTCCTGCTCGGCGAGCAGTTCGGGCCATCCGGAGTACCTGGTCGGCCCGGAAACACCGCCGCCGTCTCCATCACCATCTCCATCTCCATCTCCATCACCATCGCCGTCTCCGTCACCTCCACCGTCACCGGGAAGAGTCGTGAACTCGGCGCCGTCGCTCAGGATCCGCGAGGCTCCCAGCTTCACGTAGGCGTGGACCCGATAGCTGGTTTCGGGATCCAGACCGGTCAGGCGGGCCGAAATCGCATTGCGCTCGAATTCGGTGACCTTCACCGTCCGGTAGCCTTCGGCAGCCTCATCGGCCGGACCGTAGGCGAAGCCCCGCTCGAGTCCCGGGTAGTCGTTGAGCGTGAACCCGGCCCGGCTGCTCACGTCGGCCGTAGTCGAGCCGACCGAGACCACCTCGGGCAGCGAGAAGCTGAAACGGGTAGCGGCATCGTCCCCCTCCTTGCAGGAGACGCACAGTGCGGCAATGCCGCAAAAAAGAAAAAGTAGCGTTTTCTTCATCTATGATACGGTAAAGTAAAAAATTCGGTCAATCCCGGTTTTTCGAGTCCATCCAGATCGTGACGGGCCCGTCATTGACCAGCGCCACCTGCATGTCGGCGCCGAAACGCCCCGTGGCGACGGATTTCCCGACCAACGCGGCGACCCGCTCGACGAAGCGTTCGTAGAGCGGCCGCGAGACGGGCTCGGGGGCCGCATGGATGTAACTCGGGCGGTTGCCCTTGCGCGTGGAAGCCTGCAGGGTGAACTGGCTGACGACAAGCACCTCGCCCCCGGTCTGCAGGAGATCGAGGTTCATCACGCCGGCCTCGTCGTCGAAGATGCGCAGGCGCACCAGTTTGCCGGCCAGATATTCCAGATCCTCGTCGGTATCTTCCGTGCCGACCCCGACGAAGACAAGCAGCCCCGCCCCGATCCGGGAACAGCACACGCCTCCGATCGTGACGGAGGCTTCGCGAACTCGCTGAATCAACAGTCTCATGGCATCACCGGTTTTCGAAATAGGCCCACAGGTTGTCGCCCGCCGGGACGGGGGCCGTCACCGACACGGGTTCGTGGCGCACCGGGTGGTCGAACTCCACGCAGCGCGAGTGGAGCGAGATGCCGCCCCCGGGCAGCGAGCGCTTCGCCCCGTACTTGAGGTCACCGCGGATCGGGCAGCCGATCTTCGACAGCTGCGCGCGGATCTGGTGATGGCGGCCGGTGAGCAACTCGATGCCCAACAGCGTATAGTGCGTCCCCACGCCGAGCGTCTCGTAGCGCAGGCGGGCCTCCTTGGCATCGCCCTTCGGGGCGTCGTAGGCCCGCGAGCGGTTGGTCTTGCCGTCGCGCAGGATGTAGTGGCGCAACTCGCCCTGCTCGGGATCGGGCGTCGCCTCGGTCAGCGCCCAGTAGACTTTTCGGATGCGCCCCTCGCGGAGCATCTCGTTGAGGCGCGTCAGCGCCTTCGAGGTCTTGGCGAAGAGTACCGCCCCGCTCACGGGACGGTCGATGCGGTGCACCACGCCGAGGAAGACCTCGCCGGGTTTGGCGTCGCGCCGCTTGATGAAGGCCTTGATCTGGTCCTCGAGGGCGCTCTCACCCGAAGGGTCGGGCTGCACCAGGTCGCCGCAGTGTTTATTGACAATCAGCAGGTGATTGTCCTCGTAGAGAATGTCGTCGGGTGAAAACATCGTCGCAGGGTTACAACTTGAAGGTAAAGGGAAGCAGCAGCGTCGCGGAGGAGACCACCGAGGCCGTTCCGCCGCCGGACATGATCACCCGCAGGGGCGCTCCCTGCCGCCGTTCGACATCGACCAGCACCTGACGGCACTGTCCGCAGGGATAGCACTCCCGCTCGGAGGGGTCCGAAGCGATGGCCAGCGCCTCGATCGGGTCGTCGGCATGGTTGGCCTGCGCGTAGAAGAGTAGCGAACGTTCGGCGCAGAGCCCCGCAGGGAAAACCTCGCTCTCGAAGTTGCTGCCGCGGAGGATCCGCCCGCTGCGCAGACGCGCCGCAGCGCCGACCCGGAAGTGCGAATAGGCCGCATGCGCCGAAGCCGAAGCCTGCTCGGCCTCGGCGACCAGCCGGCGGTCGGGGCCCGAGAGCTCCGACAGCGCGGCGTAATGCTCGTAGTCGAAACAAATCTGCTTTACCATAAACAATGCGTTTTTGCAACCCCTGAAATTTCAGGGGAAAAGTAAACAAAGATAATACGAAAAAACGGAAAATCCGAATTCCGGTGCACTTTTCACCTCCTTTTCCCTCCGAACCGGCACAAAAAAGGCGGACGCCCCTCGTGGAGCGTCCGCCTTTGCCCGTCGGCCATCGGCCGTCATTCGAGTACGAACTTCGCCTGCACGCCGTATTCCAGCTTGATCGTCTTGAATTCAAGCGGATCCTCCTCCGCGGCACTCTCCGCATCGGCCGCAGCCTTTGCACTGCGCATCAGCACCGCATTGTCGTACATGACCGGCAGCACGTTGCTGTTCGAGTCGTAGATGTAGAAGCACTTGCCGATCGTCTGTCCGATGGCGCCGGCCATCTCTTGCGCGCTCTTCTGGGCGTTGCGCATAGCCTCCAGACGCACCTCCTGCTTGTATTTGTCCAGCTGCGAGTGGGTCACCTTCAGGATCGAAATGTTCGAGATCCCCAGGTCGTCGAGCGCCTGCCAGACCTTTGCCACCTCGCCCGACGACCCCAGCTGGAGCTGGTACTTGGCCATAGCCACCGAAGTGTTCTTCTTGAAGAACTCGCTCGAGAGGTTGGCCATCTTGAGCTGCTTCTCGACATCGACCCCGAGTTTCCGAAGCACGGCGACCATGTCGCGCTGCTGGCTCTCGACCGAGATCTTGCCCTTCGAATCGCGTTCGTTGATGACGATCTGCAGATAGAATTCATCGGGTGTCAGCTCCTTCTCGGCCCGGCCCGTGACCTGGATGTAGCTGGGATAGGCCTCCTGCATCTGTGCCGCTGCGGGGAGCGCCATCAGCGCCACGACCGCCATTGCAATCAGTTTTTTCATAATCGTTACCGTTTTTAGGGTTTTCGGAAAATTCCTTTGCAAATTAAACGCCGGAGCGGGCGGGTTACTGCGTCGGAAAGCGGGCGATTCACCCGCTGTTGCGGGCGGTTCACCCGGCAAACGGGCTTCGGGATGCGGGAAACGGAGGTCTGCACGACCCACGACGGGCCGGGAATACACTCAGCGGCGCACGAGTTTCACGACATTCTCCACGTGGTGCGTGTGGGGGAACATGTCCACCGGCTGCACGGCCTCCACGCGGTAGGCACCGTCGAGCAGCGCCAGGTCGCGGGCCTGCGTAGCGGGATTGCAGCTCACGTAGACGATCCGCCGGGGTGCGGCGCGCAGGATGACCTCGATGACCGGCTCATCGACTCCCGCCCGGGGCGGATCGAGGATAATGACGTCGGGACGGCCGTTCGCCTCGACGAAACGGTCGTCGAGCACCTCCTTCATGTCACCGGCATAGAAGACCGTGTTGGCGATGCCGTTCAGTTCGGAATTGATCTTTGCGTCGGCAATCGCCTCGGGGACGTACTCCACGCCCACGACCTTCCGGCAGCGCGACGCACAGAAATTGGCGATGGTTCCCGTACCGGTATAGAGATCGTAGAGGATGTCGCCGGGCTGCAGGTCGGCAAAGTCGCGCGCCACCTTGTAGAGCTCGTAGGCCTGCTCCGAATTGGTCTGGTAGAACGACTTGGGACCCACCTTGAAGCGCAACCCCTCCATCTGTTCGATGATGTGGTCCTTGCCGCGCCAGCAGACCGGATCGAGGTCGCCCACCGAGTCGTTGAGTTTCGTATTGACCACATAGAAGAGCGACGTGATCCCGGGGAAGCGCTCCGCGAGGTGGTCGAGCAGCGCGCCGATCCGTTCGCGGTCGTCGGCTCCGAAGACGACGATCACCATCACCTCCCCCGTCGAGGCCGTGCGGACGATCATGTTGCGCATGAGCCCCGTATGTTCGCGGGCGTTGTGGAACGTATAGCCATGCTCGAGGCAGTAGCGGCGAACCTCGGTGCGAATGGCGTTCGACGGTTCGGGCTGCAGCCAGCACTTGCGGATGTCGAGCACCTTGTCGAACATGTTCGGGATATGGAACCCCACGGCGGGAGTCGCCTCGATATCGCCTCCGGCCGCCACCTCTTCGCGCGTAAGCCACCTGCGGTCGGCAAAGGTGAACTCGAGTTTGTTGCGGTAGAACTGCGTACGGGCCGAGCCGAGGCAGGGTGCGATTTCGGGCAACTCGATCTTCCCGATACGCGTCAGCTGGTCGCGAACCTGCGCCGTCTTGAAGGCCAGCTGTTCGGTGTAGGGCAGGTTCTGCCACTTGCAGCCGCCGCATACGCCGAAGTGCTCGCAAAAGGGTTCGGCACGCAGCGGCGAGCGTTTCACATACTCGACGACGTAGCCCTCCATGTAGCGGCGCCGCTTCGAGCGGATCTGTACGTTCACCACATCGCCCGGCACGGTCATCGGCACGAAGACCACCACATCCTGCCAGCGCCCCATGGCCTTGCCTTCGGCCGCGAGCGTCGTTATCTCCAGCCCCTCGATCAGGGGGTAGTTTGCTTTCTTTCTTGCCATATTTCCGGTATTGTGCGGCAAAGGTAACAAAAAATCACCCGTTTCCCTCCTTTTTCCACTTCGCGCGCTGCCGGACGCCGCCGAGCCAGAAGCCCAGGGCGAAGGGGCCGCCGATCAGTACGGCGAGCGCCAGCACGACATAGAGCAGGATCCGTCCGACAAGCCCCGGCACGGCATCGAGAGCCGAACGCACGAGCTCCTTGCCCGTGGTGCGGAGCTGCCCGATGAGCGCCTCCCGTTCCTGCGTGACGTAGCCCTGCAAAGTCATCCGCTGGCGGTCGAAGAGGCCGAAAGCCTCCTCAACCGAGGCGTTCATCGTCCAGATCAGCTGCGTGACCTGTCCGTTCATCTCCTCCAGCACGCGGTCCGAGATCTCGGGCAGGTGCTCCGCCACGGCGACCATACGGCCGAAATCACGCTCGAGCGAGTCGAGCTGCGCTCCGATCTGCGAGCGGAGGCTGTCCTGCCGGAGCTGCATCTCGAGGATGTCCTTCGACCACCCGAGCGTATTGGACAATTGCTGCGTCTGCCCGCTCACGCGGTCATTGACATCGGCCAGCACCTCGGCAATCGAGCCGGTGGCATAGTTGTGCTCCACCCCGTGCTCGCGCAGGTACTCGAGCCAGGCGAGGGTCGTGTTGTCCACGGCGTCACCCTCCGGAGCGGGATGCCCGGCAAGATACTCTCCGACGAAACGCTCCATGAGCGCATAGCGCTCCTCGGGCAGCATCTGGCGGGCCAGGCGGGCGATGCGCGCATCGAGCCGGCGGGCCGTCCGCCGGGCGATGTCGCTCTGCGCGCCGAACAGAAGCGAGTCGGGCCGCGCGGCGAACGACGCGTCCATCCGCCGGCACAGCATCCAAAGGTCGGAGAGCGCCACGTCGGGGATACCCTGCATGGCGGCGGAGACCCCGGCGCGCGTGGCCCGGATCTTCCACTGCACGGCGGCGATGCGCACGGCGGGATCCGACGAACGCCCGACGATCGAGTCGGCCGCTGCAGCCACCTCGCCGGCCATGTCGTAGTAGAACCCGCGGGTCATCGTCCTCAGGTTCATCTCCTCCTTCGGGAGCGGGTCGCCCGTGGCCACGGCCACCTTCAGCAGCGAACACCCGGCAAAGGCAGCCGCCACCAGAAGTGCGGCCGCCGTTCTTACGATCGTATGCATCTGCATGTCGGTATGCTTTTCTACGGATACACGCAATTACCGCTCCGCTTTGCGCAGCATCTCGCGGATGTAGCGCAGCGCCACGGGATGGCCCGCCTCGGGCATGTTGCCGTGGTCGTAGCCGTCGAACTCGAGCAGCCGCACGTCGGGATGGCCCACGATCCGCATCATGCGCCAGAAATAGGCGTTCTCCTCGTAGCGGCCGAGCATCTCCAGTTCGCGGTCGCCCGAGAGGATGAGCATCGGCGGCGCATCGGCCCGCACGTGGTTCATCGGCGCCATGTCATCGACCAGCGGCTGCGTGTCGGGCAGCCCCAGCTCGCTGCGGCGCGCGAAGTGCGTCACCGCCTGGCCGCTGTAGGGGATCAGGGCCATGAAGGCCGTATCGGGATCGATTCCGTAGGGGGCAAGCCACCGCTTGTCGAGGCCGATCATCGAGGTCAGGTAGCCGCCGGCCGAGTGCCCGGCAACAAAGATCTTCTCCGGATCGCCCCCGTAAGAGGCGATGTGTTCGACAACCCACGCGGCCGCCGCAGCAGCATCCGCCACACAGTCGGCCACCTTCACCTGCGGCACAAGGCGGTACTCCACGCCGACGACCGCCATGCCGTGTCCCTTCAACGCCTCGGGAATCTCGCGGCGGCC
>ULTF01010797.1_pt1 | contig 11713 bp, 9 predicted proteins | sample 1957371 | NCBI WGS metagenome assembly ULTF01 (sample SAMEA4835727, study PRJEB28245) | human gut metagenome | biome: gut microbiome; material: fecal sample | place: Denmark | collected 2008
CAGATTATACAGGTTATGAAGGTCTGGCAGAGTATATGATTTCGCATCTTTTGAAAAAGTCAACACTGGCAGAGAATGAATTTGTATGCTACGATCTGGAAAAAATAAAATACGGTACTGTGATTTATAAAGGTGTAAAAAGTAAAAATTTTCTAAGTGAAGACTGGCAGATTATTACGCTGGAGCGGTTGTTCAAGAGTTTTTTCGGAGAAAGTTTATACAAGATTTTGTATAGAATACCGGAGCATGAAGAACGCTTACATTTTTTAGTGCAGCAGGTAGAACGTATGACAGGACTTCGGAAATTTGGTATTTATATGAACAAGTTGCTGACGATTGATGCGTTATTTCTGAATGAAGATCGCCATACACACAATATTGCGGTTCTGATGAATGGGAAAGGCGACTATGCATATTGTCCGATTTTTGATAATGGGGCGGGATTACTGGCGGACACAACCATGGATTATCCATTGTCGGGAGACGTTCATATGCTTATGGATAATGTTCGGGCGAAAACGATATGTGACGAATTTGATGAGCAACTGGATATTTCGGAAGCCTTATATAAAACAAACTTAAAATTCAACTTTACGAAAAAAGATGTAACAGAACTGCTTAAAAATGCAGAGGTATATCCGCAAGAAATCAGAAACAGGGTAGAAACGATTATATTTGCACAAATGCGAAAATATTCTTACTTATTTTCGTCAGTGTAAAGCATGGTAAAGAGGAAGTCATAACCAACTCTGAAAATTCCAATTTGCAGAACTAATAGAAAAGTAACATATAAAACAATAAATATGGTCAAAAACCCATCGACATCCGACCTACGGCACGTTATAATATAGTTAATCTAATAAGAAAACCAAGTGATTATTGTTACAAGCTGAATGGGGATGGTTACATCCTCCGGGTGCTCCGGGCACCGGACGAGCACCGAAAGGTGCTTTACAGAGATGAAAACAGGTTTTCTTATTTTGACAGGGAGTAACAGAAGCGGCAATGGTCGGGGAATCATAGCTGCTTTTTTTGTGGTGGGTGGCAATAATCACTCGGATAATTATATATTATGGTGTCAGTGCAGGAGGATATACAGATGAATATAAAAAAGGTAGCGGTACTTGGTGCCGGAGCAGTCGGCTCATATGTTATATGGGGACTTTCAAAGCGTGACGGTATCAGTCTGGGAGTTGTGGCAGAGGGTGAGAGAGCCGAACGTCTGAAGAAGGGCTGTATTATAAATGATGTTACTTATAACCCTGAAGTATGGACACCGCAGGAAGCACAGGGGGCAGATCTGCTGATAGTTTCATTAAAATACGGGGCACTGCCTGATGCGCTGGACAGCATAGCGGCAGTTACAGCAGACAATACAACTGTTATGAGCCTTATGAATGGTGTAGACAGTGAAGAGATAATTGCAGCGAAGATTGGTGCAGAGCATGTAATCGGCTCACTGATTAAGGTGGCTTCGCATAAGGAAGGCAGCGGTTATTATTTTGACCCGGAGACAACAATAGGAATTATATTCGGAGAATTCGAGGCACCATATAATAGTGAGCGTGTTGAGGCGATAGAGAAGCTTTTTGAAAATACGGGAATTAATTATCGTGCGACAGAGAATATCAGAGAAGAGATATGGAGCAAATTCCGTCTTAATGTATGTAATAATCTTCCGCAGGCAATCATTGGTGCCGGTGTCGGATGCTATGAGGACAGTGTCCATATGCAGGCAATCAGTGAAGGGCTTAGAAAAGAACTTGAGGATGTTGCAAAAGCAAAGGGAATAGACATAGATAAGGCCGGCAGGTCGTCAAGCTATGGAAGTGCCGTACCGCCAACTGCGAGATACTCTACATTACAGGATCTTGATGCCGGACGTCATACGGAGATTGATATGTTCTCAGGAGCACTTATGCGGATGGGGCAGGAACTTGGGATACCTGTGCCATATAATGAATTTGCATATCACATGATAAAAGCAATTGAAGAAAAGAATGACGGCAGGTTTGACTACAGTAATCAGGATAAAAGAATGTCATGTTCAAAATAGAAAATAGAAAATGGAAAGCGTGCCTGGCATGAAAAAATCAGAAAAGACAATTGCATATTACCACCTGCCGGGACTGTTTGAATTCTATGAATTGTACAGGATTTTTCTGCCATTGTTTCGGGAACATAGGGAATATTTTTACGAATGGTGTGATATAGGCTCTATATATGGTGCTCCGGCAGACTGTATCTGGGGCGGAGGGCGTGCAGGCTTTGGTGACGGAAGTCCGGAAGATGTGCTTGCACTTATGCAGGAATACGGGATATCGGCGCGTCTTACGTTCAGCAACTCACTTCTTAAGCCAAAGCATCTGGCAGATAAGAGGTGCAATGAGTTGTGCAGGCTGTTTGATACAAGCAGTAATGGCATAATTATACATTCAGAGCTGCTTCTTGAGTATCTCAAAAATAATTACCCCAATCTTTATTATGTATCATCAACAACCAAGGTGATTACGGATTTCGGACAGTTTATTAACGAAACGGACAGGGACGATTTCAGGTATGTTGTACCGGATTTCCGGCTGAATAAGGAGTTCGATAAGCTGTCTGCAATGTCACAGCAGCAAAAGGATAAAGTTGAATTTCTGTGCAATGAATGCTGCCGGTATGGCTGTAATGACAGAAAGAGCTGCTACGAAGCTGTAAGCCGCAAGAATCTCGGCGAAGACTGTCCTGAACATTACTGCACCGCACCCGGCGCAGACAGTGGATACCGATTCTCAAAGGCAATGACTAATCCGGGCTTTATAAGTGCGGATGACATAAAAAATATCTATCTGCCAATGGGATTTTCTAATTTTAAGATTGAAGGCCGTGGGCTTGGAAGTGCGATAGTTCTTGAATTTCTGCTGTATTATATGACTAAGCATGAATACCAGATTCACGTAAGAGAAGCAGTATATCTTGATAATATGCTGGATTTGTTCTGACCGGTGCTTGCGCTTCCGGATAAAAATGACGAATTCAAGGAGAAATAGGAGAATGTCAAAGGATGAATATTTAATTACAGATGCGCCCCTTAAAGCGCTGACAGTTTTTGCTATGCCTATGATTCTGGGCAGCTTTTTCCAACAGGTATATAATATGGCCGACTCAATTATTGTCGGTCAGTTTGTCGGCTCATCTGCACTTGCGGCAGTTGGTGCCTGTGCGGCTCTCACGAATGTATTTATCTGTGTGGCACTGGGTGCCGGCGTAGGTGCCGGAGTGCTTGTGAGCCGCTATTTTGGTGCCAGAGATTATAGTAAAATGAAGACGATTGTATCAACTTCGTTGATAAGCTTCTTAATTTTAAGCATACTTCTTGGAATCTTTGGATTTGTGTTATCACATTCAATGATGAGCCTGTTACAGACACCGGCTGATATACTGGATGAAGCAGTACTGTATCTTAAAGTCTATTTTGCCGGATTCCCGTTTCTGTTTATGTACAATATTCTTTCAACTATGTTTACTTCAATCGGCGAATCAAAGATTCCGTTGGTGCTTCTGATATTTTCTTCTGTCTTAAATATATTTATGGATCTCTGGATGGTAGCCGGCCTCGGTCTTGGCGTGTTTGGTGCAGCTCTTGCAACTTTGATTGCACAGGGAATCTCCGCAGTGTTTTCACTTTTTATTTTCTTTGGCAGGATGCGCCGGTATAAAAGTCACTTTGACTGGTTTGACAGACATGAACTGCATTCCATGCTTCAGATTGCCGTACCGTCTGTTCTTCAGCAGTCCACAGTGTCAATCGGCATGATGATAGTACAGGCAGTTGTAAATCCGTTCGGCACGCAGGCACTCGCAGGTTATGCTGCGACGATGAGAGTGGAAAATGTATTTTCACTTATATTTGTATCAATTGGAAATGCGGTATCACCTTATGTCTCCCAGAATCTTGGCGCAAAGAAAATTGAACGTATTAAAAAAGGATATCATGCGGCGCTTGTGTTAGATGTATGCTTTGCAATCCTTGCATTCATAGTTATTGAAACACTGCATACTCAGATTTCATCGTTATTTCTGGGCAAAGATGGAACTGCCCTGGCATATCAGGTGTCCGGGGATTATATGAGATGGTTAGGTTACTTTTTCATTTTCATGGGTATCAAGATGGCAACGGATGGAGTCCTTCGCGGGCTTGGAGTTATGCGTCCGTTTCTCATTGCCAATATGGTTAACCTTGCAATCCGCCTGTCAGTTGCCCTGATTTGTGCACCGCGTTTTGGTATAGCATTTGTCTGGCTTGCTGTTCCGGCAGGCTGGTTTGCGAATTTTCTGATTTCCTATGTGGCACTCAGAAAATCATGGCCGGCTGAAAAAGCAGAATACAGCATCGAATATATGTAATGAGTCCCGGAGCATATTTTGACAAAATATTTATGTAGCCTTCTGCCCTGATTAATGGTATAGTATGTTCGTTGCAATAATGAATTTACAACCTGAGGTCAGGAGTCATACAGCAATCCGGACAACACAATGACATACTCAGGATAGAAAAACGATAGAAAACAGGAAGCGTGGTTCCTAAAAGGTAACTACGGTTCCTGTTTTGACGAATCATACACGCTGCAGCTATGAAAACTGACCTGAAATCTGATAGTACGGATAATTTGGCCGTAAGCGTGATACACTTGAATATATGAGGCATAAGTATGAAAAGAAATTCAGACAGAGTAATGTTATGTGTGCTTGCAGCAATGGTGGTACTTGCGTTGTCGGCACTGACATTTAACAGAAATGTCATCAGGGATGCTGTTGACAGTGAGAAGCAGTCAGCACAGAGCCAGGCAGATTGGGAACAGATGCTTGGAGAGGAAGCGGTTCCGGATGAAGAGGAGGAACCATATTTTGATGATGACGGCCAAAGAGAGATATCATGCTGGGGAGACAGCATGATTGAAGGCGATGGCGCGGATATTGCATTTATAGAGACACCGGATGGTGTTAAAGATATCAGTTATTATACAGCTCCGTATACACTTCAGGAGATGACCGGCATAAGGACATATAATTTTGGTGTCGGAGGTGCTGCATCGGATGAGATATCAATACGTGCAGGGGGGCTTGTGCTGTATACTGACAGGGATGTGTATATTAACAATAAAAAGGCTACGAGAGTTGCACTTGTTGACGGCAGCGGCAACAGGATTAATATGTCCGATTATTACGGATATGGCGGTGAGGATAATGATATGCCGGATGCCTTTTATATTAACGGTTATCTGTGTACGATAAAGCCGATATGGAATTCAGACGAGGTAAAGCTTAAGCTGTACAAGGAACCGGGTACAAAGGGGCGCCAGTATGCATTTATACCAAGAGACAGTGAAGTTACGCCTAAGGCGGCAGCAGACCACAGTCAGGATATAATGATACTTGAGATGGGAAGCAATGGCGGCTGGCAGAGTGATTATGATATACTCATAATGCAGTATCTTTCGATAATACAGAAACATAACTGTTCCAAATACATTATTGTCGGAGATACGGATGATCCCGGAACGTCGCTTGGAGATATTAATCAGGATGTCGTAAATGATGACGGTTCATATATCGGCACCGGTGAGACGATGTGGGAGACGGCACTTCATGATGCATTCGGAGACCATTTTATTAATATGCGTGTGTATATGCTTGAAAACGGGCTTGAGGACTGCGGCTTCACCATGACGGAGCAGGATCGGGAAGATTATGAACGTGGAATTATCTCTGGTCAGCTTAGAAGCGACTGGACGCATTTTAACTCATATGGGTATTATGCCAAGGGCAAGGGACTTTATCTGAAGGGCGTTGAGCTTGGATATTGGGAATAATGAAGCAGGATAAAAAACAGGGAGAGATTCTCTCCCTGTTTTTAATAAATACTGTTCTAAGCCTTGCCTTGTGAGCATCCCTTCGATGATACTACATCGTAAACAGACCAAACTGTGAAAGTGTATAAGTTATAAGAATGATTATAAGAAGTACCGGAGCTACATACTTAATCATGACTCCATAGAGCTTCTTACGTCCGAACTTCTCACCGTTACGTGTTACCTCATCAGTGATGACCTTAGGACCGAGAATCCATCCTGCAAGGATTGCCGTACAGAGTGCCACGAATGGCATCAGCAGGCTGTTACTGATGTAGTCGAAGAATGTAAGGAAATCCATTCCGAGAATTGTAATGTTGGACCATGCACCGTTGCCAAGTGAAGAAGGCACGCCGAGGATGATTGCAATAATGATACAGATTGCACACGACTTGTTGCGTGACAGACGGAACTTGTCCATTATTGCGGATACAATAGCTTCCATGATTGAGACAGAGCTTGTAAGTGCTGCAAATAAAACAAGTGCAAAGAACAAAAATCCTATAAGCTCACCCTTAGGTATCTGGTCGAATACCTTAGGAAGTGTAATAAACATAAGGCCCGCTCCGCTTGACTTAAGTCCTGCCTCACCGCTGAATATATACACGGCAGGTATGATAAGAAGTCCCGCAAGAAGAGATATTATAGTGTCGAATATCTCAATCTGGTTAACAGACTTAGAGAGACTTATCTCGTCCTTTGTATATGAACCGTAAGTTATCATGATACCCATTGCAAGACTCATTGAGTAGAACATCTGCCCCATCGCTGCACAGATTGTCTTGAAAGAGAACTTGCCAAAATCAGGCACAAGGTAATACTTAAGCCCTTCCATTGAACCCGGAAGCGTAAGAGTATATATTGCAATTCCGGCTGTAAGAAGTACAAGTAAAGGCATAAGGAACTTGCTGACATTCTCGATACCCTTCTCTACGCCTGCCATAACAATAAGTGTAGTTAAGATAAGAAATACCATGAAGAAAAACAGTGGTGAGAATGTATCTCCCGTAAATGCCTGAAAATATCCGTCAGAAGCTGCCGGCTTGCCGAGTCCCTGCGCAAATGTTGTAACGTACTTTGTTACCCATCCACCGATTACACAGTAATATGGAAGAATAATTACAGGTACAATTGATGCTATTATTCCAAGGAATCCAAAACGCTTGTCAAGCTTGCTATAAGCGGTTATGGGGCTTGACTTTGTCTTGCGTCCGATAGCAATCTCTGTTGTCATAAGTGCAAAACCAAATGTAAGTGCAAGTATGATGTAGACAAGGATGAATATGCCTCCGCCATACTGTGCGGCAAGATATGGGAAACGCCACAGATTACCAAGACCGACAGCACTTCCGGCTGCAGCGAGGACGAATCCTAATCCGCCTGTAAAACTACCTCTTTTCTGTTCCATTACTAAAACCCTCCATAAATTTAAAAATAACCAATATATTATATCATATATGCAGAAAAAATGATAATATATATATTGGGTATATTTTGATTTATAATTATGAAAGTATATTTGTACACATTTGAAAGGCAGAGAAGTAATAATGGCAGAGGAAGTTAGAGATTATATAGAAAAAATATTTGCAAAGAATCCACTCAAAATTGTAGTGAGCAAGGCAGTGTCGAAAGATGTCAGATACCGCAAAATTACGGTGGTACGCAAGGAAAAGGGATATCAGATAGAGAGACTTACACAAAAGCAGGCGTTCCATGAGAATGTATCTGCGTGGGATGAGCAGAAGCTTATAGATATGTGTGCGGGATGGCTCAAAACCGGATACGGACAGCTCAATGCATGGACAGACGGGGAGGAATGTTCTGTCATGGTATCTAAAAAGGGTACGGCATCAATGGTGTGTAAGCGCACAACACAGTTCAACCCACAGAAGATTGCAGCGGGACATAACAGGAAGAAGGAATACATTTTTAATGAGGGCGATATAATCGAACCGATGATAGATATGGGTATTCTGACATCTGAGGGAAAGGTTGTCCGTACCATGTATGACAAGTTCAAGCAGATTAACAGATTTGCACAGATTATAGATGATGTCATTAAGGATAAAGGATACAGGAACCTTAATATAATTGATTTTGGCTGCGGTAAGTCATATCTTACATTTATTCTTTATTACTATTTCACAGAAGTAAAGCACATGAATGTAACGATGACCGGACTTGACCTTAAGGAGGACGTGATTAAACACTGTAATGAGGCCGCGGCAAAGTATGGTTATGACGGGCTGCATTTTGAAGTTGGTGACATAAACGGTTATCACAGCGATAAGCCTGTGGACATGGTAATTACGCTTCATGCGTGTGATACGGCAACGGATTATGCGTTGTATAATGCCGTATGCTGGAATGCAAAGATGATTTTCTCGGTTCCTTGCTGCCAGCATGAACTTAACGGTCAGATAGAGAGTGATAATTATTCGGTACTTACAAGATATGGTCTCATAAAAGAGAGAACGGCAGCACTTATGACAGATGCAATAAGGGCGGAGCTTCTTGAGTACTGTGGATACAGGACACAGGTCATGGAATTTGTTGACTTTGCGCATACGCCTAAGAATCTGCTTATAAGAGCCGAAAAGACAGGGACAAAGCGTAAGCAGTCCCTTGACGAGGTGACAAGACTTATGGATGAATTCCATCTGTCACCTACCCTGTATAAGCTTATGCTTGAGGGATGTATGATTAAGGACTGATTGAAGAAATGGGGACACAGGCATGAGAATAGGATATCTTCATATTAAGAATTTCAAATCCATAAAAGATCTTGAACTTACAGATATCGACGACGCACTTATACTTGTAGGACGCAATAATTCCGGTAAGAGCAATGTGCTTGACGCGGTACGCGCGGTTGCCGGTGATTATTCTGTAAGTGCTGAAGATTTTCATGAAGATGTAGGCAATATTGTTATAGATGTCAGGCTTGAGATTAATGAGGATGACCTTGAATATCTTCATGATAATGGCATTGTGAGCAATTATAAGCATTATGATCTGTGGCAGAAAGACTTTTGCGAGAAGCTTCCGTCATATTGCGGCGGCATTCTTGAATTCCAGTATGTGTACAGAAGAGATGGCGCTGTAAGATACCGGGACGGTGTTAAGAAGAATAATCCATTTATAAAGATGGTTATGCCTAAGATATATTATGTGGACCATGGGCGCAACAAGACAGATATGCTTGAGGATATCAATCTTCTGTATGGCAATAATGCGATTGCAGAACTGGATACGTCAAGATGTATATTTGATTCGGCAAAAAAATGCAACCAGTGCTTCAGCTGCATAGGCTATATTAATCAGAAAAAACCGGACGAGCTTACTCTTGCGGAGACTTCAAGACTTATGCAGCATAAGCTGTTCAATATCAATCTGAATGCTCTTGCTGATAAGCTTAACCGTAATTTTGTCAAGAATGGAGCGGTTGCGGAGAAGGTAAGATATGAGATTGATTTTGATGCTGCAAGGCAGCTTAAGATTAATACAATTATCAATAATGATGCGAGAGGCTTAGAGGCGGATATCCAGTCATATGGCGAGGGACTTAAGAGTATATATATTCTTTCGCTGCTTGAAACATATGTAGAGACGGATAATATTGCACCATACATAATTATAATAGAAGAGCCGGAGCTGTTTCTTCATCCGCAGCTTCAGAAAGCGGCAGGCGAAATAATGTACAGGCTGTCGAGGAAGAATCAGATAATGTTCTGTACACATGCACCGGTTATGCTGTTTAACTTTACAACAAAGCAGATACATCAGGTTATAACTGACAGGACAGGCTCTACGATACTTAATCCGTCAACAGATATTGATAAGATTCTTGATGATCTCGGATATACTGCCAATGACCTGCTTAACGTCAGCTTTGTATTCATCGTTGAGGGCAAGCAGGACCGTAACAGGCTGCCGCTGCTCCTTAAGAAGTATTATTCGGAGATTGTTGATGAGAACGGGCATCTTAACCGCGTGGCCATTATTGCGACTAACAGCTGTACCAATATCAAGACGCATGCCAACCTCAAGTACATTAATTCACTCTACCTTAAGGATGCATTTCTGATGATAAGAGACAGCGACGGTAAGAATCCGCAGATGTTAAAGGATCAGTTATGTGGCTATTACCGGGCGAGGGAGCATGAGGATACGGGAACTATACCGAGGGTGACGGACCGCAATGTGCTTATACTCAAATATTACTCATTTGAGAATTATTTCCTTGACCCGAAGGTAATGGCGAAGATTGGTGTCATTAAGAATGAGCAGCAGTTCTATGATATTCTCTATGCAAAGTACACAGAATATCTGTATAAGCTCAAAAGTATGAGAAATATGCAGGAACGCTTTAAGATAAAGATAGACGGCCCTGAGGATATTAAGGATAATCTCGAAAAAATAAGGATTTACGTCAGGGGACATAATCTGTATGATATATTCTATGGAAGATACAAAGGGGACAAAGAACCGGATATACTTACAAAGTATATCGAAGAGGCTCCGAGAGAAACATTTGCAGACATACTTGATGCCATAGATGACTTTGTATATTTTAACAGCCACAGTGCAGATGTGAAAGGGTAATTATGAACTATATTGTTATGGATCTGGAATGGAACCAGTGTCCAAAGGGCAAAGAATTTGAGAATAAAAAGCTCCCGTTTGAGATTATCGAGATTGGGGCAGTCAGGCTGGACAGTTCATTTAATGTTGTGGGTGAATTTGACAGGCTTATCAGGCCGCAGCTATATACAAAGCTTCATCATATTGTTAAGGAACTTCTTGACGTAAGCAGTGAGGAGTTGCTTGCCGGAGGAGCATTCCCGGAGGTTATGGAGGAATTCCTTGAGTGGTGTGGCGAAGATTATGTGTTCTGCATATGGGGCAGCGGTGACCTTACTGAACTGCAGCGTAATATGAATTTCTTTGGTGTTGAGAATAAATTTCCGATGCCGTTCATATTCTACGATATACAGAAGTTCTACAGCATTCTTTATGAGGATGGCAAGATAAGGCGGTCGCTACAGAGTGTTATCGAGGCCATGCACTTAAGCGAGACGGAAGAATTCCACAGGGCAATTAATGATGCAAGATATACGGCGCATGTAATGCAGATGATGGATATTGAAGGTGTAAAGGGATACTATTCAATCGACTGTTACAGAATTCCGTACCGCCGTTCACAGGAGATTCACGCGATGTATGACACATACGAAAAATACATCTCACGCGGCTTCAGAACAAGGGAAGGAGCGCTTGCCAATAAGGAACTTGAGGTATGCAGATGCCACAAATGCGGCAATGCATGCAAAGAGCTGATACCGTGGTTTTCCGGCAATACTAAGGTGTATTATGCACTGTATCAGTGTGGACAGCACGGATATGTCAAGACAAGAATGAGAGTCAAGCAGGCGGATAACGGCAGGTATTATGTTGTGCGTATTATCAAGGTTACGGATGAAGCAGGAGCACAGAAGATACGGCTTAAGCAGCAGGCGATACGGGATAAGCGCAAGGAGCGCAGACACCACACTGAAAATTAGTTGCTAATAAAATTAAACTATGATAAAATTTTATAGTATTTTTATAAAATTTATATTTTTACTTCAGGAGGGATAGTAAGATGGGTTTTTGTACTAAGTGTGGAAAGCCGTTAAAGGATGGCGAGATCTGCTCATGCCAGCAGCAGACACCACAGATGACCGCACCACAGGCACCAGCAGGAGCAGCACCACAGATGACAGCACCACAGGCACCAACAGGAGCAGCACCACAGATGACTGCACCGCAGG
>ULTF01036726.1_pt1 | contig 11625 bp, 10 predicted proteins | sample 1957371 | NCBI WGS metagenome assembly ULTF01 (sample SAMEA4835727, study PRJEB28245) | human gut metagenome | biome: gut microbiome; material: fecal sample | place: Denmark | collected 2008
ATGAGCTCCAGCACACCCAGAAGCCTCTGCCAGAGGCGGCGGGCCTCTTCGCTGGACGATTCCAGCCGCCGCGCCAGCACGCCGGGCAGCTGGACGCGGAGGACGTCTGCAATGCCCCAGACGAGGAAGATAACGCCGATGACAAGATGGTGTAACATAAGCCACGCTCCTTTCTGCGCTGTGCGCTGAACAGAAAAACTTTTACAGTGCAAGTATATCATATCGGTGAGACCCCGACAAGGACGGGATTTGCCTGCCCGGCTCAGAAAATTTGGGTGGAACCGCCCGGCGGGCTTGTGGAATTTTGAAAAATATGCTATACTATTCTCTACTGATGCGCCATCGCCAAGCGGTAAGGCAGGGGACTTTGACTCCCCCATCGCAGGTTCGACTCCTGCTGGCGCAACTGCACAAAAGACCTGCACGAAAGCTGAGATTTAGCAAATCGTGCAGGTCTTTTTGTGTGCAAAAACAGGAATGGGGGACGGCATCGGAACCGTCCCCCCTCGAAAAGCATTTGGCAGGCGTGGCGTTCTCCTGCATCTCTCAGGGCGAAAGCCCTTGTCGTTACCATCGGCGTGTGGCTGCCACGAAATTGACCACCTCAAATGCTTTTCTTATCCTATGTATAGCATACCACAGTTATTCTTTTTTGTAAAGAATGTCGCTTTGACGTAAGAGTCGCCGAAAACGCTTTTGACTGATATTCCACATGGTGATGATAGAATTTTTGTAGTCTTCAGGGTCATCTGATACTTTTAGCCGCAGGACGACTTCAGCGGTAAGTTCAGGCGTGACAATTTCTTTGAGTACAAGAGCAGTATGCGGCCGGTTTCCTCTCAGGATATAGTCAGGTTCTTGCAAGATAAGAGGAATATGGGAAGAGAGACGGTCATAATCACCGGGATGACCATCTTCAATGTGGAGAATCTGCTGTTCTGTAATAATAACATCATCGGTCACTAGGTCTTGGTCAACGACCCGGTAAAGTTCCCGGTCGATTTTGCATATAAAATTCACGTCTGTGTCCACACCATTCTTGTTTGATGAATCCAGTATATCATGCCGGATTCATTTTGTACATAAAAACTGTCTCGCTGAGACGCAAAAAGCCGCCCGGCTTTTGTACCGGGCGGCAATGGAGAAGAAAAATCGCAAAAGCGATGAAAATATCGGTTTTACAGCAGCTTACAGGATGTCGATGTACTCACCGGCCAGAGCCTTGTTCATGCTGCGAACGGCGCAGAACTTGCCGCACATGGAGCAGGTGTCGCTGTGGTCGTCCTCGGGCAGGCGGGCGTCACGGATGGCCTTTGCCGTCTCGGGGTCGAGGGCGCAGGCGAACTGTGCATCCCAGTCGAGGACGCGGCGGGCGTCGCCCATCTTGTCGTCGATGTCCCGGGCGTGGGGGATGCCCTTTGCGATGTCGGCGGCGTGGGCGGCGATCTTAGAAGCCACGATGCCCTGCTTGACGTCGTCCACATTGGGCAGAGCCAGATGCTCGGCAGGGGTGACGTAGCACAGGAAGGCTGCGCCGCTCATGGCCGCGACAGCGCCGCCGATGGCAGCAGTGATGTGGTCATAGCCGGGGGCGATGTCGGTGACGAGGGGGCCGAGGACATAGAAAGGTGCGCCCATGCAGATGGTCTTCTGGATCTCCATGTTGGCGGCGACCTGGTTCAGAGGCACATGGCCCGGGCCTTCCACCATGACCTGGACGTTGTGCGCCCAGGCCCGCTTGGTCAGCTCACCCAGACGCACCAGCTCTTCGATCTGGCAGACGTCGGTGGCGTCGGCGAGGCAGCCGGGGCGGCAGGCATCGCCCAGAGAGATGGTGACGTCGTGCTCTTCGCAGATGTCCAGAATCTCGTCGAAGTGCTCATAGAAGGGGTTCTCGTTGCCGGTCATGCACATCCATGCAAACACCAGCGAGCCGCCGCGGCTGACGATGTTCATCTTCCGCTTATGCTTGCGGATCTGCTCGATGGTCTTACGGGTGATGCCGCAGTGGAGGGTGACGAAGTCCACGCCGTCCTCTGCGTGCAGACGCACCACGTCGATGAAGTCCTGTGCCGTCAGGGTGGCGAGGTCGCGCTGATAGTGGATGACCGAGTCGTACACCGGCACAGTGCCGATCATGACGGGGCATTCGTGGGTCAGCTTCTGACGGAAGGGCTGGGTATTGCCGTGGCTCGAGAGGTCCATGATGGCCTCTGCGCCCATGTTGACGGCGCTCATGACCTTCTGCATCTCGATGTTGTAGTCCTTGCAGTCGCGGGAGACGCCGAGGTTGACGTTGATTTTGGTGCGGAGCATGGAGCCGATGCCCTCGGGGTTCAGGCACTCGTGGTGCTTGTTGGCCGGGATGGCGACCTTGCCCTCAGCGACCAGCTGACGGATCTCTTCGACGGTGCGGTACTCCTTCTTGGCCACCGTTTCCATCTGGGGCGTGACGATGCCCTTGCGGGCGGCATCCATCTGTGTGGTGTAAGTCTGCATTTGAAAATCCTCCGAAAATACGCTCTCTTTATTTATGAACAGCGTCCGGGACGCCGTGCATCCAGTTTTCGACCCCGACGCCGCCCAGAGTGTGGTCCAGCGGGCCGGAGCCGTGGCCCAAATCGAGCTGCGCGTTCAGCGCGTCGGTCAGGTAAGCCTTGGCCCGGGCGATAGCTTCTTCCAGCGCAAACCCTTTGGCAAGGTTGGCCGCAATGGCACTGGACAGAGTGCAGCCCGTACCGTGGGTGTTGGGGTTGGCGATACGCTTACCCGGAAACCAGATCTCCGTGCCATCCGGGAAGGTGAGCAGATCGTCGGCGTCGGTGTCACTGTGGCCGCCCTTGAGCAGGACGGCACAGCCGCAGTCGGCGGCGATGGCCCGGGCGGCGGCGCTCATGTCGGCACGGCCCGAGATGTGCAGGCCGGACAGCACTTCGGCCTCGTGCCGGTTGGGCGTGATGACCTCGGCCAGAGGGAACAGCTCCCGGCGCAGGGTGCGCACGGCATCCGATGCAATCAAATCAGAGCCGGAGGTGGCTACCATCACGGGGTCCACGACGATGTGTTCCGCCTTGTAAAAGCGGAGACGCTCGGCGATCGTCTCAATGAGCGGGGCAGAGGACACCATGCCGATCTTGACGGCGCAGGGGCGGATGTCGGTGAAAACGGCGTCTATCTGCTGGGCCAGAAACTCGGGGCTGACCTCGAAGATGCCGGATACGCCGGTGGTGTTCTGGGCCGTCAGGGCAGTGATGGCGCTCATGGCGAAGACGCCGTTCATGGTCATGGCTTTGAGGTCGGCCTGAATGCCGGCGCCGCCGCTGGAATCACTGCCCGCGATGGTAAGTGCAGTTTTCATAAATTGAAATCTCCTTAAATAAACCTCTCAGTCTCGCTATCGCTCGACAGCTCCCCTACCGAGGGGAGCCTCTGGCGAAGAGATTGAGCTTTACGCAATGCCAAGGCCTCTCCTCGATAGGAGAGGTGGCAGCGCGTCAGCGCTGACGGAGAGGTTATACAATTACTTCTGTCAGTGCCTTCAGCTCTTTGCACTCAGCCTCAATGTCCTCGGCGCTGAAGATCGCGCTCACGAGGGCCACGCCGTCCGCGCCGGAGCCTTTGAGCTTGAGGATATTGTCTTTATGGATGCCGCCGATGGCCACGACCGGCACATCCACGGAGTCGCAGATCTCTTTCAGTCTGCCCTCCGGCAGGACATCCACATCGGTTTTGGTGTGGGTGGAAAATGCCGCGCCGACGCCCAGATAATCCGCGCCGTGGGCCACGGCCAGCTGTGCTTCCTCGACGGAATGGGCCGACACACCGATGATCATGTCGGGGCCGACCTTGGCGCGGACGTCCGCGGCAGCCATATCTTCCTGCCCGACGTGGATGCCGTCGGCATGGCATTTTATAGCGATCTCGACGTTATCGTTGATGATGAAGGGTACGCCATAGCTGCGGCAGAGGGCGGAAAGCTCCATGGCTTCCTGCAAAAATGCCGCGTCGTCCAGCTCCTTTTCCCGCAGCTGGACGCAGGTGACGCCGCCTTTCAGCGCGTCTTCCACCTGCTGGCGGAGGGTCTCGCGGCCCGTCCACGCCCGGTCTGTGACGGCGTAGAGAAGCATGGTGTGTTTATCGCATTTCATAGCGTGCTCCTTCCTCGAGCTGTTCGGGGGTCATGTTGAAGATCGCGTCGATGATGTAATTGCGGTAGGTGGCGTTGCCGTCCAGCCTGGACAGGCGGCTGTGAGCTGCTTCGCCCGCAAGGCCCATGGCGCAGACCGCTGCAGCAGCGGCTTCCAGAGGCTTGTCCGGGTTGGCCGCACAGAATGCCGCCGTCAGGGCCGAAAGCTGACAGCCAGTGCCGGTGACGGCGCTCATCATGGGGTGGCCGTTGCGGATGCAGAAAGCCCGCTCTCCGTCGGCCACGATGTCGATGGCACCGGTGACGGCGACGACCGCCCCTGTGCGGGCCGCAAACGCTTTGGCGAATGCCACGGTCTTGTCCAGCGTCTCGTCCGTCACTTTGTCGGCGGTGTCGGCGTCCACGCCTTTTGTGGTACCGCTGCCTGCCGCCAGCGTCCGAATCTCGGAGATGTTGCCCCGGATGACTGTGAACTTCACTTCCCGCAGGAGGCGCAGTGCCGTTTCGGTGCGCAGATGGGAAGCGCCTGCGCCCACGGGGTCCAGCACGACAGGATGGCCCAGCCGGTTGGCGGTGTGTCCCGCCAGCAGCATGGAGGGGATGGTGCGGCTGTTCAACGTGCCGATGTTGAGGTTCAGCCCGGCACACAGCGAGGTGATGTCCTCGACCTCGGCGGCATCATCCGCCATGATGGGGGACGCCCCGCAGGCGAGGACGATGTTGGCACAGTCGTTGACGGTGACGTAGTTGGTGATGTTATGGACAAGCGGGCTTTTGGCCCGGACGTTGGCAAAGAGGTTCCGAAACATGGCTTCTCCTTCGAATCAGCTCAGGCTGGCCTGCATGGCGCGGAGTGCGCCTGCGCGGGAAAGTGCGGCCAGCAGTGCGCCTGCAATGATGGCACCGCCGGCGGTGGAGACGAGGAAGGGGACGATGTAGGCGTAGAACGCGATGTCACCGGCGCTCTTGCCCATCAGCAGGATGGCGACGGGGTAGGCGCACAGACCGCCGAGGATGGAGGTGCCGAACACCTCGCCCACGAGGGTGGGCAGCAGCTTATTGGTCTTGTGGAAGACGATGCCGCAGAGCAGTGCGCCGAACATGCTGCCGGGGAAAGCCATCAGACTGCCCAGACCCAGCAGGTTGCGCAGCAGGGAGGCAACGAAAGCCACGCCCACGCCGTAGTAAGGCCCCAGCAGGACAGCGCAGAGAATGTTGACCATGTGCTGCACAGGGGCGCATTTGCTGCCGAAGACCGGGAAGGAGAAGACGCTGCCCACGACAGCGACAGCGCAGAACATACCGGCGAGGGCCAGCTTTTTGGCAGAATAGTGTTTCATAGTGAGTGCTCCTTTTCAATAAAAAATAAGTGCAGGGGCAGACCGCCGCTCCCGCACACGAACAGACCCGGCACCCGCGCAGAGATGCCGGAAACGGAAGAAGCGGTCGAGGCTCACTGGCCTCCTCTCACGCCGGAACACGGCTTCCCATCGCATACAAAACCCCAGACTCAGGGCGCTCCCCCTCAGCCTGTGACGCGAGAAGCCGTTTTCTAAGCGTTGCACACCGCCTGAGCGGTCTTTTTGCTCGCATACGGCGTTGCTTCCCCTTGCAATCCACCAAGGATTGCTGCGGGAAACCGCCTTGTCTGCGGGCAAAAATCCTCGCCATTCGGCGCACCCCGCTTACGAAAACAGCTTCTAAACAAAAAAGGAGACGCCTTCTGCGGCGTCTCCTGTAAAAATCCATAAACAGTGTTATGACTTCCTACGGCGGCATTATCCGCATCAGGTGCAGAAACTGTCCGAAAACAATTTCTAAGGGTCGAAGTTCGAGAACTCCCTCTCAGCCTGCTTCTACAAGCTCCCCTGTATTTGTTTGTCGGGAGTATTCTACACCCATCGAGGATAAAATGCAAGGGTTTTCTTTTTTTGCGGCGTGTTTTGTGGTATACTGAAAAAAGCCCGCATTTGCAAAAAACGGGCAGATAAAGGAGATATGGCTTATGGGTCTTGTCAAAGCGGCATTGGGCGCAGCATCCGGCGTGATGGGCGACCAGTGGAAAGAATACTTTTACTGCAGTGCTCTCCCGGCGGAGGTGCTGGCTGTCAAGGGACAGAAGAAAGTCTCCGGGCGCTCTTCCAACCGCCACGGCGCCGAGAACATCATCACCGACGGCTCCATCGTGGCGGTGGCCGAGGGCCAGTGCGCCCTCATCGTGGAGCAGGGCAAGGTGGTGGACCTCTGCGCCGAGGCCGGCGAGTACACCTATAACACCGGCACCCAGCCCTCTCTGCTGAGCGAGGGTCTGGCCAAGAACATCGACGAAGTCTTTGCTGAGATCGGTAAGCGGTTCAGCTTCGGCGGTCAGGCTGCCACCGACCAGCGCATCTATTACATCAACACCAAGGAGCTGATGGGCAACAAGTACGGCACCCCCAGCCCCGTGCCGTTCCGCGTCGTGGACCAGCGTGCCGGCATCGACATCGACGTCAGCATCCGCTGCTTCGGCGAGTACAGCTACCGCATCGTCAACCCCATCCTGTTTTACACCAATGTCTGCGGAAATGTGGAAAACGAGTACACCCGTGACGCGCTGGAAGGTCAGATGCGCACCGAGATGATGACCGCATTGCAGCCCGCCTTTGCCCGCATCAGCGAGATGGGCATCCGCTACTCGGCTCTGCCCGGTCATACCACCGAGCTGGCCGAGGCCCTGAACCAGGAGCTGTCCGGCAAGTGGAGCAAGCTGCGCGGCATCGAGATCGTCTCCCTCGGCGTGTCCGGCGTCAAAGCCAGCGAAGAAGACGAGCAGATGATCAAGGAGCTGCAGCGCAGCGCCGCCTTTATGGACCCGACCCGCGCCGCCGCCCACATGGTGGGCGCACAGGCTTCGGCGATGCAGGCAGCGGCTTCCAATACCTCCGCCGGTCCGGCCATGGCCTTTATGGGCATGAACCAGGCCGCTGCTGCCGGCGGCATCAACGCCCAGGCCCTCTACCAGATGGGCGCACAGCAGCAGCCTGCCGCTGCTCCTGCCCCCGCAGCCGCCCCGGCGGCTGGCAGCTGGAGCTGCTCCTGCGGCCAGACCGGCAACACCGGCAAGTTCTGCACCGCCTGCGGCAAGCCCCGCCCCGAAGCAGGCTGGGTGTGCAGCTGCGGCGCACACAATACCGGCAAATTCTGCTCGGAATGCGGTAAGCCCCGCCCGGCGGCCAAGTGTTCGAACTGCGGCTGGACCCCTGACGACCCGGCCAACCCGCCCAAGTTCTGCCCCGAATGCGGCAAGCCTTTCGGAGCCTGAAAGGGGAGCTGAGATATGGCAGAAAACACCACGAATTACCAATGCCCGGCCTGTACCGGTCCGCTGCGGTTCGACAGCGCCAGCGGAAAGCTCTGCTGTGATTACTGCGGCTCCACCTACGATGTAGCACAGGTCGAGGCTCTTTACGGCGAGAAGCAGGCTCAGGCCGATAAGGCCGCCGAAGCCGCCGAAAAGGCAGCGTCCAGCGGCCCTGTCTGGGGGGAGATGGAGACGGGAGATCTCAGCAGCCGCACCTGCACTTCCTGCGGCGCAGAGCTGGTCTGCGGCCCCGAAACAGCTGCCACCACCTGCCCCTACTGCGGCAACCCCACCGTGCTGGGCGGACAGCTTTCCGGTAAGCTCAAGCCGGAGTACATCATCCCCTTCCGGATGGACAAAAAGACCGCCATCGAGAACCTGAAGAAGTATTATAAAGGCAAAGCCTTCCTCCCCAAAGCTTTCAAAGAGTCCAACCACATCGAGGAGACCCAGGGCGTGTATGTGCCGTTCTGGCTCTACGATGGCCGGATGGAGGCCCGGGGCGCTTACAAGGCCGAGATCAGCGAGAGCCACCGTGAGGGCGACTACATTGTCACCACCACCAGGCACTTCGATGTGGCCCGCGTGGGCGACGCCGACTTTGTCCGGGTGCCGGTGGACGGCTCCAGCAAGATGCCGGACGCCCATATGGACGCCATCGAGCCCTTCGACTACAGCGACCTCAAGCCCTTCTCCACGGCTTACCTGCCCGGCTTTCTGGCGGACCGGTACGACGAGGACGACAAGAAGTGTGCTGCCCGCGTTCTGACCCGGATGAAGAACAGCACCGCTGCGGCCCTCCACGATACGCTGGGCGGCTACACCGGCGTCCAGACCCTCTCGGAGCAGCTCGACCCGCGGACGCTGGAACCCCACTACGCCCTGCTGCCGGTCTGGATGCTCCACACCCGCTGGAAGGAGCAGGACTTCCTCTTTGCGATGAACGGCCAGACCGGCAAGCTCATCGGTGACCTGCCCGTGGATAAGGGCAGGGTAGCTGCATGGTTTGCCGGCATCAGCATCCCGCTGATGATACTGACGGCTCTCATCATGCTGCTGTGAGAGGGGGAGACGGGAATATGAAATACTGCAAAAAACTGTTTGCCCTTCTGGCTGCGGCCCTGCTCTGCATGGCTCTGACCCTGCCGGCCGGGGCAGCGGCCCCGCTGGTGCGGGACGAGTGCGGCGTCTTTGACGCCGACACGCTGGCCGACCTTGAGGAGCAGGCCGAAAGCGCCTCCGACGGCCACGACGTGGATGTCTACTTCCTCGTGGTGGACGACATCGGCGATGCCGACCAGCGCGACTACGCGAAAAATTATTATATCTCCAACGGCCTCGGCTATGGCGACGAACAGAGCGGCATCCTCTTCCTGCTGGCAGTCGGCTCCCGCAAGTACGTCACCATCACCTACGGCGAGGGCGTCACGGCTTTCACCGACTACCGCATCGAGCAGCAGGAGGACGAGATCGTCCCGCAGCTCTCCGATGAGGAATGGGCAGATGCCGCCTATACCTACATCGATATGTGCGACTATGCACTGGACTACTATGCCGACTATGGCGAGCCCATCGATGTGGATAACGACATCGGCCTGGAAGACCTGCTCATTGCCATGATCTTCCCTCTCGGCATTTCGGCATTCATCTGCCTCATCCTCTACCACCAGATGAAGACGGCCCGGCAGAAAACGGAGGCCGACGAGTACATGCCCGGCTTCACCCTGCGGGTCAAGCGTGACCGCTACACCCACACCACCCGGGAGCGCACCTATGACCCGCCCCAGAAGGAGTCTCACTCCTCCGGCGGTTCGTCCGTCGATTCCGACGGCTTCGGAGGCTCGTCGGGCGGCTCGTTCTGAAACATAAAAACAAAAACACCTCGCTGCATGACACAGCGGGGTGCTTTTGCTTTTACAGTCTCAGCCGAGGCTCACGCCCATCCGGCGGGCGACGGTGAGCAGCTCACAGCCCTCGGGGACGTTGCGGGTCTTACCGGCGATGTCCTCGAGGCGGTTGGCGACGACGCGGTTGTTGACCATGGCGACGGTGACGCCGTAGCGCTCCACTTCCACCAGTTTGGCGGCGTAGCTGCCGAACTCAGTGGCCAGTACACGGTCGTAAGCGCTGGGGCTGCCGCCGCGCTGCATGTGGCCCGGGATGCAGACGCGGGTCTCCATGCCGGTCTTTTTCTGGACGGCGGCGGCGATGCGGTTGGTGGCGGTGACGCCGTAACCGGCTTCGGCGCGCTTTGCCATCCACTCTTTCCGCTTCATCTTGGCCTCTTCGGTGTTGATGGCACCCTCGGCCACGGCGATGATGGAGAAGTTGGAGCCTTTGCGGGCGCGGCGCTCCACAGCGTCGCAGACACGGTCGATGTCGTAGGGCTGCTCGGGCAGCAGGATGATGTCTGCTCCGCCGGCGATGCCGGAGTAGAGGGTCAGCCAGCCGGCCTTGTTGCCCATGATCTCGATGCACATGACGCGGCTGTGGCTGCCGGCGGTGGTGTGGATGCGGTCGATGACCTCAGTGGCGATGTCCACGGCGGTGTGGAAGCCGAAGGTGACGTCGGTGCCGTAGATGTCGTTGTCGATGGTCTTGGGCAGGCCGATGACGTTCAGGCCCTCCTGGGAGAGGAGGTTGGCCGTCTTGTGGGTGCCGTTGCCGCCGAGGCAGAGCAGGCAGTCGAGCTTGGCGTCCTTGTAGGTCTTTTTCATGGCCGCGACCTTGTCGATCTTGTCCTCTTCCACCACGCGCATCAGCTTGAAGGGGGTGCGCTTGGTGCCGAGGATGGTGCCGCCCAGCGTCAGGATGCCGCGGAAATCGTCCTCGCACATCTCCTTGTATTCGCCGGTGATGAGGCCGTGGTAGCCGTTCAGGATGCCCACGATCTCGACGTTCTCGCCGAACCGTGCATACAGGGCTTTGGCCACGCCGCGGATGGTGGCGTTCAGGCCGGGACAGTCGCCGCCGGAGGTCAGGATACCAACACGTTTTTTCATATCGAACAACCCTCGTTTCTTCCGTTCTCCCTCAGAGGGGGCAGGTGAATGATACTATAAGAGTATTCCCAAAGGGGGCGGGTGTCAAGAGCCGGGGACGAAAAAAGGCGTGAAAACGCGGTGGTGGAGAAAGCAGAAAAAACATGGACGGAAAAATCAAAAAAGTGGTTGACAAATGGAGGCGGAGGCTGTATAATATTCCTCGTCAGCAGCGCTTCGGTGCTGAGGACGAAACCGAATAGTGGGGATTTGCATAGTGGTAGTGCGGTAGACTCTGACTCTACTTGTGGGAGTTCGATTCTCTCATCCCCAACCAGACCGCAGCCGAATAAGCTGCGGTATTTTCGGGGCATAGCGCAGTTGGTAGCGCGCCTCGTTCGGGACGAGGAGGCCGTGGGTTCAAATCCCGCTGCTCCGACTTAAAAAAGCAAGTACACATTCGTGTACTTGCTTTTTTATTTAGTCGGGCGCGGGATTTGAACAGGGCGGCTCTGCGCAGCAGAGCAAGCAATCAGCCCAGTGGGCTGTTGCTTAGCCCGCGGGTTCCAATCTTCAGGAATGTCAACAGTTGGTGACTGCCGTTTCGATTCGGGCGCGGGATGTGCCGCTTCACATTCGTGTGCCGGTCTTTTTCTATCTCTGCAGCCGAAGCGACCGCTGCCAGCGGCAGAAACAGGGAGCTGAGGCTGGGGCCGCGGCCAGCAGGATGTGAGGCCCGCCCAAGGGCCGAAACAGACGCTGGGAGCCGCAACCCGAGTCCCGCTTTATTATTAACACAAATCCCTATCTCTTTCTTCTGAAATATGCTAAAATAGTACCACTACGACACAGGAGGTCTTTCTATGCTCAAACGTCTGCGCAGCGCCCACCCGATGCTCTACTGCCTTGTGGCCGAGGTGCTGTTTCTGGGGATGCTGTTCGTGGCATCGCTGCTGTCGCTTCTGCTCATCTTGTTCGTCGTGCGGGACATTGATGCCGTCGATGATTATATGCTGACCTTCATGCAGGAGGCAGTAGGCGTGCTGGTGGCGTGGCTCTTTCTGGCGCGCACCGGGAAGAGCGGCCTGCTCCGCCGCCGGGGCAGCGGCTTTTTCAACGGTCTGCTGGTGGGCCTGTACCCCATCGCGCTCATC
>ULTF01011166.1_pt1 | contig 11557 bp, 4 predicted proteins | sample 1957371 | NCBI WGS metagenome assembly ULTF01 (sample SAMEA4835727, study PRJEB28245) | human gut metagenome | biome: gut microbiome; material: fecal sample | place: Denmark | collected 2008
TTACCTTAAAACCAAAATCCAAAGCCTTGTGATAATCCACTGTCTTTTCTGTGCCAATTTGGAAAAGACCATTCGAAAACCCTATAAGTCCGGCATCCACATTAAACAAAACATAAGTCTCTGTAGAAGCTGTCGATGTCTTGATCACGCTCGTTAAAGTAAGATTCTTTTTCGTTTTATCCCAGCTTCCCTCCCAGCCATCTATTTTATTTGAATTGTAAATTCTGGTAAGACTTTCCGTAATACCACTATTATCCTTATCCTGAACAATTGTCAATGGAGAAACAATTACACCATTGGGGAAATAGGTTTTTAATTGATCTGTTATTACGCCGTCCGCTGGAACAAGATATTTCTCATCTTCTTGAAAAACAGGACAACCAGAAAAATCCGCATCGCTGTCTTGTGACCACTCAAACTCTCCACCATCAAACGTCATAGTAGCTACACCAGACGAGTTAGTCGTCCCTTTGTATTTGTTAGATGAATCGCTTCGATCTGTCATTTCGATAACGGCATTCTCAATAGGAGAACTATCATTTTGACTTTTTACAGTAAACGTGACCGTTGAAATTTGAAGCATCTCGACCGTTATGTTCTGATCTCCACCTGCAATTGTAAATTCACCTGTTACATCTTTATAACTGGATTTCTTTGCTGTATAGATATACTGTCCGTTCTTGTAAGTCAAAGTAAGAATGCCGTTAGAAGCAGTAGCTCCACTTGCAACAGGTGTGTCTGGAGATTCTGCCTTGGCAAAACTTATAGCTACATCTTGTGTGGATGGAACAGTCTGGAAAGTAACATTGTATTTTACATAATCAGCCAAATCCAATTCAATGACGCTTGCGGCGGTTGCCACACTAAATGTTCCGCTTGGCACTTCCACCAGATTAGGATTATCCATACTTGTAGTAGGAATCTGATATTGATAATCCCCTGTAGGAAGATCAATTGCCGCGATACCCTGACTGTTTGTTACAATGGTTTCAGGAAGTGCCCTTGCGCTACTTTGCCCTACAATTATCTTTACATCCGCCAAAGCAGAATTTCCTACCTTTGTATGGAATGTAACTGTCGCTCCAGGAACAAGTGTTATCTGTACACTTTTTTCAGCTTCTTCGATTCGCACATTTCCTGTCCCGTTTAAAAAACCTGTTTTTGAATAAGCGTAAGTATGCGTTCCTGTGGAAAGATTTATTGTTGCTATACCGTCTTGCCCCGTTGTGATTGTATCATTACCATCAATAGTAATTTCAACGCCTTGTGTGGCTGGTGAAGTTGTAAATGTAGTTTCAAATCCATAAGTCAATTCTATCACTTTCTCCTGATCGGCATCCTGAACACTTCCCACTCCTTCTTCCGGCGAATATCCTGTGAGTGACGCATTCCAATCATAAGCACCGTTTATTACCTGCACAGGATCAGTTGTTCCATCATCTTTTGTTTTAAGACTTACAGTATTTCCACTTAATATGGCCGGTCCACTTACACTGACAGTCACATCTTTTAAGCCTGATTTTCCTGCGGCGGTCACTTTAAAGGTAAGATTCCATATCTTCTTCAATATCTGCGTAAACGTAGCCTCTCCAGTTACTTCAAATGAAAGAGTTTCAGTCTTATAGCTGTTCTTCATGAATGAAGCGGTATATTTACCAGCTTTTAGACTGATTATCGCTTCTCCTGACGCATTTGTGGTAACTGTCTTGTCCTCATTTTCTATATCAATAGACACTCCTTGCAAAAGATTGGGCGAAGCCATGTTATCTTTTACTACAAACGTAATATTATATGATATAGGGGTAAGTTGAGCTAATACGTTCTTGTTGCTACCGGAAACTTCCACATTACCTTGTGTCTGAACATAACCTTCCTTCGTTACCGTATAAGGATACTGCCCGTCAGAAAGACGAACCGTTACCAAACCACCCTGCGAAGTCTGATAGTCCTTTTCGTTGATATGAATATTAGCGTTTTCAATCGCAACACCTTCATCTGTCTGTACAGTAAATACAATATCGTATTTCTTGTACTCCATATTTACAGGAAAAGACGGAATATCTGCACTTACAACTTCCAGCTCGCCTAAATAATCGTCCATACCATTGGCAACCACCGTAAACGGATATGTACCATTTTTTAACTGCAAGGACACCTCACCATTATCCTGTGTCTGATAAGACGTTGCATTTATCTCCACTGTAGCCCCCTTAATAGGTTCTTTCAATGGATTTTTTACCGTCATTATGACATTGTAAAGTCTTGCCTTTAAACTTATTACACTACTGTTATCACTGTCAAGAACAGTAACCGAAGAACTGCCGTCATAATATCCCGACTTTGTTACGGTATAAGGATATGTCCCGTTTTGAAGGCTTACAACAGCTTGCCCTCTTTCATTTGTAGGATAAGAAGAGCCATTGATATTTACTGCTGCTCCTTGTGCCGGACTACTGTTATCACTGTCAAGAACAGTGATAACCACATTATAATGTTTCAATACAAGGGTTCTTTGAATAAATGTATCCTGTCCTTCTACGTTGAACGATCCGGTCAAATCATCATATCCCTTTTTCTGCACGGTGTAGCTGTAATTTCCACTCTTTAATTTTATAGTAGCTTGTCCAGAACCGTTTACATTCAATACTCCCGGCTGTCCTTCTATTTTGATTGTAGCTCCTTCTGCCGGATTCCCCTGATTTACCTGCGAAATATTGAACTCCACATTGTATAAAAAGAAATCCATCTCAAAAGTGACGTCCGCATTCTGGTTGTTGACCTTAATTTCCCCCTGTAAAGTATCATACCCTGTCTTTTCGATTGTTACAGGATATTCACCATTTACAAGTGGTATTTCCGCCTCTCCATGCTGGTTCGTAAGATATTCTCCATTGTTCACCTTTACAATGACATTCGGTATAAGCTGATTTTCCTTATCCTTTACAATGACAGTAATCGTCCATACCTTAAATTCCAATTCAGGATATACTTCTTTATCTCTACCATCCACAACTACACTGCCGGAATACTCATCATATCCCAACTTTTCAATAGTGTAGGGATAGTTCCCGTTCCTTGCCGACAAAGTAGCTATACCTTGTAAATTGGTGGTAGTTGTTCTTCCGTCCATTGTAACGTTCGCATAGGGAACAGTAGCACCCTTTTCGTCTGTTACATGGAAAGTGACTGTATAAGGAGCTAAAACCATTTGCACATCAATAGAAACACTGCCGTTCAGTACGACAAACATTCCTTCCACAGGGATATACCCCGAAGCGGAGATGATATATTCATACTGCCCATTTGCAAGTTGTATAGTGGCTTGCCCGTTGTCATTAGTTACAACCGCATTGTTTTCTATAGAAATATTTGCACCTTCCACAGTGCCACCTTCCGAATCTGTCACATTGAAATAAACCTCTTGATAAAGGTTGAGTGAGCTGTCGTTGATGCCTACAAACAAATCCTCCGGTTCAGACGGGTAAAACAACGGAGAGAGGTTGCTATCAGAATCGTACAAAATATTTCCGTCTTGATCGCGCATCACAAACCCCCTTATACGCGGAAGCTGATTTGCCGGGACTTGCTGATCGTAATACGGAAAGAAATACTCGTCCGGCACATATTTTACGCCATCGGTCTTTTTTACAATATCCAGCAAATCGTCCCATTCCACAATTTTACCAGGTGTCCAAAAACGAAAATCAAGATATTTAGTAAGGTTCACTTGTATGTTCTGACGAACAGTGACAACATCATAATCTGGTTGAAGCTGTACACGGAAATCCAATCCTCTTTCTGAACCTACATAGAACCAATCAATATTCTTAATACCTATACCAACTGCCTTTCCCTCAATATTCAGTTCTGAAATACCAAAATAACCCTGTGCGCTTTCAAGAAGCGTATCAAGTTCTTCTTCGGTAAAGAAAATGCCGTTCTGCGAAACAACATAGAGATTATATATGCCCTTTTCGTCCAAACCGGCACTCATTACTTTTAAGACACGATCGTCTATGTTGCTAAGTGTCTGTGTCCAGTATTCTATTGTGTTCTTGCTAAGGATATTCAGATTGTTCTTAATACGGATTCTAAACGTTTCATCATCCTCACTATCACGTCCTCCAATAGCATAATATTCATTCGTACATTCGATATGACCTTGTGGCTGCGGCGAAACATTGGTAATGCTGTTAGGCGGTACGTTTGTGGAATACCCTGCGTTGATACTTCTTACCTTTACATATCCATAACCACTTTCCCCTACAGTCAATGCTTCATCAACTTGGAAACGAATACCATTTTTATTTACAAAAGTAACAGACGTATCATATACTGTACCTGGATTAGCAGATACCCTTATATATGTCGAAGAACCCAAAGCACCTTTACGCGGGCTGACACCATACAAAGCAGCAGCCTTATCCAAATAAACGCCTGTAGCTGTATCTGGAAATATCTGCGCTTCCTTTATGGCAATATCCTTCATTGCCTTTTGAGCAACTTTCGCTACACCGAATGCTGTAGCGTTCACAACCGAACCGTCAGCCACATTACTTACTTTGGCTGTCTTATCCAAAAACATCTCTATAAAAAGATTCTTTAGATTGGTTATTGTTGCACTTGTTTTTGTAATCATCTGAATATCAATTATATAGGAACATTAACTAAATAATCTTTCTTTGTTACCGTTTTACATTGCAAAGAAAGGAACACGGCATCTTCCTCTCTTTTTACATCTATCAACTCCACAGAGTCCCATCTTGAATCCCTTTGGAACATATTCATTACATCCTTAAAAATAGAAGGGTATTGAATTGCATTCACCGTTGTTCCTATGAACTCATTTGCAATTCCATAATCCTTAAACTCTGGTATAGCACCTTTTTGAGAGGAAAGAATAGTATCCAAAGCCTGTCGGATCGCATCATCGCCTATCACTATCTTTAAATCGTCATTCTCAAAGACAAAATTCACATCTATGTCACGTCCCAAGATATTATCTCCCACAAGTACATCCACAACAGTATCAAGATAATTATTCCCAGCGTTCTTTAGATTGATATAGAACTTGTTTCCTCCATCAGAGAACGAATAATCAGTTTCTTCTATATACTGCGGTATTGTAATATTCATCCAATCATCTTCCGGGTTGGTACTGTTAAGCTGTCTGGATACATCTTCAAACCGTTCCCCTGTCCGAAGTGTCTTTTCCATCTGCAAAGTATTGTTCCTGTCTAAAGAAGAACTTCTAAGCCACCTTGCGGAACTTTTAATAGTGGAAAGTTTTGTCTGTGTCTCTGTAAAGTTGTCCAGAATATCCCACATGGAAATGTCATCCAAAGTATTTTCATGTAGGATGAACAAAGGCTCAATCGTTTCCGATTCTCTCACAAGTTCAACAAGGCGCAAGAAAGAATCCTTATTCATCCCCCCACCATTACTATAATAATCCACAATAAGAGGATAATCGTTGGCACAGAAATCAACAAACTTCTGGAAATATGACTTTATATCATATCCCGTTACATTGTAAAATTTTTCGAAAGCATCATCCATTGCCCAACAAACCTTTAGAGATTGAACTTGCAAATTCATTTATGCCCTTTTGTATCACATTAGAGGCGCACATTTCCAAAAGCGAACCTTTACTACCACTTGTTCCCGAAACCGCTTCTAAAGGAGCTATAACAGTCATTTCAAGATTGTATTCCCATATCATATTCTTTGATATGCTCTGACTGAAATTAACGCCACGCGGTGGAATCGTAACAAGATAGCTTTCTCCAAGTGCCATGTTATAGAAGAAAAGTTTCATGGGAAACCCGTTCTCGTCCACTCCGTTGCTTTTATCTATGATAGATTGTAATATCTTGATACAACCATATCCTGTTTTGATACCGGCATCAAAGGAAGGCATAGTGAGAGAACTTGTAGATTTTCCCTGTAATTGATAGAGATAACGCTTTCCTGCCGAGATACTAAAAGCTGCACCTGTCAACGAAACGCTATCAGAACCGCTTAAAAGAATCTTGAATGTCCTTCCAAAGTTTCCCTTTATCGTAATTGTCTGCGGCATAAAAACAGGAGAAGTAAGTACTGTTATGCCTCCTGCCGTGTTGACTACCGTAGTTCTTTTAGGTTCACTCTTATCTATACTCTCCGGGCTGATAGGGAAAGTAAAGACATCAATTGTGTTCCCTTTGGAATCTGCCAACTCCAAAGAACACATATACACTTCAAAATCATTCGGGAACTGCGCTGCCATCATGGAGCGACCCAAATTTTTAAGTGTCGATTTCGCTGTTTTTACCACTGAATCCAAAACTGCCACGGCTTTATAATTTTAACTTGTTCAAAAGTACGAATTTCTTCCCAATATCCTAACCCTGTGTTATCTTTTCATTCTCATAATCAGAAGCAACAAAACTTTGCGCCGATTGCATGGGAGATGTAACGGGAACAGGAGCGGGACTTGGCACGCCAGCCGTTGCTCCAACAAGAAATGAACCTGCCGGAACATTGTGAGTATGGGAATTGAATGTATTTACAAAACCATTCAATTTACTTGTAAGATTATCCAGTTCAACCAAACCTTTCAATCCGCCTCCATTAAACTCAATAATATCATTATTCATTTTCAGTGTAGATGCTCCCGTTTTCAAATCCAACTGTTCTTTCGTTATTGTGCTTTGTACATCTTCCCCAATCTTTACCGATACACCGGAATTATCCACTTGCAAAGATTGCTCCATTTCCTCCGTTTTCCAATGGAAATAAACCTTTTCCAAATCCATAGAGGCTTTTCTTTCCTCTTCTTCCGGTTTTTCTGGATTCACAATCTTTGCTTCTATCTGCGTATATCCCTTTACGGAAACATTTGTTCCTCCTGTCACATTCACACTTCCAGTGGATTCAACAATTACTTCCGATTCTTCTGATCCTGTAGCAAGTACCTTTACAGATGCTTTTTCAGGAGAATTAATTGAAACAATTACTGCATTATTAGCAGGATCAACCGATAAAGATGCAGTCACATTTCCTACTGTCTTTCTAAACTGAAAAGTATTCTCTTTCCACATAGGAGATTGGTCATTTCTTGGATAACTACCTATCACAATAGGAACACCGTCATACGGGTTGCTCGCTATCACTACAGCCGACCCTTGTTCATTTTCTTTCTCCGGGAACTCGATATTAGCCAAAACTTCATTTGTTATATAAATATCCCGAAAGAAAGTTCCCCCATTTCCCATAACAGAAACACGTCCTCTTCTTAAACAAGTTTCCACGTACAAATCCCTATCCACTCCATTAGGAATAACAATGAAACCGAATGAAATTGCTTCGGGGGACGCATTCAATTTTCTTACTTTTCCACCTGCCATACTCAACTAAACATCTTACGATTAAGAAAATATTCAAATTGATCCCTATCCACCTTTGGAGAAACAAGCGTAGCGATCTGATCTTTTTGAGCTACTTTGACTGCATTTTTCATTTCAGTCAAATCAACCAATTTGAAATAATCTGGTTTCACATCTTTACTTTCTTTCCCTGCATTATCCTGTCTATCCTTTACAGAAGAGAAAGAATTGGAAAGAATTGGTACGTACATACCTCTTTCTACTTGTATAATGGTCTGCCTTTGCAAATTTCCATCTAAGAAAGAAACATTATTAACAACAGAGGATACATAAAAAAATTCATTTGTTGGTTCAAAATAAACGAAAGTGCCAACCTTTATCCGTCTGTCACCGTTTATTGTAATTGTGCCTGTTCTTGTGAAAGGAAGATAAGCTGTTGATTCCAGAATATATATAAGATCATTTAATGCTGCCGCCTGAAAATTAGAAAGCGTCCGTGTCTTATTTATCCCTTCTACCTCGTTGTAATTCAAATATTGGTCGGTGAAAGACATCTTCTTGTTACCAAACACTTCTGCGTAATCGTTCAAATATACAATAGGAACAAAAGCAAGGCTCGTTGTGTTTGTTTGTCCAGCATGATTATTAATCACTTTCAACTGATACCATGAATAGCTCCTTGTATCATAAGAAAGATCGTATCCTTGCAAATTATCAGAAGAAATTGTCACATACTGTCCGTTCTTGTAAGCTCCCATAATAGCATCCTTGTTGAACGGAGGTTGTCTTACAACTATATCTATCGTATTAACATAAGTATCAAAATAAAACTCCACCAAAGGAGACTGGCATATTCTTGTCATATACTCCAATAGCGTGCCGTTCGGATTAGCAATGGAAGAATCTATAAGAACTCTTTTTTCAAGAATATCCTCCACAAATACTTTTACTATCTGCCAAATGCCATTCACATCTTGTTTTTGATTGTTTCCCAAATCATAACTTTCTGTCCTTTTGTCTTGCCAGGAATCAAACACGCTATTTTTAGCTATTCCTATTGTTGACATAGCGTTTATGATAAACCATAGACACTCTTTTATCTCCTTCTGACTGAATGACCACAAAAGATTTGAAAAAGCTCCTGTAAGGACATTCCTTTTAAACCAAATACTATCCTCACTCATTTCGTACCAATGAGAAAAAGTATCAGTAGCATTCAATAAAGGAATGAAATAACAGCCATCCTCTGTAAAAAGTTTGCTTATGTCTCTTCCTTCTATCGTGATAGATTTTATGTTTCCTTGTGCTTCAAAAGAAGATGTACAGACATCTACAAATCCTATCATGTCCCAAATATTGTTTTTGGCTATTTTAGAAACAGGAATTTCCAAGTTCACTTGCTTTCCTAAATCCAAATCTCCCGTTGATTTTTCCTTTTTCAAACGTTCGAACCGGATAAAGACTATATCATTATTCTGGATAAACTTTTCTTGAAAAGACTTGACTTGTGCTCCCTCATTGGAAACAAGATTAAACTGTTCTATAATAGATTCTCCAAAAGCAAAAGAACTTTCGTTTGCATAAAAAGGTGATAGCAAAACAGTAAATTCTCCTGTCTGTTTTGACTTTGTAGTTACTACCTGCAAAACATAAGGGGATAAATCCATGACCTTATCCAAAGCCTTGATATATATCCATACCCTTACGTTCATGGAAATTATCTTAGCGTTTATCCCTGTTCCTTTCAGAGAAGATGTAACGCTTGTGTCAGGCAAATATTCTTCATCACTTATCAGACTTTCATAGTTTTCTCCCCAATAAGCCTTAAAACTTCCTTGTGACACAAATTGTCCGCTTTTTGAAGGTAAAACTATATTTAATGGCGTATCTGACTTAGGAAAAGCAATAGGGGTTCCACTTTTTACATAAGGTAAGATGCCGGAATCATAATCACTTTTAAACTCCACTCTTTCGGCCTTATCATAAGTGCCCCAAATAATGTCAAGATTAGATATCCCCTTTTCGTTTTTAACAGCCAAAAATTCCTTTTCTGTATATTTTTTAGCGTCAGATGGAGGATTAATTTGCCAACCTTTAATTAATTGTGCTACTTCCGAATCGCCATTTATATTTATGACATAAACAGGCTGTGTGCTTTCTTTTTTATTTGCGTCCATGTCAATAATCCTCCCTACTTGCTATTTTTGCAATATTACTATTTATCTGGCGAAGAAGCAATGTATCTTGTGATATAGACTGACTATTGTTTTTGTTGGGGTCAAATATCGTCTTACCATCAATAATAACAGGAGTAACCTTCGTTCTTGCATCTGGGTATGGATAATCAGAAGCCATACTGGGGTGATCTTCTGCATATTTCTTATCTTTATTATAGTTATCGCCATCTCCCAAAAAGTCCCTAATAGCTTCCAATATCTTAAACAGCCTTGCTATATTTTCTTCTCCCCAACCAATCATCTTATTTTCATAAGCGGCTGTCAGGGCTTCTCCTGTGGTAACAGTTCTTTTTGCTGCCGTCGCTTCATAACGATTTATCTGGTCATTCTCCCCTTTAAGCGCCTGTTCTGACCTTTTAACCTCGTCAAAGACTTTGTTAGAATCCAACGTTCCACTTTTTGTAAGATCTACAATATCTGTCCACGAAAGGTTTGTAAAAGCACCTCTCATCAATGAACGCAACATTTCAATGCTTCCACCTGCATATTGTTGAAGAATATCCAAGAACACTTTCATAATTTCAGGATTTTTTGTTAAATCGTCCATTTTAGCAAAAGCCTCGGATGGAGAATTTGCGCCAGTTGCCTGCTGTACTGCACGAAGCAAAAGAGTTTGTGTTACATCATCTTGTGAAATCCCTTGTCCCATGAAAGCCTGCTGTACGCGCTCCAATTGCCTACCTTCCATTCCGGTCTGCAAACGAACAGCACGCATGATAGAAGCTATGCTTGCTGCATCTATTTCACCTGTACGGGAAAGAATATCGTCAGCAGAACGAATAAAAGTAGTCATGCTTTCATCCATCGTAGAAGCAATCTCACTAAGAGGAATTTGAAGCTGTTTCATGGTCTGCTCAAACGAACGGATAATGGCAGATGAAGAAGCTGTTTGTCCTTCCTCTGTACGGGCAAAACGCATCGCCCCTTGCATTCCCATTACAGTACGATCACTAAGTCCATATAAACGCTGTACAGCCATCAGACTTTGCGTTTCTGGGACAGGCGCAACCGTTTCTTCCTTTCCTCCGGCGGCACGGATAAGTGCGGTGCGTCTTTGAATATACTCCCCTACATTCATTCCAAGAGCACCAGCAGCATAACTACCTTCTCCAAAGGCTGTACGCATGGCTTGCCCGGCAGAAACACCCATTGTTTGAGAATAGGGGACTGTTCTTCTTTCAGCTTCAAATGCTTTTTCAACAGATGTAGTGAAAATTCCCGCCATGACATTAGCGACCGCAGTAGTTACACCACCCAAAAATCCCCCCACACCAGGTATCAAAGAAAGACCTTCTCCTACAATTCCGCCCAAAGAAGATATAAGTCCTCCGCCCATAGCAGCAGGACTTTGAAATGTAGCTCCAACACCGGAAATCACTCTTGTGGCAATGTTAGTAGCTGTACTTCTGTCACTTCCTCTTTGTACATTTTCCCTTCTTTCTCTTGTAATAGGTGTTTCTTCTCTTGCTGGCACTGGTGATGGTGTGGGCACTGGAATAGGCTGTATTCCCGATCCACCCACAGAAGAAGTTCCTCTTTGATTGTATAGAGTTTCATCAATAGAAAAGACACCTTCTTGTATTCCCTCTAAAGCGCGTGCTCCTGCTTGCACGTTTTGAAGAATTTGCTTTGTTATATCAGACAAATCGCTATTACCGGAAGAAATAGCTTCCACAATATCACGAAAACCTTCTTGATTGACACCAAGTAAAGCTGACAAGTCGATAGCTCTTGTTCCTCTATCTTGATAGGATTCGCCTCTTTCATCTGAAATGTCCGCTTCTGGTTGCTTTTTTCTTCTCCTTCGTGTAGGTGTTGCAGTTTCTTGATCTTCTCCTTCCGGTTGTGGTGTAGGCTGGACAACTGGACGTGTAGGTGTTGCAGTCTGCCTACCCTTTTCGGAATTTTGCTGTCCCAAAAGGTTCAATTGCTCCCTAAGTTGGTTAAGAGCGT